>Ga0163146_10000915_pt1 | contig 42008 bp, 45 predicted proteins | sample OliLakLV19MP7G1_FD_148648 | JGI IMG/M metagenome (GOLD analysis project Ga0163146, IMG submission 148648) | Freshwater microbial mat bacterial communities from Lake Vanda, McMurdo Dry Valleys, Antarctica - Oligotrophic Lake LV.19.MP7.G1 | ecosystem: Environmental > Aquatic > Freshwater > Lake >... | reverse complement strand
CTTTTATCCTTTCCAATCCTTTCTATATCGGATTATTCAAATATGGTGGTGAAATCCACGAAGGAAAGCACGAGCCAATCATTTCAAAGAAACTTTTTGATGAAGCACAGGAAATGCTGAAGTTTCGCGGACAACCCGAACGAAAACCACAGAACGAACCACAACCTTTTTGCGGACTTATTTCCTGTGCTTCTTGTGGAATGATGATAACTGCTGAAAACAAAACGAAGCGACAGAAAAATGGAAATGTTCACTACTATGTATATTACAGATGTACGAAAAAATCTAAAGTAATGAAGTGTAAAGAAATGTCGCTTCGTTCCGAAAAACTGGATGAGCAGTTATCATCCTTAATTCAAAAAGTTTCTTTGCCCAAAGACTGGGCGGAGGAACTTAATCGTCTTGCTCTGCAAGACTACAAAAACTCCGCCCCGTCTTTGACTGCTTGTGTGGAAGAAAAAAAGAAAAAGATTTCTTCTTTGTCGGAAAAGTTAGAGCGACTTCTTACTGGATATTTAGACCAAGTGATAGACCAACCAGACTACTGTTTACAAAAAGCTAAACTGTTATCCGAAAAGAAGTCGCTCGAAGAAGAAATCTTTAACTTTTCACACAAGCAGAATGATTGGCTCGCACCTTTCCAAAACTGGATAAAAGACGCTCAATCGTTGGACAAAATTGCTTCTGATTCAGACCTTTTTGCCAAAAAGGTCTGTGCCAAAGAAATCTTTGGCTCGCACCTGTTTCTTGGCGAAAAAACAATCCGTCTCGCCGAAGGCGGGAATCCGAATTCGTTTGGAAAAATGAGGGGGAACCATTGGGACGCACTTCGTGCGTCCCACCTTCTGGCTTTGAAAAAGCCGTTAAGTTCTGTTCTGGTGGGCGAGAAAGGACTTGAACCTTCACGCCTTGCGGCACTAGCTCCTAAGGCTAGCGTGTCTACCAATTCCACCACTCGCCCAATTCCGACTACTACGAAGGATGAATCTACGATCCGCCATCCGAACCATTATAACAGATATGATCTGTCGAAAACATTTAACCAAATATTAGTATTCAGGCAGCTTTTTGTTCTAAATGTCCGATTCGAAGTTGGTGATTATCGACCTGTTCAATTGTCGGGTCCAGCTTGCTTTCAATCCTATTAACCGTAGCATCAACATCTGCTAGATTTTGATCCAGAGCAGTAATCTTTTGGTCTAGCTTATCAATTTTTTGATCACGCTTGTCAAATTGCTCAACCATAGCACCAAGCACTTCTTGCACTGCACCACTTACCACTTCTTCAATGTCCTTCCTAATTGCTGTCTTGAGGTCAATTTGAGATGTCCTGAAGTCTTTTTTTGCAATCGCTAGGTCATCATTTTTCATAATTTAAGCTTACAAAACTTTGCGGTAAAAAACCAGTTGGGCATCACCGTAATTTTGTTGTTTGATGAGCTCCAGGCCATCAAGCTCGGGGGCCTCCATCTGACTAGGCCAATCTAATATGTACAGTCCACTTGGCTTAACATGTTTTGTGAGTTTTTGTACTAGTTGTGGCTGGACATCATCGTAGGGTGGCGCGGCAAATACAATATCAAACTGTATCTCGGTATTGTTATCGGACCAGCCGCTGGCATTAGCCCGTATAGCTTTCATTCGCCCCTGTAAACCCAGAGACGCAATGCCCTTGACAATAGTGCTATTAGCGCTCTTGTCAATATCTATAGCTACCGCCTTTGAGGCACCCCGGCTGATTGCCTCAAAACTCAGCGCCCCACTGCCGGCAAAAGCATCTAGCACTGCCAGCCCGTTTATATCACCCAAAATACTAAACAACCCGCCACGAGCCTTTTCGCTCATGGGGTGCGTCCGTTGGCCATGCGGCGCATCGAACTGACGACCCTTTAATGTGCCGGCTATGATTCTCATTTTGGCTGCAGACGCTCAGCTTCAACCAGTGCGGCATACCAAGCCAGTGTCACCGTTTTGATAACGGCGGGGATGAGCCTTTGGCGGACATCAAGCGCGAGACGCGTAGTCCACCCCCTGCGATAATATCGGTTATACATATCCAGTACTGCAATTTCACGGGCAGTACGCTTGAACCGCTCGACAGGTCCAATTTCTATAACCTCTTTTAGCTCTGCTTCCGACGGTAAGGCATCCGGAAAATTGAGTGGTTTGATGATAGAAGCAATGCCAATCTCGAATAAGCCATGGGTTGTGAGTAAGCCTTTGGGGCCCCACATCTTCCAATTGTTTTTGACCTTTTCCCGACGATTTTCACCTGGCATGACAATCTTTTCTTTAATAGTTTTACGCGCATCGGTGACACCGCGAATATCCGACAAGGCCTCCTCGTAGGGGTAATGATGTGCCGGTGTAAGACCATCAACCAGTGCATGGGCTAGCCATGCAGCCTCAAAGGCAGCCCGCTCCTTATTGTCGGCTCGTAGGTGCACAACGAGTAGTCTGTAATGCTCCATGATCAGCTCGGATAGCTGAGAATCACTGTCATTGAAGGGGCTATAAAAGTGCCATGGTTCGTCCTGAGAAGGGCTTTTGCGTTTGATACCATCGGGGCCATTTTTGCCTTCAAACTGTAGAATTGTTCGTATGCTGGGGAATAAATGGCCATCCCCCGTAACTAGTGCCAAATGGCGGCGGGAAATACGATCGATCTTTTGGTGTGCACCCATAACACGCCCAGATAATTTTGTAAGTGTTGTGCCAGAATACACTACCGACCTCCAGTCTGAGAAAATAGTAAACCCGACTTACGCAGAACCTGGCTGGAATCAGGGTCGTCCAGGAGAGATAAATTTAGGTGTTTACCTGGTGATTCTGAGCCGGCAGGGATTTTGCGTAAGTCGAGTAAATAGTAATTAGCAAATAGCCTTTTCTTATATGTTATTCCCATGCTGATTCCTATTTCTGGTTTCTGGTTACTGTTTGCTAATTTAGGTTTGTGATAGCCCGGAGTTTTGAAACTCGAGCATATAACTGATCATATTTTAGCAGATTTTCGCCTTTATCTATAAACTCTTGGGCGGCACCACGAGCAGCTGCAATGAGTTTGGTATCGCTCAGTTTGGCAACGCGCAGGTCAAGCTGGCCGTGTTGCAACTGACCATAAATGGCGCCTGGGCCACGAATTTCAAGATCCAATTCGGCCAGGGCAAAGCCGTCAGATGAGCTTTCTAATGCACGCAACCGTCGGGTGGGTGCTGATGAATCGCTCATCATCAGATAGGCGTAGCCTTGGTGATCGCTTCGCCCCACCCGTCCCCGCAACTGGTGTATCTGCGCCAGTCCAAACCGTTCGGCATCTTCAATTAATATAACAGTCGCGTTGGGTACATCTACGCCGACTTCAATGACCGTAGTGGCCACCAAAATGTCTAGTTTATGAGTAGCAAAATCTGCCATGGTTTGGGTTTTGTCAGCCGGCTTCATTTTGCCATGGAGCAAGCCAGTTTTGCGGCTCTTGAAATCTTTTTTGATATGCTCATAAACGACCTCGGCGGCTTTGCCAGGCAAAATATCGGACTCACTTATTAAGGGGCAGACGACAAACATCTGTCTACCAGCTTGTAGCTCTCCGTCTATTGTCTTGTATAGCTGAGCCCGGGAATTAGGCGAACATATCTTGGTAATGACTGGTTTGCGGCCAACCGGCATGGTATCTATGACCGAGATGTCCAGCTCGCCATACAATGTCAACGCCAGGCTACGCGGAATTGGTGTAGCCGTCATACTCAGCACATGGGGCATGTGGCCAGCTTTGGCCTGCAGTTTTTTGCGCTGGTCTACGCCAAAACGATGCTGCTCGTCAACAATTATCAAACCCAGCTTATGCATGTCGACTTTCTCTTGAATAAGAGCGTGGGTGCCCACAATCAGCCGTATATCGCCGCTTTTTATTCGTTTGTGAGCCTCGGTCTTTTGGGATGGCTTAAGGCTACCAACCAACAGCCCGAGTTGACCGGCATAGCCAAGTGGCGATAGTAGGTTATGAATAGTAGCGGCATGTTGGCGGGCAAGCAGCTCGGTGGGTGCCATCAGCGCTACCTGGAAACCCTGCTCCATCGCCATCAGAGCCGCCATGGTGGCTACAACCGTTTTGCCACTGCCGACATCACCTTCGACTAAGCGGTTCATGGGGTGGGTTTTTTGCATGTCCTGATATATTTGCCAGGTGACTTTGCGCTGTGCATCAGTCAGTCTAAACGGCAAGTGCGAGACAAATGTACGAGCTAGCTTTTGGTTAAACGCGATGGTGAGTGACTGCTCTTTTAATAGCTCATATTTGTTCAGTAAACTAGCTAAGCTTAGCTGAAAGACTTCTTCAAAACTCAGGCGGCGTTTGGCTTGCTCTAGTTGCTGGTCACTTTCTGGAAAATGTATGCTAAAAACTGCCTCTGCCCGGGTTAGCAGTTTTTGTTCCTTGACAAGCCATGATGGCAGCGTCTCTGGTAAAGTTTTGATAAGTTCGGCCACTCCTCGCAGAGTGCGCCTTATGTCTGATGAGCGCATGCCCTTAACCAAACGGTAGACCGGCACAATCCGGGCGGTATTAACCGGAAAGTCGCTGGCAAGCTCCATTGACGGATTCATGATAGCCAGTCTGCGGTTACTAAGTTCGAACTGGCCGGATATAAAATATTCAGTATCCGATTTGATATTTGTAGCGCGGTAGGGTTGGTTGAACCACACCAACCGCACACTGCCTGTCTCATCGCTGGCAACTGCTTCGGTTATGTGCAACCCACGTCGTACATAACGGCCCTTAGCCTGTTTGATAGTCGCTTCGATTGTTACGATACCAGGCTTGATATGAGCAATCTTTTGGATATGGGAATAGTCTTCATACCGGCGCGGGTAGTAATCTATCAGGTCGCCAACTGTCTTAATGCCGACGGTGGCAAACTTCTTGCCCAGCTCCACCCCCACGCCTTTAATCTCAATCAGTGAACTCGTAAGCACCATGGATATATAGTACATCGTCTATATCCAGATTTAATCGAAGTAGCAAGGATTCCACCTCATTTTTTCAAAAAATCAGGTTTTGGGAAGTATCTACACACCTTCTATAAAAGTTTCAATGAAGTTATTCAGCTTTTTACTAACTTTTTTGTGATTTTCTCATCTGTTAGGGGACAGTCCCTGAAATCCTTTTTACTAACTTTTTTGTGATTTTCTCATCTGTTAGGGGACAGTCCCTGAAATCCTCTGAAATCCTGAAATCCATCTGTTAGGGGACAGTCCCTGAAATCCTGAAATCCCTTATAGCCAGATTGGATTTATCTGCGAAAAATTGTTGTTGTTGCTAAAGTCCGGGTTTACCGGCAGAAGCTTACGCACTACCTTAAACCCACTGCCGTCTTGGTTGATCGTGCAAATGATTATGCCACGTTGGCCATCCTTGACCACTGCGCCGTCAAAGACAATCTGCGCGCCATCAGGCGAGAAATCGCCGTCTAACGGGAAGCTACCGCGATGGTCATGGCCATCGTATTGGCTATCGGGCTGGTAGCCTGCAGCCTTAAGTCCAGTAATAACCTGCGCCTTTAGGTTACGCACCAACTGGCCGCTGGCAGTGTCAAAAATCTGCATATTTATGGAGTTTAAAATAAACTTATCATCCTTGGACACGCTCACATGTAACTCACCGCCACTGCTTATAACGCTCTCTTCTTTGCCAGAATCAAGGTTGTATATGTGCAGATCTATGCCGTTTGTCGGCGAAAAACTGCTATAGGCAATTTTGTTCGACGTATGAAACCACTCCGGTGCTTCGTTGCCTCCAGTTGGGTCAACTTTACTGATAAGCCGCGCAGCCTTGGTGTTTAAATCAACAACATAAATACCCAGCTCACGAAAGTCCGCAGCTTGCCCTTCAGGATGCTGGGTGGCGGTCGCTTGGACGGCGACCTTTGTACCATCCGGCGAAAGCGTCGGCCGCGCCATTTGGTAAATACCGGGAATGGTTGATTTTTGCTCCGAACCATTAGGCATTACAACCACCAGGTTCGTGTCTTGAGCATAGACTGCTTTGTCACGGAGAATGTCAAAGTCCACCGGGCTCATAGTAATGCTAAACGGCACCTTACTACCTATCTTGCTTAGGGTTGCTTCTGGTGAATCGGTTTTAGGTAAACGATAGTATATGCCGGACTCAAAAGTCGCAGTTTGCGTGTTCTGTTGCCCCACGTCACCAGCTTGGTTACTACGACGCCAAACGAACATGCCGGCAGCCACCAACACGCCAAGCACTAGAAAGATCAAAAATGCTTCCAAAATGCTAAAACCATACTGGTTTGAGTGCGGTTCTGCTTTTATGCCCATAAGCTTATCTTACTACAATGCTTATGTTTATAAGAATACTACAGTAGGACGTTCTATTTGGCGTACAGAACCCAAAATCTACTACACCCGTAGCATCTATAGCCATCGCAGAAGGTCTTTTCTTTTACAGCTTTTGCGAGGATTTAATCTTGGGTTTTATTGGGCTTTTTTGGCTAGGAAGAAGACGCTGGGGCCGAAGTATGTTTTGGCCAGTGGCACCTGCAGAACATTTTCGATAGCCAGCATGCTGGTGCGAGGTATGATTTTCTTGAGTGCCGGCGAACGCAGATTGGATACGGACAGCGTGCGTTCTACCTTGAATCCGGCATGGGCCAGTTGCTTAATAACCGTCTTGGGGTTATGGTTCACAAACGGGATTTCATTTTTGCGCTTATTGGCATCGGAGCGGATGTCCACCGGCTCAGTCGGTAGGCACTTATTGCGCACAAAATGGCCTAGGCGGTTACGCATGTGCGCATAATTGGCCATCTCTACAATAAAATAGCCGTCTTGGCTTAAAATGCGGTGGATTTCTTTAAACTCGGCAGCCGGATCGGGCAAATGGTGCATTACCCTAACCATGGTCACCAAATCAATCTCACCATCTTTAAATTTCAGGTCATCGGCCTGCATGAGCTTGCGCTCAACCAGGGGAAAATCTTTTAAATATTCATCTGCAATATCTAGCTGCTGCTGGCTGGGCTCGGCCAAAGTCACTTTATCAGCATATTTTTGCAGCACACCACTAAGCCGCCCATAGCCGCCGCCCACATCAACCGCATGGTTAAAGTGTTTGGTTTTTAAAAATTTGCCGATGGCCAACTGCTCAGCACCGTTTTCATAGCTGCGACCAGTCCAATAATCTAAATAATTATGTTTTGGATCGTTATACTGAGTAGCTTTTAGTGTGTGTTTTGTCTGCATGGCGTGATGAGTATAGCAGTTTGTTAATTGACTTCAACAATAGCAAAACTGTTTTTGCCCCTTTTCAGTAGATTATTGCCGGGCTGGAACCGGACATTACTGTCTGGGGTTGCTCTTTGTCCATTAATATATACAGCGCCTGAGCCAATGAAATTCATAGCCTCGGTATTAGATGAGGCTAATCCAGCTTTGACTACAGTGTGGGCAAGATTATCCTCTGTTTTTATCGCTGTCAATTCTTGTTTTAGTACCTCTATTTCACTGGGCGAAAGATCTAAGAAATTGCTCTCACCGAACAGGACGGCGGTGGCACGTTTGACCATGTCTGCTCGCTTGGTTCCGTGCACAAGTTTGGTGACCTCATAGGCCAATGTTTTTTGTGCCACCCGCAGGGATTTATTCTTTTCAAACCCGGTCATGACATTGCCAATTTGGTCTTTATCTTGCTCTGTAAAAATTTTGAGATAATCGCCGACCTTATCGTCTTCTATATTCAGCCAGAATTGGTAGAACTGATAAACGCTGGTTTTGCCGGCATCAAGCCAAACTGCCCCTGCCTCGCTTTTGCCGAACTTCTTGCCTGTACTTTTATCGATAATCAGTGGCATAGTCAGCGCATTAACTTCGTCACCGGTGACTTTGCGCACTAGCTCAACCCCAGACAGAGCGTTACCCCATTGGTCACTACCAGCCAGCTGCAAATCAACTCCGTGCTTTTTGTGCAAATGCAAAAAGTCGTAGCCCTGCAAAAGCGTATAGCTGAACTCTGTATAGCTAATGCCGCTACCGGCTTCCCCTATGCGCGTGGCAATGTAATCGCGTTGCACCAGTGGTGTCATACTGAAGTGTTTACCTACGTCACGCAAAAAGTCCAGGATATTCATGTCCTTGAACCAACTCAGGTTGTTGACTAGATCCACTTTTTCGCCACATAACTGTCCTAGTTGTTTTTTGACGGCAGCAACGTTTTTTTCTACTTCGGCTTCGGTTTGCAGTGGCCGTTCGCTATCTTTGCCGCCTGGGTCGCCAATAAGACTGGTTGCACCGCCGGCCAGTAAAACTGCCTTGTGGCCATGGCGCATAAACGTTTTGTCAAGCATGACAGCAGCCAGATTGCCGATTGTCAGTGAGTCAGCAGAAGCATCGTAACCGTTATAGAACGTGACTTTAGCTTTGTCTAAGACTGATAGATCAGCTAAAGTCGTTTGGTTAATGAAGCCTCGCCATTGTAGCTCTTCGGATAGAGTCATAGCGACCATATGCCATAGAGTATATAGGACTTTCGCACTTTTGTGCAGATAACAGAGTATATCTGAGTAAGGCGAGAACTTTCAGATTTCTGGAGAGGTAGCCATAGCTACATCGACAGAAAGATGGAAGTTTGTAGCCACTCAGGGAGGGTCTGAAGCTGTAGAAAGGTGCGAAAGTCCTATATAATAATACCATTACTAAACAGCTGGAGAGCAGTGCTGGACTATATCAGATCAAGTGTGCGGAGTGTGATGCGGCAAGTGGCGCACTTATTGAACGCACTCAGCGCTGGACATATAACTCCTAATAGCATCACGATTATCGGATTATTGGCGCATATTCCCATTGCCTGGCTGATCGCTACCAGGCACAACCTAAAAGCCGCTGTTTTATTAGTTATATTTGGCCTTTTCGACACGCTAGACGGCGAGCTTGCCCGCTTACAGAAACGTGACAGTGCTGCCGGTATGCTACTGGACTCTGTCAGTGACCGCGCTAAAGAAGTACTGCTCTACACTGGTGCCACATACGCTATTTCGCTTAGCGATAGACCTCTTATGGCCGCTTGGGCGGCGGCCGCATGCGGGGCATCGCTTCTGGTAAGCTATGTTAATGCCTGGGGTGAAGCTGTGGCCACACGAATAAATCTGAGTGGACACAAAACTAACAAAGCCTTTCGCACAGGTATTATGACCTTTGAGATCCGCATGGTAACCCTGTTGTTAGGATTGCTCAGTAATCGTCTTATTTTGGCAGTGGTGGTGATAGCTACACTATCTTCACTTACTGCTATATGGCGGCTTGTAAATATCATGAGACGCCTTGATGTTCAAAATTGACTTACATACTCACTCCGTTGCTTCGCCTGATGGTGGCATCAAAACTGAACAGTATGCCCGGGCTTTAGAAGACGATCAGTTTGATTGTATCGCCGTGACCGACCACAACACCATTGAGGTTGCTCGGTCACTCCATGAATCGCTGGGCGAACGTATCATCATTGGTGAGGAAATCACTACGCACGAGGGCGAACTGATTGGCTTGTTTCTGAAACAAACGATTCTGCCTGGGCAATCAGCCCTTACAACCGCCAAGGCCATCAAAGCTCAGGGCGGCATCGTTTATGTACCACACCCGTTTGAGACAGTGCGTAAGGGGGTGTCTGAGGCATCACTCAACCAGATTACCGAACTGGTAGATATTGTCGAGGTACACAACGGACGGGCAGTGTTTCAGAACCGTGGGCCGCAGGCAACAATGTGGGCACGGTTAAACCGTAAAGTCGTAGCTGCAAGTAGTGATGCCCACGGCCATAAGGGTTTAGGTGCCACATATACGTTAGTTTCCGAGCTACCAACGGTAGAAAATATAGTGAAACTGCTCAAAAAAGCCCAGTTTGTGACCAACCGGCCGCCACTACGAACACTTATATACCCGAAGTTACACCGCCTTCATAAACACTTAGGCAGAAACCGATGATTGATATTCTCACCGCTATAGTATTTTTTATACCGGCTGGACTGGCTAATGCAGCACCGGTATTCGCTAACAAAATACCACTACTTAATAGGTGGAAAACACCGCTTGATTTTGGTAAATCGTGGGACGGTATGCGTATCTTTGGCGACAACAAGACCTGGCGTGGTTTGGCAAGCGGCATCTTTGTGGGTATAGCAACAGGCGGTCTGATATACATTATCAATCCCGATTTCATCAACAAACTCGAGATTGTGCCACTGGCACCATTTGTTGACACGCTCGTGATTGGTGGAGCGCTTGGTCTCGGTGCACTGATAGGAGACGCCGTTGAAAGCTTCTTTAAGCGTCGCGCTGGAGTGCCAGCCGGCAAGAGTTGGTTTCCTTTTGACCAGATTGATTACATCGTTGGCGGATTGGTGTTTACCATTCCGTTAGTCCACTTATCGGCACTTGGATATGTTTGGATCTTAATTGTCTGGTTTGGCATGCACCTGGTGGTAAGCTACATAGGCTTTATGCTGCACCTAAAGGATACCCCTATCTAGTTAATTGCCGGCTCGCGGCGACCGAGAAGTGCTAAGAGTTTGGTTTGCAAACGAGCGTCCCCGGGGACTTCAATTGCGGCTGCAAAAGCTCCATTACTAGCTAGCGTAGCCTTGCGTGGTAAGAGCCCGTCGTATAGGTCTTGGGTCATATCGGGGTCAAGAATTAGTGAACAATTATAGCTTTGGGCGGTGTCCCAGGCATGGATAAGCAGATCGGCACTCACCTCACGTATATACTGCTCTGTTGATACGTCACCGTAACTGAGATGAACTGGTTGTCCTCCAGGCGTTTTATTGATCACATCCATGGCTTTATGGGCAGCCAGGTGCCAGTTGTGATGATGCCTATTATCCAAGAGATCACCATCGTATTTGCTACCAACTTCAGCCACTGTTTTGCCCTCTAATAAATCCGGCACCCACGATAACTCGTATAGCATGTGGTTAACAAGCTCGCCACAGTTCCAATCGGTGCAAGGGGTAGGATTGCCAAAATGGCGGCTCTGCACACACCGGATAGTCGATGTTGCTTGCCCGAGCGCCCCTTTAAACAATTGTTGTGAAGTCATACTTCCTCCACTCTAATCATAGCACTGAGGTGCTACTGGGCGAGTGTAGTTTTGAGTTTCTCGAGCAGATCCACCGGTGTTGGGTTAAGCCCACTGAGTAATGCCAGGTATACACTTACAAAGTCGCCTAGTACAATAGTCCAAAATAGCTGCCGAATTAATGTTTCGCCCTGGGCTTGCACCACAATTGGGGCTGGTCGCTTACCCGAGAGTAGGCGCTCAGTTACCTCAAAGCGCTTTTGGACTCGTGGGTGCTCGAGGTTGCTACGCAGATCAACCACAGCATACGGCTTTTGCACTGGCTGTTCTGTCCACCCCAAAAATTCATTGTGATTAAACTCCGGTAGCTGATTGCACCACGCGATTTGCTTGGCGTTTTCGTTGACGTTGATCTTCCACTTGTAAGCTGCCGGGAAAAGTAACGGCCCACTGTATACAACCACCGATTTGCCCATAAGCTCCTGGGCTATCTGCTTGGCCTGATTGTCTTTGGCAGCTACATCTGGCCTCCAGCTGGCAGTTTGGCTCGTAAGCCACTCGCCGGCTGCTCGTAATTCTGCTGTTTTGTTGTTGGCTAGACCAGCTGCTTCCAAAAGCTGCATCAGCGCAGCTAAGTTATACAGCACTGCCATCCGCGGCTGAATGCCGCCAGGTAGCACAAACAATGGATAGTTTTTTATCTTGGCGCTCTCAGTTAGTTTCCCGCCCGAGGCTATGATAGCTATCTGCGCACCCCGCTTTTCGGCCTCATCGAGTACAGCCAGTGTCTCTTCGGTATTGCCAGAATAACTTGAGGCCACAAACAACGTATTTGCGTCTACGTAAGCTGGAATGGCATAGTCACGCACAACCTTGAAGGGTACTGGTAACCCAAGCCATGTCTGAAGAACAGTTGCAGCCAGTGCTGATCCACCCATACCAGCAACTACCACATTATGGATATCAGCTGTTGGTTGATATGTTACGCCAAAGTCATGCTGCAATTGCTGGGCTTGCTTTTCCACTACCCCGAGTGCATCCTGGGCATCACGTTCATGAATATATTTTAGATCGTCAAGCATAAATCAAGCTCTCTACTTTCGCTTATGTTTCTTTTCTGTTACATTGTAAATTGATAATGCGACTGATGAAAGAGCATTATATGACGAGCCCGAGATAGTCAGTCAGAATAAAGAAAAACTATCACGGCGCGAAGCTATAAAATTGAACATCGTTTACAACATAAGGGGGTGGGAATGTTTGGTAGCAATCAATCAGACCAAAATGTGCAAACTCCGGCGAATGCGGATAATGATGCTTCTGCCATCAATCCGGCAATGCGGCCGGGCGATGAGCCGTTTACATCCACTACCATGTCCCAAAACGTAACCACGCCGGCCGCCGAGCCAACCAGTGCACCGTTGGCTAGCGAACCCAATAATGTTTTAGTCCCGGGCAACGACACCGTCGATAGTGATGATGACGGCGTCAATATTGCCGCAGCCGAACCTGCTAGCGCTAGCGATGCGACGCACGTAGGCGAAAACGGTGATTCGGATGATTTGATGAGCCTTAAACAGCAGGCTCTTCAACAATTGTCACCACTGGTTGGTCACCTCGACCAAACGCCCGAAGAAAAATTTAAAACCACCATGATGATGATTCAGGCTTCAGATGATCAAAGCCTCATCAAAACCGCTTATGAAGCCGCACAGCAGATTGGTGACGAGAAAGTCAAGGCCCAAGCGTTGTTGGATGTTATCAACGAAATTAACTACTTTGCCCAGCAAAAATCCTAGCGGGAGATCCGAATTTGGCCGCGTCTATAGCCAGCGTGAGCGAGAGTTCCTAGAGCTGTAACTAGCACAAAAATGGCGAGTGTATCACCAGGCCCTGTATTGGTCAGTCGTTGCCCTGAGGGTTGATTGGTAGTTGGCGTGGATTGACTCGGGTTAGGTGTAGGCTGGGATGGAGTGGGGGTAGGTGGTTGGTTCTTTTTGGGTGATGAATCTGGATTATTCTGAACCGATTGATTGGTAGGACTCGGTGTTGGCTGGTTAGACTGGCCGGACTTTTGAGCAGTGTCAGTGCTACTTTTATTCGTAACTTTTCCATACATCCACCGCCCACCAAAGAATACTCCGACTACTATCGCAATGGTAAATATCAGGGTCAGAAAAGCAACTAGCCACGCCAAACCTATACGTTCACGGTGCTCGGATTGGTAATACTCCCGTACCTCATCGGGTACGTTGGCTTCATCAGTCTTTTTACGGCGATTAAACGGCCACATAATTACCTCGTGTTTATAAGACTTACAATAGTACAAAGTAGCTTATTTGGCAATGATCTGATGCATTACTGTTATGCTTAAATTAGCTGGTAGGGCGTTTGGGTGGGAAATATTAAAAATAACGAGAGGCCATATGGCTCCTTCGGCATTTAAGAAAAAGAGCAGGACCAGTCCGCCAAAGGCGGATCTGGATTCATTCCAGAAGGTCCGACGAGAAAAACCGTAGGTTTGTCTCTGTTACCCTTACATCCCCATGTCCATGCCACCCATACCACCACCTGGCATAGCCGATGGCTGCTTTTCTGGTACTTCGGCAATGAGCGCACCCATGGTCATAGCCGTACCGGCTACTGACACGGCGTTTTGTAGAGCCTCTTTAGCAACACGGGTCGGATCCACAATACCAGCAGACTTAAGATCAACCAGTTTGCTTGGATTATTTACATTAACACCTTGCCCGGCTTTGGCTGCCTTGACTTGGGGAAGCCACTCATCGGCATTTAAGCCAGCGTTGGTAAGTAAAATACGGAAGGGTTGTTCGAGTGCATTAATGAGTATTTGTGCACCGGCAGCAGTTGAGTCATTACCAGCAACCTTAACTGCACCCGAAAGGTTAACCATCGTTACGCCACCACCGGGCACAATACCTTCCTCCAGCGCAGCTTTGACGGCATTGACGGCATCATCAACCCGGAATTTCTTTTCTTCTATCTCGGTCTCGGTGGCGCCACCAACTTTAATGACAGCTACCTTGCCCTGCAGGGCTGCACGACGCTTTTCGAGGTTCTCGCGGTCATACTCGCTACTGGCAGCAGCAATTTGGGCATTTATCTGAGCAATTCGCTGCTTGACAGCACTAGCTGAACCAGCGCCCTCAATAATGGTCGTTTCGTCTTTGGTTACAATTACTTTGCGGGCACTCCCAACCATAGCCATCTCGGCGTTCTCGAAGTTAAGGCTCGCTTCTTCACTAATAACTGTCGCGCCAGTCAGTATGGCAATATCCTCGAGCATGTCTTTGCGACGATCGCCAAAGGCCGGTGCCTTAACAGCAATGGTATTAAACACGCCCTTGAGCTTGTTCAGCACCAAGGTAGCGAGCGCTTCGCCCTCGACGTCTTCGGCAATAAGTACTAGGTCTTTCTTGCCTGCTTGGGCAAGCTTCTCGAGCAGAGGTAAGAATTCCTGAATAGACGTAATCTTTTTGTCGGTAATGACAATAGCCGGTTTTTCGGCTACAGCTTCCATACGAGTCGTATCGCTTACCATGTAGGCGCTCACAAAGCCGCGGTCAAAGGTGTATCCCTCGACTACTTCGCTCTCCAGGGATAAACCTTGACCCTCTTCGACAGTCACCACGCCGTCTTTGCCAACTTTATCTATGACATCGGCAATTAGGTTACCGATCTCGCTGTCACCAGCGCTGATAGTAGCCACTTCGGTGACGCGTTGCTTGTTGCTTTTGATGTCCTCGCTCATACTATTGAGCTTAGTTAGCACATCGTGAGCAGCAGTCTCTAGACCTTTTCGTAGTAACATCGGGGTGTGACCGGCAGCTATTAGCTTGTTGGCCTCACTTAGGATGTGATAAGTCAACACGGTGACCGTTGTGGTACCATCACCGGCCACATCATTCATCTTGCTGGCTGCTTGCTTAATAAGCTCAGCGCCAACTTTGTAGCCAAGTGTTTCGTCATCTACATCTGCGATTTCCATCCCTTTAGCCACCGTGACACCGTCATGCGTTACAGTCGGATTGCCATAACTCTTGCTGATAACTACATTGCGACCCTTCGGTCCCATAGTCGTTTTAACTGCGTCATATAGCATTTGTGCGCCACCCAGCACTCGCCGTCTAGCGTCATCATCATAAAATACTTTTTTTGCCATTCAATTTCCCCTTTATACTTTCTACTTACTTCTTTCTAGTTGAGCGCCCGTTATTTAACAGTCGCGAGTATATCCTCTTCTTTGACCAAAATGTACTCGTCACTGCCTACTTTGACATCAGTCGTACTGTAGCTTTTGTACAGAATACGGTCGCCTACCTTAACATGCTTCACCGCTTTGCCAATAGCCAATACTTTGGCAATTTTGGGCTTTTCTTGGGCATTATCCGGCAGATATAAACCGCTGGCCGTCTTGGTTTCGGCCGCTTCAGCCTGAGCCACTACGTAATCCGCAAGAGGTTGTATCTTTACAGCCATTTTTCCTCCTATTACAGCTTTTCGTTGGGAGCGTTAGCACTTAAGTACTGAGAGTGCCAACTATCAGATATATACTAGCCCAACGTCAGAGCCACTGTCAAGAACGTTTTATCCGGACCGTGTTAATAAAGACCTCTTGCAGAATAAGCCATGGAGTTAAAAAGTGATGATTTTTGATCAAAACCGATCGCAACCGACAAAGAGTAACCGAAGTTACGGTGCGGAGGCTGCAACTCGGTTTTGGACAAAAATGGTGCTTTTTAGCCCATAGAGTTATTCTGCAAGAGGTCTTAAGTCCTGGCATATACCGTGCATCATTCTCATATCATTGAGCAAAGAAATGCCAAGAACCTGTAACTCACTCTTAACCTCTGCTTTTAAATATTTATCGGTGGTAGTATCGGCCATTCCTTGCCTCGTATTGACGTACTCGTCAAATACCATTTCACGAAAACCCTGCCACCAATTCCCGACTGCTCCTTTATCACCGTAAAAAATACCAAGGCCTGCTTTAAAATCATCATGCGGTGGACGACACATTGATTCCAAGAGTGAAGCGAGATCTGGATGGCTCCATTCATACCTAACCTCAGCATCCCCGGGTTGAACAGTACTTATGTGGGCCCGTTCCCAATCAATCAAAAAGGCGTAGTTATCGGCAGTTACAGCAATATTGCGCCCAGCTAGATCACCATGTGTCATTGCACCAGCTGAGTGAAGCAAGCCTAATTGGCGGGCTATTTGCGACCAAATTTGTTGCATACCTGGGTGTTTATCCATGTCTGGGTAGAAAGATGTCCAATCAATGCTATCCAAAGTGGTTAATGTCTCATCCAGCACGGTTAGTGAGTACGCCCTATTATCGGTATCCAATAAGCATCCAGCTGGCTGTAAACTAAACAACCCCAGTTTGTTTACGGCTACGCCATTAAAATAATCGACTAGAGATGAGTTAGTGGCATCATGCAATGTATGTGGCTTAACGGCAACTGCTAGGGCACGGCCATCATCAAACGCTAAGTCACCAAAAAACACGCCGTGAGCAGAATTCTTACCACTACGAGCAACTCGTGGTGAAAATTGAGCAACTGTCGTATTCCCCAAATGCTCAATCTTGGGAGCTAAGTACAGTGTCCGGAAGCCACTATACTCATCGGTCATAAAACGTTCTATAGCACGTTTCACCGGAACCCTATCTGTAAAGTCAATTTCCGCCTCCACTATTTGGGTTATAGCAAGATTACCAATAACATGCTCAAATTCCTGCACGCGATCTCGTTCATGATCGATTTTAGGCCAACCTTGGGAGAACATAACGTCGCTAGGGCTACCATACCGCTCAATCATACTCATGCTCCTTGTTCAGATAGGGCCTGGGCAAAACCCATACGTAGGGGCAAAGCCGCGTTTCCAAATCTGTCACCAAATTCTTGGACCAAGACCTCAGCATAGTAGCCAAGAGCGTTCATATCTTGTCCAAGGGGTTCAAGTAGATGCTCTACTCCTGGTACAAACAGTAGTTGTTTTTCTCCGGGCCGAATAAACTCTACTATAGCCACAGCGTGGCCAATATCACCTTTAATAACATATTTGCGCTGGTCAACAGATAAAACCGTAGCTAACATATGGCCTAAGTCATAAAACAACTTGCTATCATTATACGAATAACTGCCCTGCGCCTGGCTCATCGCGTCATATGCAAGAGGCCGAGCAGAGATAGGGACAACAAATGTCTGCTCTGGCTCTTCGAGTTCACTGATAATTTTTCCCAAAATAAGCCGCTTTTCTAGCAGCTGCTCTCTTATTCTCTCTCTTTCCCCCTCGGTTCTAGGGTAGGTCACAAGACGTGTAGGGCCAGATGGGTGATTAACCAGACGATCTTTACTGCTTATTAGTTCGTAAGCTAAACTATAGCGAAGATCGGTAGGCTGTTCCGGATTTACAGATCGTTGGGGAAAATTAAGATTATTTGGGGTACTGGGTGAGTTCACCTCTGCTCCTTACTTCTTTATTATAAAACGATTCCTTTTATTAGTCAAAGTTTCCCCCTGCTATAATTGTTGTTATGAGTAAAACTGTTTTGCTTTGTTCGCCAGTATACTTTGACATCGAGTACGAGATTAACCCATGGATGGACAAAGATAACCAGGTTAAGCAAGATGTGGCCAGGCAGCAATGGCTGCAGCTCAACGGCATTTATGGACGTATGGGATGGCAGGTGGAGCATATTGACCCCGTCGAGGGTCTGCCCGACATGGTGTTTACGGCCAATGGCGGGCTTGTAATAGCTGGCAAAGTGGCTTTGCCGACATTTCGGGCACCAGACCGCCAACCGGAAACTGCTCATTTTAGACAATGGTTCGAACAGCGCGGCTACACCGAGTTTTTGCAGCCCAAATATGACTTTGAGGGCGAGGGCGACGCATTGGTGTGGAATGACATTATTTTTGTCGGTTATCCTTGGCGAAGCGATAAGCCCGTACATGCCGAGCTAGCTGAGTTTTTTGGCAAAAAGGTGGTTAGCTTGCAGCTGGCTGATGCACGCTTTTATCACCTTGATACGTGCCTAACCATTGTCGATGATCAAACAATAGCTTTATGGCCCAAAGCTTTTACCAAGGAAGCACTCAAAGCCGTGCACAATACGGTACCTAACGTTATCGAAGCATCAGATGAAGATGCCCTGGCCTACGGGCTAAATGCCAGTAGTGACGGTAAAAACATCGTGCTGTCCGATCGCGCTATGGGACTTATCAAAACTTACCAAGAACGTGGTATGAGCGTCCACCCCATACCCATCAGTGAATTCCAAAAATCCGGTGGTGGAGTCAAATGCCTAACTTTAGAGTTAAGGTGAGTCCGAAGCTCTGAGCGAAGTCGAAGAGTGGCGGAGTTAAGTGCCTAACACTAGAGTTAAGATAGAGGCTTAGACCCTACTGTTGTACCTGTTCTTGTGCACACTCGAGTAAACTAAGAAAATGGAGTAACCCAGTGGCTTGGGCATGGAAGGCCACTTGCTCTTCAAGAGGAGCTGTTTCGTCTATCTGTTGGGCTGATAATTCTTGGATTGCTTCGTAAGTTTGCTGTATACAGTTGCCAATAACATCAAGAGTTGTTAGTTGTTTTGACGGTTGTTCTATTACAACTGGGTTCTCGGCTCGTTCCCACAAATGCCATCTTTTCATGATATATATTCTACCATGAATTATATATTTCTACAATTATATTCTACTGAACCACCCCACACCTCATTAAAGTCAGTCTTATTACCCCTGTTAGGCTATGATTGCCTCAGCTTCGTACTTTTTATATCACCTCTGTTAAGAATAACTTAGATGCAAGGTGTGGGGTGGTTCAGTATATTCTATGCTGAATCGCCTATGTCTCCTCTGTACTGCATGTCTGCAAAGTGGATGGCTTGCTCGCCTATGGCACTATACGCTTGGCTTCGCGCCACCTCTAGTGTTTCGCCGTACGCCGCAATATGTAGCACCCTGCCACCATTAGTAACAATTCTATCCCCTACTCGCTTGGTACCACCGTGAAAAACCTGCACATTGTTTTGTGCCAGATCTTTTGTTAGCTCCAGCCCATATATTTCATCACCTTTCCTTGGCTCATCTGGATAACCAGCAGCCGCAAGTGCAACTGTCACCGCATATCCGTCACGCAATCTTATTGGTTTGGCGCTTAGCTTGCCGCTGGTTACTTGGCGCAGACGTGGATATATATCTTCATCAATAAGAAGCATCTGGGCCTGGCATTCTGGGTCACCAAAACGAGCATTGTATTCAATAACTTTTGGTCCTTCGCCAGAGAGCATTAAACCCACATACAATAGCCCCTTGTATAGATGACCTTCTTGGCTCATACCTTCGATGGTGGGCTGGACGATATTGCTTTCTATGACTTCGGATAACTCCGGTTCCATATGGACCGGTCCAAAGGCACCCATACTGCCAGTGTTTGGGCCTTTATCGCCATCTAGTAACCGCTTATGGTCTCGGCAAAACGGCAACATTACTGTTCTTGTACCATCACAAAGTGCAAATACCGATAATTCCTTGCCAGCTAATCTTTCTTGAATGACAACGGTTTTGCCAGCTGAACCAAGTTCTTTGGCTATCATGAGTCGAAAGAGTATACCGTGGGCTTCATTAAACGTCTTGGGCAAGAAGACGCCTTTGCCGGCTGCCAGTCCGTCGGCTTTAATGACAATATCCTGGGCTGAGCTATGCTGATGTACATAGTCTTCGGCCATAGATCGCTCATCAAAAACCTCGCGCACTGGGGTGGGAATATTATGGCGCTGCATAAATCTAGTAGCAAAAGCCTTACTCCATTCTAGCTTTGATGCCGCCCTCGTTGGGCCAAAGATGGGCAGCTTTTCTGCCCGGAAGGCATCTACCGTCCCCACTGCTAATGCCTCATCTGGCCCCACGACCGTTAAACTAATTTCACGCTTGAGCGCAAACACCACTAAGCCTTTGATGTCCGTTGGCTCAATTGGCACGTTTTCGCAGCCCATCCCAAGAGTTCCGACATTACCAGGCGCTACCGAAATACTGTCAACATGGGTAGACTGTGCCAACTTCCAGGCCAGGGCGTGTTCGCGACCACCCCCTCCCAGAATTAATACACTTTCACTCATCCCGTATGATTCCAAAAGACTTTTGTCAATGTATGTGACGATCGAAGCCAAGATAGCTTTTCAACTGTTAGCTGATGAAAGATGGTTAAGTAGAATCTGACGGGGCTCATATTTTGTTCAGTTTTTTGCGTACAGCTTGCCTAGTGGTACCTATTTCGTCCCACGGATGTTCGCCATCTGTCCGCTCGATCGTCTTTTCGTGGCCTTTGCCTAGTAGTAAGACCGTATCACCAGTTTTGGCACGGCTGATGGCAAACGCAATAGCCTGCACACGATCGTGAACCAAAAACAAATTTTTATCCAGCGCTTTGCCTGCTTGTTCTGCCCCACTGGCGATTTGCTTCATAATCTCCTGGCCATCAATATCACGATCGTCCTCCTCGGTTACAATTACCTCGTCGGCATACTGGCCAGCCAGGCGGCCCTGTATTATGCGTTTGGCTTCGTCGCGCCGCCCGGCCGAGCCAAACATAACAATCAATTTACCTTTAACCACCAGTTTAATATCTTTAAACAGCTTCTCAAAGCTATCTGGCGTGTGGGCAAAGTCCACAATCACATCAAAGTCTTGCCCCTCTTTAATTGGGTCCATCCTGCCCTCTACCCTTGTTAATGCGGCAATACCCCGTTCAATTTGTTCTTTACTAAGTCCCACAACCCGCCCCACGGCTACTGCTGCAAGTGAGTTCGACACGTTGAAGCTGCCTGGCAGATGGCAGTTGATGGTGTAACGATCTTCACCGATTTTGGCAGTATATACACTGCCGCCTGGCGTCAATTGTACGTCAGTAGCCTGCAAATCACCCTTGTCTACCCCGTAGGTTATAGGGTGCAAAATTGCTTCGGTAAACGTCTGGGCATTGGGGTCATCAGCGTTAATGACGCCAGTTTGCAGGCCGCGTTGATTACGATTGGCCAGCCGAAACAGCTTTACCTTGGCCGCCAGGTAGCGTTCGAACGTTTTGTGATAATCCAAATGCTCATGAGTGACATTGGTCATGACGGCGAGTGAGTATGGTATGCCCCACACCCGATTTTGGGCTAGTGCATGGCTGGTTGTCTCGAGCACCAGCCATTCAACCCCCTGCCCCTTTAACTCCTTGATGCGCTGCATCAGCTCTGGCACCGGTACATTGGTCATGTGATGAATCTGTGGCTTGATATCCATTCCTGCCCCATAAGCCACCGTTGTCATCATGCCCACTTTGTAGCCAGCTTCGTGCAGCATCCGGTGGATTAGAAAGCTAGTGCTGGTCTTGCCATTCGTCCCCGTTACCCCAATAACTTTCATATTTCTCGCCGGAAAACCATAAATAATATTGAATATAACCGCCTCAACCAGATGCCCAAACGGCTCAATCTTTGGGAAAAGCCCTTTGGGGATAAATTTCTTTACTATTGTCCTCAAACCCATTATGCCTAGTATATCCCATGTGAATCCACAAGTTCGCACATGCGTGCAGTGCAAGAAAGCAAGGAGGAACGAGCGAACCACAAGTGGTACGGAGATCGAGCGACAGACGCCAGCTAACACAGCAAGGTGCCATGAGCAATGACAGAGTGGCCAGCTTTGCTGGACAGCAGGTCATTGCGATGCGAAACTTGTGGGGTGAGGATTTTGGGGATAGAAACTAGTTGTGATGAAACCGCTGCTGCTATAGTCGAATTCGCTGGCCAGCGAAGGCTACGATTATTGAGTAACGTAGTGGCTTCTTCGATGGATCTGCACGCCAAATACGGCGGTGTGGTGCCAGAGATTGCCGCCCGCAGCCACATAGAGTCTATTACCTCCGTTATTGATCAAGCTTTGCAAGGTGCCACCTTGCAAAAGGGTGTTGATCCGTGGGATCAGATAGACGGTATTGCTGTAACATATGGAGCTGGATTGGGTGGTTGCCTCCTGATTGGTGTGCTAACGGCCCGCACGCTTGCATTTATCAAAAACAAGTCACTGTACGGAATTAATCATGTGGAGGCCCACGTATATGCTAATTTTATTACAGAAACTTCCCTGCCCGGCTATAAATTGCCCAAAACACAACCCCAGTTTCCGATGCTGGCACTGATTGTCAGTGGTGGGCATACACAACTAGTACTGTTCAAAGATCATTTTGACTACACATTACTAGGTCAAACCCATGATGATGCCATTGGTGAAGCCTTTGATAAGGTGGCTAAGGTCATTGGCCTCCCCTATCCTGGCGGCCCCAGCATTGCCCAAAAAGCTTTTCAAGGCTCAGCCTTGAAATACAAATTGCCTAAGGCAAAACTGACTGCTAAGTATGATTTTAGTTTCTCTGGCCTCAAAACAGCCGTTTTACGTGAAGTACAGGCCTTATGTGGTAAAAGTTACGATTTCCCTTCTACCGGGCTGTCTGAGCTTCTCAGCACGTCTCAAAAGCAAGATATTGCCGCTAGTTTTCAACATACAGCCATCGAGACAGTGGTTGATAAAACTTTGTTAGCATACGAAGAATTTAAGCCGGCCTCTGTTGTGATTGCCGGCGGTGTAGCCGCTAATCAAGAGCTACGGCATCAACTGGAAGAAAGATTGAAAGAAGTAATTGGACGTTCGCGGGGTTTGCGCTTGGATGCTGCGCTAGGCGCGACCGAGGAAACACAGCGAACTGTACAAACAGGTACGGAGAGCGAGTACCACAGGTCAGCAACACCGCGCAGCGCCAAGAATGCTGGCAGAGTTGGCGACCCTGCCGACAAGCAGGCCAGCATGGCGCAAATACTGCGATATACTGATCCTAAACTTTGTACCGACAACGGCGCTATGGTAGCCGCCCTTGGCTGCTATAAAATGCTATACAACCAACCCACCGCCGACCCTTACTCTCTGGAAATAGCTCCTAATCTGAGTATGTAAATAATATTTATAGAGCTTTGTCAATTCCAGCACAAATTCTTTGATGCTTCGTAATCTGCATGTCATGGCGACATGCCGTGGATTGCATACTACTTCGCTCAGGAATTTTGCGGGGCAGGTATTGCAATCCTTATGCTTTGTGGCGTATGCTGGCTACGAAAACAAACATCCCCGCGATCCCGGCTCCGCTGACTAGCAGTAGTCGGGACCGCACCAAAAGCAAAAACCGGTTATAGCAGTAGAGACGAGGGTTTTGAAAGAGAGAAGCCTTGGTTTTTGTTATGCTATTTTCACGTGAACTTGACCTCTGTTTTCCACTTTTATAAAAGAGGTGGTATGATAATTGATATTGCTTGACAGAGGATAAGATTTGCAGCTACCCAAAGTTTACGAACCCAACAAATACGAACAAGACATCTACGCCCTCTGGGAAAAATCGGGAGCGTTTTTGCCAAAACATAGGGGTAATAAAGCTACCTATAGCATCGTTGTCCCTCCGCCCAATGCAAACGGTGATTTACATTTGGGGCATGGTTTAACTCTGGCGTTAGAGGATATTGCCGTACGATATCACCGTTTAAAAGGTGATGCGGCACTACTTTTACCGGGAGCAGACCACGCCGGTTTCGAATCTCAAGTAGTCTACGAAAAACAGCTAGCCAAGGAAGGGAAGAGTCGATTTGATCTAAGCAGGGAGGAGTTGTATGCCCAAATATGGGACTTTGTTGCTAAAAACAGGGGTAACTTTGAAACCCAACTGCGTCGCCTTGGGGCTGGTGTAGATTGGACAAGATTTACATTCACATTAGATGAAAAAATCATAAAACGCGCTTACGCCACCTTTAAAATGATGTGGGATGAAGAACTTATTTACAGAGGTGAACGGCTAGTAAACTTTTGCACTTTTCATGGCACTGCCTTTGCCGATATCGAAGTCCAGTACAAGGAAGAAGAAGGATATTTGTGGTATATCCGTTACCCACTCACCGATGGTAACAGGGAAGTGGTTGTTGCTACCACCCGACCCGAAACCATGCTAGGTGACACGGCCGTAGCCGTACACCCAGATGACAAACGGTACAAAGCTTTTATAGGTAAAACGGCCAAACTGCCGCTGACCAACAGGGAGATTCCCATTATAGCCGATAGTTTTGTAGACAAGACGTTTGGCACCGGTGCGGTTAAGATAACGCCAGCCCACGACCCCAACGACTTTGAGGCAGGCGAACGACATGACTTACCCAAAGTTTCGGTTATTGATTTCGAGGGCAAGATGACCAATGAGGCTGGCGAGCGCTACCGAGGATTAGGGGTAGACGAAGCGCGTCAAAAAGTGGTCAGCGACCTAAAAGAGCAGGGTAGGTTGGTCAAAGCTGAACTTCATACCCATAACGTGGGGCATTGTTATAAATGCGACACTATCATCCAGCCTTTGCTGCGTGAGCAGTGGTTTATTGATATGCAGCCTATGGCCAAAACTGCTATTGCCGCCCTTAAAGCTAGCAAAATTAGGTTCTATCCTACCGATAAAAAAGACCAGTTGATTCGCTACCTCGAGGACTTGAAAGATTGGAACATTAGCAGGCAAATTGCCTGGGGCATCCCAATCCCAGCTTTCCAAAATGCAGATAATCCAGATGATTGGATATTTGATGAACGGGTAGTGGAAGAAAGTATTGTTGTTGATGGCAAAACTTACCACCGCGACCCAGATGTCTTTGACACCTGGTTTAGCAGTAGCTCCTGGCCCTATGCCACACTGAACTTCCCAGATAGTGAAGATTATACGGACTTTTACCCCTTAAGTTTGATGGAAACCGGAGCTGATATTCTCTATCCTTGGGTATCTAGAATGATTATGTTCGGTCTATATATTACTGGTAAAGTTCCCTTCGAAAATGTTTATCTGCATGGCCTAATCCAGGACAAGCAAGGTGCCAAGATGAGTAAAAGTAAGGGGAATGTTGTTAACCCTATTGAGGAAGTTGAAAAATACGGATCTGATGCTTTTAGAATGGGCATAATTGCTACCGAAACAGCAGGCAACAATAGACCTTACGATCCAAGTAAGCTTGTTGGTGCCCGTAATTTTTGTAACAAACTCTGGAACATTGCCCGCTATATTGAAGGTAAAATCAGTGATCCTTTGGTAAGCTCAGGACAAGTAGCACCAAAAGAACCAAAACCCAAAACTGATGCAGACCACTGGATATTGACTAAATTACAACACTTAACAGAGGCCGTCTCTGGCGATTTAGACAACTACCGCTTCGCCGAGGCCTATGACAAACTTTATCACTCGGTGTGGGATGACTTTGCCGATTGGTACATTGAGGCTTCCAAAGAGCAGCCAAACGCTAGTGTGCTAGCTTTTGGATTAGAAACCATACTTAAGGTAGCCCACCCGTTTGCACCGTTTGTAACCGAAACAATCTGGCAAACGCTTGCCTGGGAAGATAATACTCTGTTGGCAACGAGCTTGTGGCCCAAAGTCCAAGGGGGCGATATCAAACAAGCAAAAGCCTTTGAGGCCGTGAAAGACATTGTAAGTGAAATCCGCTATTTCACTAGTGAGCTCCAGCTAGAAAACGTTCGACTGTACTACCATGACGACGCAACTCTTATCGAAGCTAATGCTAGTTTAATCCAGCGTCTCACCCGGCTTACGGGCATTGAGCAAACCGCTGACGATGGTGGTGGCCTACAGCTCACTCAAACCAAGCAAAAGGCCTGGCTTGATGTTGATACCAGCGAGCTTAAACAGTACGCCAAGGACCTAGAGGGCAGGGTAGAGGTGCAGAACCGTCACATAAAACAGCTTGAGAAACGACTTGCAAATAAAGCCTACACCCAGAACGCCCCCAAAGCCGTGGTAGAGCAAACGCGCACCCAACTGGAGCAGGCAAAAGAACAGGCAACTACATTAGCCGCACAGCAAAAACGCTTTGCTTCTCTAGAAAGGTGAAACGAGAAACTGGAAATATAAATTACTTTTCGCTTTGGAATGGCTATAGGTCACTCGGCGGGTTCGAGGGCGACACGAATACGTTTGGATAATTCGGCTGGGCGGTAATCATCAAACCAGATAACATGCCAGCCTAGCCGCTCGGCGGCCATGACGTTGGTACGAGTATCATCGACCAGCAGTATTTCCTCTGCCGAACACTGTGCAGCGGTTTGGGCTGCTTGGTAGATGTGTTTTTCGGGCTTAATCGAGCCTACTTGGGATGAGTCAACAATAGCCGCGTAATTGATGTTGGGGATAAGGCCTTTCTGGCGCATCACCTCTATGAAGCCAGGCATAGTATTGCTCAGTAGGCCTATTTGGTAGTGTTCTGCCGCCCAATGCACCAGCTCGTGCATTTCGGGTATAGGATCAATTGCTGCCAAATAGTGTGCTTGCCAATCAAGCTGTGGGACCTTGAGCCGCTGGGCTAAGACTTTGTTAAAGTCAGCCACGCTCATTTCCCCCTTACAGACAGCATCATTATAGTGCCAAAAGGTCGTTTCGATGATATCTGCCGGTGCACCAGTTTCTTCGGCTAATCGGGTAAAGGCTCGCTGGAAAAACCGCACCAGACAGCCATTGATATCAAAAAAGACAAAACGCACTCCCGATTTGGAACGCTTTTTGGCGGCAGGTTGAGCATTGGCATTACCTGGGGCGCCAGCTAGTTCATCAAGCGACGTACCGAGTACACCTGCAATCTGGCTAATCGTAAAAATTGATGGCGCCTTAATGGCTCCACGTTCGATTTTGGCCAACGTTGAGTAGCTTAAGCCAGCTTTTTGGCATAATTGTTGTTGTGTTAGGCCGGCCGCCTGGCGTGCTGCCTGCAAGCGGTAGCCAAGACTCTTTTCGTCCACCCCAGTCATAGACCATATAATACCAATTGAGCCCGACTTTGGCGAGCCAATAGTATTAAATGGCTAGTGAAATTACTTCGGTAATAAAGTTTTAAGAGTCAGATATAATACGATAAATAGCACAATACCTACCACCACGGCCCCAACAATGGCAGAGCCATTGTTGCCACCACCACTTCGCCGCGAGAATTTGGTGTAGAGCCAGGTGGCAGTTCCGCCAGCTAGCATTAGCGAGATAAGAAAAATCGACATCGTAGTTTTATTCTATCACTTAGAACTAATTAATATCCACCTGTTAATAGGTCTTAAAGGCTAGTTTCTTAGCCATGACGGATAGAGCAGTATGATCTGGTTCAGCCGTCATATTGGCAACACCGCGGTACTGTGCAACGTTGTCAAAAGGGAACACATGTACATGCGCATGTGGCACATCAATACCAATAACGTGTATACCGACTCTTTTACGACCAGTAACCAGCTTGAGCCTTTGGGCAACTTTTTTCACGGTTGCCCATAGTGCTATATAGTCGGCATCGGGCAAATCCTGAAACTCATCTACTTGTTCTTTGGGTATTACCAAAACATGCCCAGGTTGAATAGGATGAATATCCAAAAAAGCAATTGTTTTACCGTCTTCATAAATTTTGTGGCAGGGAATTTGACCCTTGATTATTTTGGTAAATATACTGTCTTGCATGTTCAAAGTTTCGCACCACTTTGGAACATAAGCAAACTATCGTTTGATATCGTACACTCGACTTACGCAGAACCTGGCTGGAATCAGGGTCGTCCAGGAGAAAAAGAACTTAGGTGTTTACCTGGTGATTCTGAGCCGGCAGGGATTTTGCGTAAGTCGAGTACAATAACACTTATGCAATTTGTGCGTCGCCTACTTGTATGGATGGCAACATCCGTCTTTACTTTTTTGCTACTTCTGACGGTGCTGGCTACTGCGATTGCGATTATTATCACACCTACGCACATCAAGGGCTGGCTCAAAGATAGTGGTGCCTACTCTGGGTTCGTAGACGCAGCTCTTAAATCACTACCACATGATACATCCAAGGCGGTAGAGGATGACCTTCTAGCTCAACCAGGCGTACAAGCTGCTGCTAAGAAGGCCTTTACACCCGAATTATTGCAGAGCTCAACCGAGAATTTCATTGATGGCACGTTTGTTTGGGTGGAAGGCAAGAGTCCTAAACCTACGTTTAATATTGACCTGAGTGGTGCTAAACAGGCCTTTGCTACTGGCATTGGGGATTATGCCCTACAGCGCTACAACAGCTTACCCCTTTGCACGACAGGGCAGGTGCCTGCAACAAGCGACATACTATCAGTCGAATGCCGGGTGGCAGGAGTGGACATTACTCCAGCCATCAACCAAAAAGTGCAAGAAATTACTGCTAATAAAGATTTGCTTGATAAGCCGGTTATCACACCAGATACACTGGAGGCTAATGGCGGGCAACCTGGTCAGCAACCGTTTTATCAGAATTTTTCGCAACTACCACGTGCCTATCGTTGGAGCAGAGTTGCCCCGTATATCCTTGGAGTACTAGCGATCTTGGCGGCAGTAGTTATTATTATTGCCAGTACCAGTAAAAGACGTGCCCTTAGGCGCATCGCCATGCCATTAATATGGGTCAGCATTTTGCTCTTTGGCAGCATGTGGCTAGTCAATTATGGGCTAAACAAGATAGATGAGGCCAAGATAACCAACGAAAACGCTGTAGCTTCGCTGGCGCAAACAACTGCCGTATCTATAGCTCATAATGTTGGTAAACACTTAAATACGGTCTACTTGTGGTTCGCTATTGGCTTTTTGCTATTAGGTGGAGGCATACTGATAGCCCTGTACTTCACGAGAGATAAAACCCCAAAAGCGCCGCAAGACAAGCCAGAAACACCTAAAATCTCAGATAAGAAGGAAGTGAAGCCCGAGGCTACAACCCCTATAGCAACCCCAAATCAAAGTGGCCAAATTGTAGGTCTGATGTGAGTGGCTATAGGCCCAGCCAGACAGCGTAATGGCGATGCTTGTTGGACAAATATATAAAAAAGTATTGACATAGTATACTTAGGGTAGTATACTCATGGTTTACTAGATTATGTTAAGTAAATACGAGCAAACATTACTACAAGCATGGGAAGAGGTCTACAAGAGGGGCCAACTAACGTTATGGATATTATTAGGCATTAAAGACGGACCTAAATATATGAGCCAAATTAAAGAATTTATAAGCCATCAGACTAACGATGTTTTGCAAGCCGACGATAAGAGCATGTATCGGGCACTTCGCCGATTTGATGAGGCACAGATGATATCGTATGTTACTAAACCAAGCGATAATGGGCCCGATCACAAGGTTTATTCACTTACCCCAACCGGAAAACAAATATTAGACGAATTTATAAAACGGACTTTTATAGACGTATTTTACAAACCAAGCGTTAAACAATTAGTTTTAGGAAAATAAGGAGTCGCAATGCAAGACGAAATAACAAAAGTTAAAAAAGTGGGTAGGCTTCGCAGAAGCCGCGAGTTACTCAAAAGCTCATGGCAAGTTCTTAGGCTAGATAAAGAGCTGTTGGCATTACCTTTGATTGGAATCTTAGTTAGCTTAGGGCTAATTATTTTTGCGATAGGATTGGTTATAGCGTCTTTTGCCGTACATGAACCAGTATTTGATGTAAATATTCAAAACACCGCTAACACACAGGCAATTAACGGGCAGTTGAACTGGACTGGCTATGTGTTGCTCGCAATTTTTGTGGTTGCCATTACCTTTATATCTAACTTCATTGCCACAGCCATCGCACGCGGTGCATTGGATAGATTTGATGGACAAGACCCTACAATACGAAACAGTCTAAATGCCGCCAAGCAAAGAGCGGGATCAATTTTTAAGTTTAGTTTGCTTACTTTGACGGTTGGAGTAGTTCTATCCCTAATTAGGGATCGAGTACCTTTTGCCGGGAAAGTTTTGACTTGGCTAGGCGATTTGATTTGGGGAGTTGCAACCTTTTTTGTAGTACCAGTACTTGCTATGAGCGCAAAACCTATTGGCCCCATTGATGCCACCAAACAATCGGCAAGAATAATCAAAAAAGTTTGGGGTGAAAGTCTAATAGTTAATATCGGCATTGGGTTTATTGCGTTAATTTCGGTTGTTATATATGCGCCTATATCAGTGCTATTAACAGTGCTAGCAGCTAATCTTTATGCTCCATTTGGACTTGCCATAGGGCTTCTGGCTTTGCTGGGTCTATTTGGAATCGTTTTGGTGTTTAATGTTTTGGAAGCAATTGTAAAAGCAGCCATATATTACTGGGCAACAACAGGAAAAGCACCAGACACATTTAATAAAGAGTTGCTTCGAGCATCTCTAACTCCCAAAAAAGCTCGTAAAATTTTTGCTCTCTAAGCTTACTTAACTGGACTTACGCAAAAACAATAATGGCGGAGCCATGAACCGTTCTGGTTCATGGCGGAGCACACCGATCAGGCTCTTAGTTTGCGATATTTCCTGATATCAGGAGGCCAAACCTGTAGTTGACAAAAGTTTAACTGCAAGTGTACACTTAAGGTGCAATTTAAGGGACACTTATTATGGCTACTACTACAACCAAGGAACTCCGTAATAACCTCGCGGATATTCGTCGCCGAGTCATGGCCGGTGAGACGATTGAGGTTATTTACCGCTCTCGGCCAGTCATGCGAATTACACCGATAGTTGACCGGGTGTCACGTTTCACAGGTAAGCAAACGGGGAAACGCCTAGACGCACTGCTTAAAGAATTACCCTCGAGTATATCGCCAATGATGCGTGATCCTAGTAATACTTACAAACAGCTTCGGGATGAGCTATATCGCCGAGATCCTAAATACCGAAGATATCTAAACAATAAATCTATCGATGAATAGGCTTTTTGTTGACGCAAATGTTCTGATGGAAATAATGTTTGGTCGCTCCAAAATGGAACAAGTATTGGAGGTATTCCATAACCCAGAATATGAGTTTTTTATATCGGCGCTGACGGTACATATTTTGTATTATTTTGCCGAAGTTGAAGGTATAGAACGAAGCTTTGTGCGTAAGCTCGTGGGTCTGGCGTTTCATCTGCCGGTTAACGAAAAAATGATTGTCCTGGCACAGCAGCGCTATACGAGTAAGGATTTTGAGGATTGCTTGCAAGCGGCGTGTGCAGAGCTGGCCGGTTGCAATGAGATCTTGTCTCTCGATAAAAAATTTCATCAAAACAGTGGCACCAAACTTAATGTTCTACTTGTAGAGTAAAGACCCCTTGCAAAATAAATCCATGGCGCAAAACGTATCTTATATCCTAGCATTTTACAGGTTAAAACGAGACAAATGAGACACAGTAAGCCTATATGTGCCGTGTCTCGTTTTATTGGTGGTCACTAGAGTAAATGGGACAAAATCGGACAGTATAAAAAGGCGTGTCCCGCACTTGTTAGTGCTATGTTCGACGTATTTTACGGCCTTGGCTGTCTTTTCGTACTCGACTACGGTGCATCGCTATGGCGTAGCTCAATCGACTTCGTGGACTTTACAGCACAACTTGATAGGCATGTGAATAAACAGTTCGGTAAGAGCCTAAACGAGGAGCTACAGGACTTCTTCAGTATCGACAGCGACAGTAACGAAATACTGCTGAGCAATATGCAATCCAACCTCAACAACGGCACATTCAAGTTCGTGGTACTTATGAATAATCTGCACCGGCAGCTAAAAGACCTCATCCTCTTCATGAACCGCAACAGTCAATTCGACGTCTACGCCGTAGAACTCGAATACTATAAACATGAAGCCTATGAAATTATTATCCCGAAACTGTACGGAGCTGAGATTAAAAAAGAAGTTATCGGGCAAAAACCCCGCTCCAACAGCATTACTATGGATGAGTTGTGGGCTTCGATCCAGATGAAGCTAGCAGATACAGAGTATTCGGCGGTCAGGGAGTTGATTGAAATACTACTGAGCAAATCAAGCGGTACCACCATGGACGTATCAAGTATCGGCATACGCTTCAAGGAAATAGAAGATAAAAGCCTGATTACCTTCTACAAGGACGGCACAGTTTCGTTGAACTTCGGAAACATCCCAAACATCCCAAACATCGAGGACAAGAATAGGCTCAAAGAACTAGTAAGAACGCATCTGGGTGACTTATGGGATCAGCCTAAGTTCCAAAAAGAAAATCTGTTTACAACATACCCGTCGTTTAGTGCCAATGATATGGCGAGCAACAACGAACAATTAAAGGTGGTGTTCGAGGACTTCTTCAAGAAATAGCCTAGACTTCCACTCCTTTTGCGGTACCTTGTCCTTATATGGAATTAACAGTACCCCAACAGATACCACAAGCAACTAAAACACCGCCAACAGCTGAACTACACGACAGTTCATTCTCCGGTGGTGTAAAAGTTAGCTTGCAATAACGGGCTGAAATACACTGGTATAATTAAAGCCAAACAAAGAGATAGGGCTAAGCCGAGCTTTCGGGCTCGGTTTTTTGTATTAGGGTTTCTCTCTCATAATTTCGACTCGACTTTCAATAGCATTCAGGCCGATATAGCTAATGACAGCTAAGAAAAAGAAAGCAGCGTTAGAGAAGCTGAAACCAAGGCCTACAAAGAACAACATATAGCTGTCATATATGGGATTTTTCAGAAATCGATAAATACCCGAATTAACCATCTTCCCCTTGCCAAAGAAGTTGCCGTTCACTAGCGCTTGTGAGCCAACCTCTCTTATGGCAAACGTAAACATAACTATACTCATCGTTATCAACCCATAGCCAAGCCAAGTTAATATGGGCAGGTCAAACGATACTGTATAGTGGCTATCCAATTGACTTGCTAGAATCGTAAACAGCAACCAAAAAGGCAAAATAATCAGACTGTGTATCATCCAGCCATGGTGGAATTTATCGTAAAGCCGGTATCTTTTTTGAAGAAAAACACTCAGTGAATTAACTGTTATAGCAAGCACAAATATGATTGAGGTTAGTACGAAATAACTCATGATGATTATCTACTGTCGATACCTAATGAATTATCCCTGACAGTTTATCATTCAGGGTGCTCATGAGATCCGGCAAGTCTTTAATCTCTTTGAAGTCATCGACGCTCAAAAGCATCTTTATTGTTTTATCCGTTTTCAACAATATGGCTGGAAATTCAATGCCCACTTTCGGGTAGGTTTTTACAAATTCATTTTTGTGTAAAAATATTGTTGGTATGTCTAACCCCGATACATACTCTTTCCATAGTTTATTCATAGTCGCCCCGCTAAAGGTAACCTGACAAAGTTTGCACGGATAGGTGCTAGGTTTAACTGATTTGTGCAATATGTCTTTTATGCTATGCATAGCACCGCTCTTGGCGTTGTAAACAAATATAATTTTCTGGTTCATTTTATTATTGCACCTTTCATAATTTAACCAATGTTATATAATTTTATTTTTGGTACTATTTGAATATATTTTCTCGTATTCGTAATGGTAGATTATTCTCAGCAACTTAACAAATGCCAAAAGCCTGAACGCATTTAGTAAACCCCCCAATGCACCTGGTATTGGTGCGGCGACCAAGAGTAGCCACCAGTAATGCTTTATGTAATGGCGACGATCAGAAGCCTTACCTAGCCGGATCAGAAACTCAATTAAAAATACTGTTGATATACTTATTTCAACAAGCTCTAGTTTTGCCAGCAACGAATGATCAACATTATCAAACAAAAAAAATGGGATTAATGCCAAGCTTACCAGCACAAGCGTGCACATTATGCCTTGAACAATAAATTCGGTTTTGTGCTTCTTGATTGTATTGAATGAAATCACAGCTAATGTATTATATAGCCCTTAATCGAGGCTTGTCGGCAAGGGCTATATAGGCAATTGCTACTCTCCTTTAATTATTGTGCCTAGTCGCATTGGCATTACGATAACTAGTGCCATCAATATGCCACCTAGTAATATTGCAATCCCTGTAAGTATCTTTCCTACACCCACAAGCTTAAGCTCTAGAAGTGTGGAAGGATAATTAGCTAGGTCTGCTGACTGCTTAGATAGTGCAGAACCAACTTCAGCTCCATCACGCGCTGCTTTTGTGTTGTTAACAAGGTAGTCTGTTTGAAGCGAATGAAATGTAGCTTCTACTCCTTCAACTCTATTTTGTTTGTTAACTCCCTGAACTACGTACACTATTGATGAGGCAACGACTACCATCATCACTAACATCATTGGCATCATTTTCTTAATATTTCCCATAACATTTCTCCTTTGATTAATTTACCTTTCTAAACAGCGATTTCTTGACCATAGGCATGCCCCTTTTTTAGTTATCTACGATCGGCTTGATCTCTGATTTAAATATCTTTGACACCTCTGCCGTATAGTCAACAATGTTAGCTTTAAAATAGTGTGGGTAAGCTTTTTGTATCTGGGCAATGACATAGTAACCAACAGCCATCATGGCTCCGTAATTTGCTTTCTCTGGTAGTGGTACAAATAGTCTATTTTCGGGTTTTCCCCAAGTCGTGTTTTCGTTCCCGAAACTAATAAAAAGTTCGTCTGATTCAGCCACGGTTGTAGCATGCGCAACATACTCGTCTGTTTCGACATCTCGGGCAATATTACGACCAAACAATTCAATAAATTTAACTTGTAACATTCTAATAATTCCTGAAAAACGAGCAGGTACAATTAGGTAGTATTTGTCGTACTTACTAAAATCTGGTAATTCTAACGTGTCTATAGTCTGCTTGATAAACTGTTCTATGGATGCAGGATCTTCACCAGTTGCACCTAATATCATCCCCATGTAAGTTGACGTGTTATAAGTATAGGGCTCGCGGTTTTTAGGAAAGACGAATTCGTCATAGTCGTGCTCGTGGTCAAGTTCAGATTCTGCCACAGATCCTTTTGTATTTGTGATCAGAGTTACGTGCCGGTTTAACTCCCGAGCTTTTTTCACAATTTTTGGCGCATGCTTTCCCCCAGATGCAGAAATTAACACCACGCCGTCAATACTCGGAATATTTGTCAACTTTTCTTCAAAACTACTTTCAGACGCAAAAACTGCATCGTCGTTTTCAAACATTATTCGACCTGTAGCTTCGGCATTGCCTGAGCCAACGATAAGTGGGTGCTTATAGATTGACACATCTATTTTGGGTAGTGGCTGTTCTTTAAAAAGTTCCAATGCTCCCATAACTACTATGTCCAGATCGGGCAGAGAATTTATGTCGAAATTAGCTAAAATATCCCTCTTACTCATTACTTGTGATTCCTTTCATTATAATTTTTGTTTGTGGGTGAACCTTGCAGATGTGTAAGGCATCAGTCAGCCACTCAGCATTTGCGCTACTAGCCAACGAATCACTACTGTCAGGACCCCAGCTTCCATTGTCGTAGGACTCTAGTTTAGTCTGATTTGCTTGCCATGCCTGCAATATTGGTTCAGTGATGCGCCAGCTTTCTAATATTTCATCGCTAGTCGCAAATAATGTTTTATCGCCTCGAAGTGCGTCAACCAGTACTCTTTCATAAGCATCTGGATGAGAAGCAGTGAATGAATCTCTATAGCAAAAATCCATTTGAACGTGCTCAATACCATCATCAAAACCAGGTTTTTTGATTCTTAAATCAAGTACAATGCCCTCATCCGGCTGAATCCGAATAGTAAGCGTGTTTATACACTCTGGCTTATCGGGAGAGTTATATACTACAGTTATCTCCGTAACTTTAGCCGCCAGAGCTTTACCAGTACGGATTAGTACCGGTACACCATCCCACCTATCGTTTTCGATACGTAGTTTAATGGCTGCAAATGTTTCTGTTGAGGAGTCATGATTGTTGACCTCATTTTTATATGTTTTGTACTGAGCTCGAACCGTATCGGATGCCATCTTATCTAAATGAGGGGGTTTTATGGACTGCAAAATGTCTTTTTTCTTTTCATGAATATGATCTGATGACATAGTCTCTGGCTCATCCATTGTGGTCAGAGCGACCAGTTGGAGCAAGTGGCTTTGTATGAGGTCTCTCAGAGCCCCCATTTGTTCATAGAATGATACTCGACCTTCAATCCCTATTGATTCTGCGGCGGTTACCACTATGTGACTTACATGATTCTTGTCCCATGCATTAGCAAATAACGGATTTTGAAAGCGGAAAGTCAGTATATTCTGTGTTGTTTCTTTGGCAAGGTAATGGTCAATCCTATATATTTGCTTCTCGGTGAATGCTTCCTGAAGTTGATTTATAAGTTCTTTTGCAGATGCCTGGTCATAGCCAAATGGTTTTTCAATAAGCAATCTACTGTCTGCATCACCATGCTGGCACCCCTTGTTTAAATCTTGTTTGCCTAATCTTTCTGCAACTTGAGCAAACAATGTTGATGGTATGGCTAAATAGAATATGCGAGTAAGACACAATCCAACCTCGTCTTCGATTGCATCTAGTTTGGACTTTAAACGTACATATTCTTCGTGCACAGTAATGTCCATCTTCACAACAGAGATTGCTTGTTTAAGCCATTTTAAAGTTTCTGGCTCGCATACCAGTTTTCTGTCTTTCTCAACAGAGTCTTGAATCATGGTTATAATATCATCAACTGATATACCTCTCCGGTTTACGCCAACTATTTTCGTAGTAGGTGGCAGTAATCCGTCATGAGCTAGATGGTATAAAGCAGGTAGTAGTTTTCGCTTTGCAAGATCGCCAGTTACCCCAAACACGGTTATGATAGCTGGCTTTAGTGGATCATTTTTCATTATTGTCCTTGTTGATTGCATGACCGCCGAACTTATTGCGCATGGCTGCAAGTAACTTTGTAGCAAAATTAACTTCACCTTTTTGGCTTCGAAGTCTTACATCAAATGCAGCTGATATGCTTGGGGTTTCAACTTTAAGTTCTTTTGCTAGCTCTAGAGCCCAGCGAGCCTCGCCTGATTCGTGTACAAAACCATCTATTCCATCCAACTTTGGGTTCTCCGACAACGCCTCTGCAGTCAAACCATTAAGAAGTGATTGAATAATACTTCCTTGTTGCCAAACTCTTCCAGCCGCTGCAAGATTAAGCTCTTTGTATGGCCCCTCGTTTAATAATCTATAGCCTTCGGCATATGATTCCATAAGACCGTACTCGATGGCGTTGTGTACCATCTTCACATAGTGCCCACTCCCGCTCTCGCCAAAATGATGCCAACCGTTTGGTGGGGATAAAGAAGTTAATATTGGCGATAATGTCTTAACTGATTTGCTATCACCACCAACCATCATAGAATAGCCATGCTCAAGGCCAAGAATCCCTCCGCTAGTGCCTACATCGACAAATTGAACCCCATGTTTAGCTGCTCGAACAGCTCTTTGCTTACTTAAACGAAAATCAGAATTTCCACCATCAATAATAATAGCTTCATTGGATACGATTTTAAGTAACTCATCTAATTCTTCATCTACAAATTTTGATGGAATCATTAGCCAAACTATTTGCTGCTCTTGTGAACCGACTAAGAATTCACGACTTTCAACAGCTTGTACGCCAGTGCTTTCAGCTACAGCACGAGCATCTTCGTTAGGATCATAGGCAACTACCTCATGGCCATCATCTATTAAGCGTTTGGTCATATTACTACCCATTTTACCTAGTCCAATAAATCCAATTTTCATTATATAACTCCTTTATTATCAGTATACATGTGAAGTTCTTTTGCTTGTTTGAGTACTTGTGCCGGTTGATCCACAACTAACAAATTCTGCTGTAGTAGCGCCAGGGCATTGGCTTTAGTTTCACCCAAGGCAAATACTATTGCCATATCTAGATCTCCAAAAAAAGGCGGTGTAACCGTTATACGGTTAAAGTCCGGCGCCTCGTAGTGAATGACTGTTTCATACTGTTCTTCAGCAGCTACACTATCAGGTAGTATTCCTGCTGTATGACCGTCTGTACCGATGCCAAATAACCCAATTGCAAAATCCTTGCCTCTCAAAGCACTGCTTAAAAGCTCGTTGTAATCACTGGTAGTTTGTTCAATATCTTTTCCCATAAGTACCGGGTGACAAGCAAATGCATCGACGTTAAAGCCTTTATCTATAAGCTGTTGCCAATTTGAGTCATTGTGTCCAACTGGACCGAAACGCTCATCAATCTGCATTACGGCAATGAGGGGCTGATTCTCAAGTTCTTTTGAAGCCTCAACAGCCACATCAATAGCCGATCCACCAGATAGTAACCAGAGGACTTTCTTATTTTGTTTTAGTTGATTATTAACAACTTCAACTAATTTTGTTGCGGGTAATTTAGGAGTTTTTGTATATTGATACATCATTTCAAAACATCGACCTCATATCATCACTTGAGGCTGGAAAGGCGAAGATAGGTTTTTTGAGTTGGTCGGTTGTTAGGCCCAGCTCGACGGCCAAACTAAAGATGTTTATCAGGTCTTCGGCGTGGTTACCAATCAAGTGTGCCCCGATAATCTTGCGAGTGTCTTTTTCTACCAGTATCTTGCTCATGGCGTGCTTTTGCCCGAGGCGTTTACTGTCAAACCAGCCAGACGTATCAGTTGTTACCACATCAAAGCTAATGCCCTTGTCTCTAGCCTCTTGTTCCAAATAGCCGACTTTAGCCGCGACTGGTGTGCTAAAGATAACACTCGGGGTAGATAGGTAACTTGGTTGCTTGTGTTCACCACCAAGTAGGTTATCGGCAACGATGCCACCTTGCACGCCAGCGACCGGTGAGAGTGGCGGGCCCGAGGCCGCAGCATCGCCTGCGGCATACACATCGGGGTTGGATGTACTTCGCAGGTACTCATCAACTAACACACCACGCCGCACGTCGTACTCTACCCCGGTTGCTTCAAGATTAAGCTCGTCAATCGCTGGTGGCCGACCAGCCCCGTGTACAGCAATATCCGCTTCAAAAGTCTTGTTATCTGCTGTTGTAACCGTAAAGATATTGCCAGACTTCTCAATCCTTTTAACACCGGCATTCAAGACGACTTTGATACCAGCTTCTTCGCTAGCTTTTAGTAGGGTCTGGACTATGTCCGCGTCAAACATCGCCAGCGGATGATCATCGCCGTGCAAAATCGTTACATCAGCTCCAAAACGGGCGGCTATGTGAGCAAATTCAAATGATACATAGCCACCACCAACAAATACGATACGTTTCGGCAGACTATCTAGCTCCAAGAAATCATCACTTATGATGAGATGTTCGGCACCTTCGATTGCCAGTTTGGCGGGTTTTGCCCCCACAGCAATATGAACCTTTTTCGCAGATAACTTTTCGCCGTTAACCTCAAGCTCAAGATTACCGCTAAAGCGTGGTGAGCCAGCATAAACGTCAATCCCAGCTTCTTTCAGGGCCTTCTCGGTGCTACCAGGTACAGGGTCAGTAAATGTTCGTTTATGGGCAATCAGAGCCCGCCAGTCCATAATCGGCTCTTCTCTGACGATATGAAGCTCGTGAAGTCTCCTGTTTATGTCTGCTATCTCGGCAGTACCAGCCAATACTTTTTTTGGTATACAGCCCCGCACTGAACACGTTCCACCAAACAAACCATCGTTCACTACTGCTACATGCCAACCAGCCGCTTTGGTTGCCATTGCTACGCGGTAGCCAGCACCACCAGTTCCAAGTACAATTAGATCATATTGTTTTGCCATTACGTTACTCCGTTACCTGGACGCCGTGCCAAAAGGCGACGTAATTAGTGAAATCTTCCTTAACTTTATCGATAGCACTAGGAGTTGGGTCAGGGTAGTACCAAGCTCCATCTTCGTTGGTTACACCGTCAACATCTACTTTATAGTAACTTGCCAGCCCTTTCCAGAAGCATGTCGTGTGCTTATCTGTCGGGTTAAAGTACTCTTTCTTTATGGCGTCAGGCGGAAAATACCAGTTTCCTTCAATATATATTAGGTCGTCTTTGTCAGCCTCGGCGATTACTTTGTTGTTCCAGATTGCTTTCATATATGTACCGTCTCCTGTTCAATTGAATGTTTAATAATATCTAAGTTACAGCTGTGGTTCTCGGCACACCAGGTTTGGCATGTTTTGGCTGTTTGCTCATCACGGTAGTGTAATCCGCATTCGGGGCACTTATGGGTAGCGTCGCGTGGCTCCAAAAGTTCCCACAGGCCTAGACCTTTTCGCAGTTTATCTGGGTTACCTTTTTTTTCTATACACGCAAAACAGCGAGGGAATACTTCGCCCTCGCTAAAGTGCTTCTTGTCTCCACACGGTACGCAGATGTATCCGCCACTGCACGGCACTTCGCTATCAACGTTGAAGGTATCTCCTTTATTGCAAGTGGTTTTTGACATAGTTCCCCCGATCTACTCTGTTATTTTGATACTGCCCCAAAAGGCCACGTAATTACTAAAATCTTTTCCCATAATTTTTCGTGATAGCCATGTAGCTTTTGGGTAGTACCATGCAGCATTTTTCTCGACTGAGCCATCCTTCTCTGCATGGTAGTAGCTAGCCAGACCTTTCCAGTAGCACAGGCTATGATATTTGCTCTTCTTCACATATTTTCTGTCTATAGACTCTGGCGGGAAGTAGTGATTACCTTCAATCAGGATTGTTTTATCACTATCAGCAATAATATTTCCTCGCCAGATTGCTTTCATTGGGCTAAGCTAGTCCCAAAACTTGGTCCACGCGTGGTTTGTCAAAACCCAAGATGGCGACAGGTTCGTGTCCGTCTTCTTCAATCAGGGTAAACGGTACACCCATTTGGTGGCTTTTATCTACCAGCTCTTGCGCTAGTGCAGGGTCTTGGTCGACGTGTTTTTCTTCGTAAGTAATATCTTTGCTTTGCAGGTAGCTCTTGAGCATTTTGCAGTATGCGCATGTTGCGGTGCTGTATATTGTTATCTTTTTCATTGGTTAACCCTCCTCATTATTATTTGTATCCTTTTTGGATCATGGCAGCTAGCTCTTTAACAAGGTGATCATCAGCCTTCAACATATAGCACATCTTTTGACCCATCCTCTCCTTATCTACCAGCCCAATCAGTTCAAAATTACGAAAATGCTGCGAGATAGCCGACACGGTTACGTCAAGCTCTTCCGCAATATCAGTGACACACATTTCGTCACGTGTCATCAGTAGTTTAAATATTTTGTAACGAGTTTTATCACCTAATAGTTGCATGGCAAATATAAGACGTTCCTCGTCTTTGCTAATCTGCATCGGCTTTGTACGGTTGAATAACTTCATAATAGTATCTTAGCAAGTACTAAAACATTAATCAACCGAACTTAATCTTTCCTTAGCCTGGATAGTGGCGGCAATATGGGAGAGCTTGTAGATGGAATATAGCAAAAGAACACTTCCGAGCCAGTTCAATATAGTGCTTAGGTCACGTAGAAAAGCCGATGAGGTTGCCCCGCCCTTACTCCATGCTGCGACATGGTCGGCATCCATTTCGTCTAGCTTCCAAATTTTAATCTTGTTTCAAATTGTAATTATTGTAGCAGATTTTTGGCGCCTCACTCTTTGAAGATCTTGAACGAGAATACTATGTATAATATGCCCGTTTGCGAGCAAGCCCAAAGGGGGATTAGCGAACCGTATTGCCGGGATGAAAACCCGATTTCCTAACTGTTAGAAGATGGGACCGTAAATTTTCGTAATCCTATTACAAAAATTTATAACTATGATTAAAACTTAACGTAAACATACATCAATCAGGACGTATTTTAGCTCTTCTGCAATTGCTTCTATACCCAGGCGCACCTGTTTGATCCTAAAGCACAAAATCTACATCTGTTAGAGGACTGTCCTCGGCGCCCTCTTTATCCTCTTTGTCTCTTTCCTAAAAATGAAACAAATGAGACAGCGCTCGCGGGTTTTTGTGGGACTGTATCGTAATGCCAAACAAAAGCCGCACTTGTTCGCATATAATCTTACGGCAATGAGTATAGCCACCTAACCACCAAACTGGTACAATATATTGATGAAAACGCTACATACAACTGTTTA
>Ga0163146_10000901_pt1 | contig 42349 bp, 43 predicted proteins | sample OliLakLV19MP7G1_FD_148648 | JGI IMG/M metagenome (GOLD analysis project Ga0163146, IMG submission 148648) | Freshwater microbial mat bacterial communities from Lake Vanda, McMurdo Dry Valleys, Antarctica - Oligotrophic Lake LV.19.MP7.G1 | ecosystem: Environmental > Aquatic > Freshwater > Lake >... | reverse complement strand
ATGAAAGACCTGTTGAAGGTCAACGCGGCCAGTTCGACCACATTCCTGATGGTCGGCAAGAAGATCTGCGTGCCGGCGAACGCCACCGCGCCGACGACGACCACCGCGACCACGGTGAAGGTGGTGACGACCACCAAGACGACGCGCCCACCGCCGACGCCAACGATCAACCCCCCGACTCGCACGTACACCGCTGCCGAAGTCGAAGCGATCATTCGTGAGATCTGGCCCGACGATCTTGAGGAAGAGGCGCTGCGCATCGCCAAGCGCGAGAGCCGCCTGAACCCACGAGCGCAGAACTACTGCTGCTACGGCTTGTTCCAGATCTACTTCAACGTGCACAAGAAGTGGTTGGCTGAGATCGGCATCACCAGTGGTGAGCAACTACTTGACCCCACCAACGCCGCCAAAGCCGGACTGAAGCTGTACCAGCGAAACGGCTGGGGTCCCTGGAAGCTCTAGGCACTGGAATCCCGTAGCCGAGTGGCGGGTCCTGGCCCTACACTGGCGCCCTGCAAGGCGCTCGTAGCTCAATGGATAGAGCATTTGACTACGGATCAAAAGGTTGGATGTTCGAGTCATCCCGAGCGCGCTGAGTTTTCGCAGGTCAGAGGCTTTTTCTGTGCTGTTGACACTTTCGGGCGGGGTCGGAGACAGCCAAACTCCGAAAGACGTCCGGCAGGCGACCCGTTGCCAAGCGCCAGACCAGCAATCACCGTCGTTCGCCCTAGGAGCCCTTAGTCTGCCGTTCGTAGTCGTCAGCATCGAACCAACCACGGGACGCACTGACCATGAGGTCGGCATCGAGATCCCACTCCTCCCACCCGACGATTCGCAGTGGATCGTTGGTTTGTGAGTGTGTCCCGGTGAAGGTCCACAAGTACGCGACATGACTGCCAGCGCAGCGCACCTCGTTACACGTCAGCTTGAGGTCTGGCACGTCGGCGAAGAACCCAGCGGCCATCTCAGAAACGCGTTTGCGACCATTCCATGGCTCACCGCGATTGATGACGATGCTTCCATTCGCCGCATAGAACGACGCTACGCTTCAGAGCACCGTTGGTATCGTTTGGGGCGATGACCACAGAACTCAGGTCGTGGAACTCAGCGCAACTCCGGGAGGTGTTCTCGGACCTGCCACCGCGCACAGCCGACGACGTGTCGATCACCGCCGATGGCCAGCGCCTCGACTCTGTCGAAGCGGTCCAAGCGTTCCTCGCAGAGCTTGCGCGCCTCCGCGCGGCGGCATCGTCGGAGACGTGACCGGCGATCACGTCGACCTCGATGTAGAGCGCATCACAAAGTGCTTTGATCGACACCACGTCGAGTACCTCATCGTGGGCGGGGTCGCTGCCACTCTGTACGGAGCTGCTCGGCCCACCGGCGACTTTGATTCGCTCGCCGCTACAAGCACCGAGAATCTGACACGGTTGGCTGGCGCTCTCAAGGAGCTGAGCGCTTTCCTCCACGTTGAGGGACTCACCGACGACGAATCCCGCGCACTGGTTGTACCAATCGACGCCGTCTTGCTCAGCAAAATGGACATCTCGACCTGGCGCACCAACGCGGGTGATATCGATGTCCTGACGGCCCTGCCCACACGCGACGGCGGACGCCGGTTCTACCACGACCTCGCCGCACGAGCGAGCCAGGCGAACATCGAGCCAGAGCTTGAGTTTTGCAACGACAACAGTGCGGCCATACGAAGCTCTCTGTTGACAGCCAAACTGACAGCCAAACCCACGCGTCGATATCGAATACGACGATGCCGTCGATGTCGGTGAAGAAAATCGTTGTGTCGTTCTGTGCATTCATCGGTGCCGACGTACCGATCGAGCATTTCGCTGGCGACATGTGTTCGAGGGGACGATGGGCGGCGATCATGTTGCCGAGATTGTCGAACTACGTCGTCTTCGCCTACGAAAGCTGACTAGTCGAGCCCGGTCGGTCCTAGCTCCAGCTCACCGACACCTTGCTCATGTGATGTTGAGAAGAGCGCGGCGGACAACCGTCATTGCGTTGGCCGTTGCGCGATCTGTGCGTTCGAGGAGACGATCGAGAGGCAGGCTGCGGGTGAGGTCGACGGCGTAGACGCCATCCTCGACGGGCACGCGCCACGGAAATGGAACTTCGTCGGGTGCGCCCAACAACTCAGGCGCAATCAGCGCCCGTCCGGAGACCCGGTGGAAGCGTTCTGTCGAAATCACCAGCACGCGCCGACGAACTTCCTCGTTGAGGTCGGCACGACAAATGTCGCCTGCGTTGATCACTCGATGCCTTCGAAGGCGGCATCGACCTCGGCTTCACGCGCTGCAATCGCTTCGCGAGAGTGATCTGGGAGCGAGTTCCGCCAGGCGACAGCGGCTGCAGCTTGTGACCAGAATCGATCGGCTTCGAGGGCGTCGAGGGCTTCGACGATCGTGTCCTCATAGGTAGCGCCGCCCAGTGCGCGGATCCGGTCCCTGGTTTGGACACTCAGCTTGACCGTCGTTGACTGCATATACCGAAAGTATACCAATCCACCCGATGGCAATCTTTACCATTGCCGGGCCAGCGTGTTGGTATGTCGACGATGAATGTGTCCTTGCCGGATGAACTCAAGTCGTACGTCGATGACCAAGTCGGCGGCGGTGCCTACGGGTCGACAAGTGAGTACATGCGCGACCTAATTCGTCGCGACATGGATCGTCAACTTCGCTCGCGAGCGGCTGACGACGTTGAGCGGGCCGTCGATCACGATCTCGTTCGCCTTGACGTCTGGCGCGTCCTGCATTCTCGCCGCGACATCTCTGCCGCGATGACTGATGAAATCGACGAGCCCTGAGCGGAAGGTCAGGCGAAGGCGGGGCGGACCTGTTGCTCGAGGATCCGTTTGCGAACTTCGAGTGGGGCGAAGCCGCTCATGATGCCGTTGACGACCAGTTGTTCGACCTCGGCCGACGTGAGGTCGAACGTGGTGGCGACGGCGAGTAGTTCTGACGATGGCATGACGCCGCTCATCAGCCGGTTGTCGGTGTTGACGCTGACGTTGAAGCCGTGGCGCAGCATCGGCCCAATCGGATGCGACGCCAAGTCAGGCACCGCGCCGACGTGAACATGACATGTCGGTGCCATCTCAAGCGGTATCTGGTGGTCGTACACGTAACGCGCGAGCGGGCCGAGTTCCAGCGAGCCATCGGCGCGGCGGGTGATGTCGCTTTGCAACCGAACTCCGTGCCCGATCCGGTGTGCGCCGTGTTGCAGCGCGTCGTCGATCAGCTCCAGGTCGGGTGGTTCAGACGCGTGGATCGTGACATTGATGTGGTGTTGGCGAGCGAACGCAAGCGCTTCCGCGTGTAGCGAGGGTGGCCAGCCGGTCTCGGCACCGGCCAGGTCGAAGGCGACCACTTTGTCGTCGTGGTCGCGCATGCGGTCGATCAACTGCACGACTTCCATCGATCGTTGCTCGGTGCGCATCGCGCAACAGATCGCGTTGACCAGAATCGATTTGCCGGCAGCGGCTGCTTCCTTCTCGCCACGGCGGAAGCCGGCAGTGACCGCACCGACGACGGCTTCCAGACTGAGACCGCCTTGCGTGTGCAGTTCCGGCGCGAAGCGCACCTCGGCGTACACGACACCATCGTCCGCCAGGTCGAGCGCGGCTTCGGCGGCGATGCGTTCGATGTGCGCCTCAGTCTGCATCACGGCGATGGTGTGCTCGAAGGTGGCGAGATACTGCAGCAGGTCTTTGCTCGCAGCGCCGGCGGTGAACCATGCCTGCAGCGCTGCTGCGTCGGTTGTGGGAAGGGTCCAGCCGATCTCGTCGGCCAACTCCAACACCGTCGCCACACGCAGACCACCATCAAGATGGTCGTGCAGCAACGACTTCGGAAATCGACGGGCCTCATCAATGTTGGTCAGCTTCGCCATCGTGCCGCAACGATAAGCCGTAGCAGGGTCTCAGCTGCAGGTCAGCCGCGTTCGGCCGCAGCGCGGCAACGCCTCAGGTGCCGTCGTCGGCGAGCGCAGAGAAGGTGACGTTGTCGACGATGCCAGTGACAGCGAGGCCGACCAAGAGCTGGAAGTCGCGTACGGCGGTTTCTGTGGCTGGGCCGAACTGCCCGTCCTCCACCAGCCGGTGGCCGAGTTTGTTGTTGAGATAAGCCTGCACCTCTTGCACACCCACGCCGCAGTCACCGACACGAACGTCGATCACAGCGGTGCCAGTGGGGTCGTACAAGCTGCCGACTTCACGGCAGCGTGTGGTGGTGGGCGGTGCTGTCGGCGCCGGGGTTGCAGGCATGGTGGCTGGGGCAACCGGTGCGGTCGTGGTTGCGGTCACGGCCGCCGTGGTGGTTGCGCCTGCGTCGGTGGTCGTGACCACTACCACAGCGGTGGTAGTGGCGTCAGCGTCGCTACCCGAACTGGCGTCGCTGGTGCATGCAGCGACAACAAGCAACAGAGACACGGAGCACGCGGCGAGGTTCCTCATCGTGTAAGTCAAGCCCTCACCCAACGGCGGCGCAAGGCTCTCGATCACTCAATTGCACTGTCCCGAATACTCAATTTGCGACGTCGACACTCAGCCGTTGCCGCCACGTTCGGCGGGCAGTTGCCTATCGAGGTCCGCAAAAAAGCTGGCTGTGGTTCGGACAGTTCGTCGACGGGTCACTGTGCCGAGGGCGACTCAGTCCCAGAGATGCGTTGCTCGACACGGGCACGCACCTTCGCGAGAAACCCTGGTGGCACATCGTCGAGGTTCCGCACAATACTCGCCTCGAAAATGGCATCCTGCTCGGCCGGAGTCATCTGCTCAAGATCCGCTGCAGTCCAAACCTTGTGGGCCATGCAATCAGATAGGCGTCGCGCCGTTGCGAGCGCTCTGAGTTTCACGCGGTTCGGGCAATTCGGTACCCTCAATTGCTCACACGACAATTAGGAGACCACGTGCGCGACGGCTACCACATCATCGACTCCGACACTCACGTCGGTCCGAATGCCGAGACCCTGAAGATCTACGCCAGCCCCACGCTGCTGAGCCGGTGGGACGAACTGACGCCGTACTACCAAGCGGTCACCGAGGGTCATCACCTCAGCATCAACCCGTATCCGTTCAAGCGCCCGCTACGCACGGGCAGCATCGAACAAGAAGCAACCAAGGGCGGGAAGATTCCGCTGCGCAGCGCCATCGCGCACAACTGGGAAACCCATCCGACGGTCGAAGTCAACAACCTCAACTCGGCCGGTCGACTTGAGGACATGGACCGTGAGGGTGTCGACGTGCACCTCATCATTCCGGCGACGTTTGCGAACGCAGCGACCGTGCTGGACGACGAGATGGCGCTCGAGTTGTATGGCGCGTACCACCGCTATCTGCAGGACTATTGCTCGGTGTCACCTGGCCGGTTGAAGGGCAGCATCCTTGCCGCTGGCGTCGACCCGGAGTGGTCAGCGGCGCGCATTCGCGAACTCGCCAAGGAACCGTGGGTGGCCGCAGTCATTCCCGTGCTGCCCGAGGGCATGCCAATCGATGATCCCGCCCTGAATCCGATTTGGGAAGCGATGGACGAATCTGATCTGCCGATTCTGCATCACTCGTTCTTTTACGAACCGCCGTACTTCCCTGGCTATCGCGACATCTGGGGCAACCTCGCTATCGCGCGTGCTGCGTCGCACCCGTGGGGCGCGCAACGCTTGCTCGCCTACGCGTTGCTGTCGGGAATGTTCGACGAGTATCCAAACCTGCGCATCGGGTTCGCCGAATGCAGTTCCGGCTGGGTTGCTGGCTGGCTCAACCGCCTCGATTACCAACAGGCGTACCTCAGTCGCACGCTGCCCGAGACGAAGCTGACCCCGACCGAGTATGCGCGTTCCGGGCGAGTGTTCTGCGGTGTCGAGCTCGATGAAGGCGAAGCGATTACCCAAAGCGTGATCGACGTCGTCGGTGATGGCGTGCTGATGTATTCGTCCGACTACCCGCACGGTGGCTGCAAGTACCCGAAGTCGCCCGACGTCGTGCTTGGGTGGAACGGTCTCGGCGAAGAGACCATGCGCAAACTGATGTCGGGCAACGCCGCCAACTACTTGCGTATGTAGAAGCTAAGTGTCGATCTCCGACGCGAAGTTTTTCGCCCACACTTCCATCGCTCGACGTGTCAGCGGCCCTGGCGCGGCTGCCAGTTTCTGACCGTCGACGGTAGCGATCGGATGGACGTCGCGACTGGTCGATGTGAGAAACGCTTCCTCGGCGGTGGCCAGAACTCCGATCGGCACATCGCGGACGGCGATCTCTGGCATCCAGTCGAGCAACAGGCGCTGCGTGACACCCGCGAGGCAACCACTCGCCGTCGACGGAGTGCACAGCTGCCCTTCGTAGGCGACGAAGATGTTGGTGCCGGTGCCTTCGCACAGCATTCCCTTCGTGTTGGCAAAAATCGCGTCGTCGGCGTGCGAGCGGTGCGCGAACCGCGTGGCAATCACGTTCTCCGCATACGAGATTGTTTTCAGACCAGCAGTTGCACCGTTCTCGTTGCGCGTCCACGGCGCGATGACGACGTTCGACACGGGTGCCCACACGGCCATCGGTGCGATCGCCGCAATGATCGTGGGCGAGGTGCCGATCCCGCCGGTTCCCATCGCGGCCGAGCCGCCGGTGACCGTGACGCGTAACCACGACGGCGATACTTGCGCTTGCTCGGTGGTCAAGATTTCGGTCACGGCGGCGCGAACGGCGGCGAGATCCACCGGCAGGTCGAGCGGCACGGCCGATGCCACTAGTCGTTCAAGATGGCGAGTCAACGCGAAGGGCTTGCCGCCGATGAGTTTGATCGCCTCGAACACACCATCGCCGACCAGCGCATGATCATCGGGCCGCAGCACCAACTCGTCGCGCGAGACGAGCCGTCCGTCAACCCAGAACACCATCTCGTTCACCGCAACACCAGCAGCAGCCATTTCAGTATCCTAAATTGCGACGCACGCTCGGTCAATGCTCGAGCCACGCAGTAGGTTGCGCGGCATGACCGATCACGCTGCACAAGTACTCAACGCCATCGAGGCGTTGCGCGAGCCAATGCTCGCCGAGCTCGCCACTGTTGTACGCATTCCCAGTGTTGGTGGCACCGACGCCGAGAACGACGCGCAGCACTACATCGCCGGACGACTTGGCGAAGCGGGACTTGAAGTCGATCATTGGCAGCTCGATCTCGCCGACCTTACGAGCCGCGACGACTTCCCGGGTATGGAAGTCGATCGTCGCGAAGCGTGGGGCGTTGTTGCGCGCCTACCGGGTACGGGCGATGGCGCGTCGCTGATGTTGAACGGTCACATCGACGTGGTTCCAACAGGTGATGCCGATGCGTGGGTCGACCCGCCGTTTGCGGCCGAGGTGCGCGACGGCTTGATGTTCGGGCGTGGCACATGCGACATGAAGGCCGGCCTGATCGCCAATGTGTACGCGGTGCAAGCGATTCAGAACGCGGGCGTGAAGCTGCGCGGCGACCTGCTGCTCGCATCGGTGCTGGGTGAAGAGGACGGCGGCCTCGGCACCTACGCGACGTTGCAACGCGGTTGGCGCGCTGATGCCTGCGTCATCTCGGAACCGACCGAGCTCGACATCATTCCGGCCAATAGCGGCGCACTCACGTTTCGACTGCGCGTGCGCGGCGAGGCGACGCACGCAGCGCGACGCACGGAGGGTACGAGCGCGATCGAAAAGTTTTGGCCGATCTGGCAGGCGATCGCGGAACTAGAGACTCGGCGTCACCAAACGGTCGACCCGTTGACCGCGCGCTGGCCGCTCGCGCATCCGATCTCGATCGGCACAGTTCACTGTGGTGACTGGGCGTCGTCGGTGCCCGACCTGTTGGTCGCAGAAGGTCGCATCGGTGTCGCGCTCGACGAACCAGTTGCCGAGACGCGCGCGTCGTTGGAAGTCGCCATCGCTGAAGCGTGCGCACAGGATCCGTGGTTGCGCTCGCACCCGGTCGAAGTCGAATGGTGGGGCGGCCAGTTTGCATCCGGCCGCCTTCCCGCCGATAGCGATCTCGTGCAGCGCGTACAAAGCGCGCACAGCGCCGCCAGCGGCAACAGGCCGCACGAGGTCTACGGCGCGCCCTACGGCAGCGACCTGCGCCTACTCACCGGATTGGGCAACATCCCGACACTGCAGTACGGCCCTGGCGACGCCAAGCTCGCGCACGGCGCATCGGAATCAGTCCCGATTGAAGAGGTGATGACGACCGCGCGCACGCTTGCGTTGCTCGCGCTCGATGTGTGTGGCGTGGCCTAGCCTCGGGATACTAGAACTCGACTGCGAACCACACGCCGCCGATACCGTCACCGTTTCTATCGCCGGGTGAGGAATCGCCGGCGTAGTAGTAGAGCGGCTGGCCCTGGTACGTGACCTGGGTAGTTCCGTCATCGCGCGTGCTGAGGTTGTAGTCCGTGGTCTCGAGATTGCCGTGCGCGGTGAACCCGGAGTCGCCAACGAGCAGTGGTGGCCATGTCTCGGCGCATCCACCACTGCATGTGCTGGTATCGGGCGGATCGTTGGAGAAGATGTACAGCGTCATGCCAGCATCATCGACCAAGAAGCCTTCCTCGTCTTTGAGGGTGACAGCGTCGTCGTCGCCCGAATCATCAACCGAGGTGTCGGAGTCGTCGACGGATGAGTCCGTAGCCGCTGGGTCGCTCGTCTCGGTGGCCGAGGTGTCAGCGACGGAAACCGTCGTTTCCTCGTCGGTTGTCGTGCTCTTGCTGTCAGAGCCGCAAGCGGCGAGGACGAACGCCAGGCAGACAGCGATCGATACGAACTTCGTGTAGGTGCGCATATGCACAAGGTACTCCTACGACGCAGAACCTAACAGCGCAGCAACGGGCGCAAACCGTCCGGAAGCCGTCCTGGCGTGCGTGCGTGCGTGCGTGACCGTGCCCGAGCCGCAACGCACCGAAATCCACGACATCTCTCGCGAGGTCACCTACGGCTGGGACATGATCCCTGTGCTTATGCGGGTCGGCGGCACCGTGTTCGAGACGTCACTGTGGCCGAAGGACGGCGGCTACATCGACATACGGATGTCGGTGCCTCGCAAACGCTGAGTCTCCAACACTGCGACCGTCGCCGCCAGCCCGTAGCTTCACGGGTAGGAGGCGTGTGATGTTCGAGTGGAGTGAAGAGCACCAGATGATTCGCGAGGCGGTGAAGCGCTTCGTCGACGAAGAAGTGCGCCCGCATGTGGAGGAACTCGAGCACGGCGACATGCCGCCGTACGACATCATCCGCAAGATGCTAAAGACGTTCGGCATGGACGCCTTAGCGCGCGACCGCTTCGCGACGCAGATTGCGCGCGAGAAGGACTTGGCCGAGCGCGGCGAGAAGCCGGCCGAGCGGGCGAGCCGCGGTAGCGATGCTGGCATGAGCATGATTCCGACGATCGAGTTGTGCCGCGTATGCCCGGGCATGGTGACTGCGATGGGTGTGAGCATGGGCTTGGCTTCGGCCGCGATTATGTCGAAGGGAACGATCGCGCAGAAGGAACGTTGGGCGCTCGACTTGATGACGATGGACAAGATCGGTGCGTGGGCGATCACCGAGCCGGGTTCCGGCAGCGATGCGTTCGGCTCGATGAAGAGCACCGCTCGCCGCGACGGCGACGACTACATCCTCAACGGCTCGAAGACCTTCATCACCAACGGCCCTTACGCCGACACGACGATCTTCATCTGCAAGCTCGATGACGGTGGCGCGCCCGAACAGCGCAAGGTGTTGTCGTTCGTGCTCGAGCGCGGCATGCCAGGCTTCGTGCAATCGAAGCCGCTGCGCAAGATGGGCATGCACTCGTCGCCGACCGGTGAACTGTTCCTGGACGATGTGCGCGCCGGTCGCGATCGATTGATCGGCGAGACCGAGGACTTGCCCGCTGGTGGTCGCGACGGCGCGAAAGCGACGTTCCAGATCGAACGCAGCGGCGTCGCGGCAATGTCGCTCGGTGTCATCGAGGAATGCCTTGAACTGAGCGTGCAGTACGCCAAGGACCGCGTGCAGTTCGGCAAGCCGATCGGCGAGTTCCAACTCATCCAAGAAAAGCTGGCGCTGATGGAAGTCGCCCGACTGAACGTACAGAACCTCGTCTTCCGCACGATCGAGATGAGCGCCAGCGGCCACCTGATGACGCTTGCCGAAGCATCGGCGATGAAGCTGTACTCGGCGCGCGCCGCGACCGAGGTCGCGCTGGAAGCCGTCCAGCTGCACGGCGGCAACGGCTACATGAGCGAGTTCCGCGTCGAGCAACTCGCCCGCGACGCAAAGGTGCTGCAGATCTACGCCGGCACCGACGAAATCCAAATCACCCACATCGCCAAAGATCTCCTCCGCCGCTAATCCGGTCCGAGGTTTTGGGTGCATGCTGGGGGCATGGCGCGATTGACCACTCTTGCCGTCGCTCTTGTCCTTGTAGCCGCTTGTACTAGCGAGCGGTCGTCGGACGCCGGCCCTGACTCGATCGGCGACTCGACGTCTTCGGCTACGACCAATACGGTTCCACCGATTCTCAACACCACTACCTCCCCTGCCCCGACGATCGACCCGACCAGCAGCACCACCCAAGTCTGCGCACCGGCGGGCGACTTCGAAGCCAAGGGCGACGATGGACCGCTGGCCCTCTCGGCGATGGTCGGGAACGACATCCGCACCGGCGCCGACGCGTGCTACGAGCGGATCATCATCGAGCTCAGCGGGCCGGGCGATTTCCCCGGCTGGGCCGTTGAATACATTGACGACCCCGTGCAATTGGGTGAGGGCGACGAGTTCGTCGAGATCGCCGGTGTCAACACGCTCTCGGTGCGTATGGGGATGTGGATGCCGACCCTGGAGGGCGCTGGATACGACGGCGAGATCCAGATCTTCCCCGAGGGAGTCGACCACATCCTGGAGATGCGCAAGACCTATAACCATGAAGGAATGTGCACCTGGGCGATTGGGCTTGACGACCGATATGCGTTCGAAGCCAGCGTTCTGCACAATCCAGAGCGCCTGGTGATCGACATCCTGATCAACATCACCGGAGCCGGTTGACACTAACAGTTGATACATCATGTAGCAAGATTTCTGCTATCTTGCCGTTAGGATTACCCCATGGCACTCGACCCGAACAAGTGGACACTGAAGACCAACGAGGCCTTTGCCGCGGCCGTTGAACATGCGAAGTCGCTGAGCAACCCCGAAATCACGCCCGATCACGTGCTCGCGGCGTTGATGCGCCAGGACGACACGATCGTCCCCGCCGTGCTTGCCAAGTTGGGCCTCGCACCGCTGATGATGCGCAACCAGGCCGACGACGCCGTCGCCAAACTGCCCAAAGCGTACGGCGGCAGCGAGCCACGGCTCAGCCGCGAACTCGACAACGTGCTGCAGAACGCGCAGCAATACCAGAAGGACCTGAAGGACGACTTTCTCTCAGTCGAGCATCTCCTGCTCGCCATGAACCAGCGGCTTGGGATTGGCAGCGAAGAGTTGCTGCAAGCGCTCAAGGACGTGCGCGGCTCGCACCGCGTGACGAGCCAAACCCCGGAAGAAAACTTTGCCGCGCTCGAGAAGTACGGACAAGATCTGACGCAGCGTGCACGCGACGGCAAAATCGATCCGGTCATTGGCCGCGACGACGAGATTCGTCGCGTCATTCAGGTGCTCAGTCGGCGCACAAAGAACAATCCGGTGCTGATCGGAGAACCCGGCGTCGGTAAGACGGCGATCGTCGAAGGGCTTGCCCGCCGCATCGCCGACGGCGACGTGCCCGAGGGCCTAAAGAACAAGCGGCTGATCGCGCTCGACATCGGCAGCATGTTGGCTGGCGCCAAGTACCGCGGCGAGTTCGAAGAGCGCTTGAAGGCCGTGTTGAAGGAAATTACCGACGCGGCTGGAGAGGTCCTCACGTTCGTCGACGAGTTACACACCATCGTCGGTGCTGGCGGCGCCGAGGGCGCGATGGACGCGGGCAACATGATCAAGCCGATGCTCGCCCGCGGCGAGTTGCACATGATCGGTGCAACCACGCTCGACGAGTACCGCAAGTACGTCGAGAAAGATCCCGCGCTCGAACGGCGTTTCCAACAGGTGTACGTCGGCGAACCGAGCGTGGACGACACGATCGGCATTCTGCGCGGTCTGAAGGAGCGCTACGAAGTGCACCATGGCGTGCGCATTCAAGACAGCGCGCTCGTGAGCGCAGCCGTGTTGTCGAACCGCTACCTCACCAACCGCTTCCTGCCCGACAAGGCCATCGACCTGATGGACGAAGCCGCCAGCAAGCTGCGCATCGAGATCGACTCCGTGCCGACCGAAATCGACGTCGTGCAGCGGCGCATCCTGCAGCTGGAAATCGAGCAGGTCGCGCTCGCCAACGAAACCGATACCGCCTCGAAGGACCGGCTCGACACGTTGGTCGACGAACTCGCGCTGCTCAATGCGCAGGTGCACGAGATGAAAGTGCATTGGGAAGGCGAGAAGCAGGCGATCGACGCGATTCGCGGACTGAAGGAAGAGCTCGAGCAACTACGCACGCAACTCGAACGCGAGACCGACCTCAACGTCGCCGCCGAGATTCGATTCGGCCGTATTCCCGAGTTGGAACGGCGTATCGATGCAGCGACCACGCACCTCGATGAGCTGCAGCTCGGCAACCGCATGCTGAAGGAAGAAGTCGATGCGGAAGACATCGCCGAGGTCGTCAGCAAGTGGACGGGCGTACCGGTGAGCCGATTGATGGAAGGCGAGATGTTCAAGCTGGTCCATCTGGAAGCGCAGTTGCATCAGCGCGTGATTGGTCAGGACGAAGCCGTCACCGCGGTCGCGAATGCAATCCGCCGGTCGCGTGCCGGGCTATCCGATCTGAACCGCCCGATCGGTTCGTTCATGTTCCTCGGCCCGACGGGCGTCGGCAAGACCGAACTCGCTCGCGCGGTGGCCGAGTATCTGTTCGACGACGACAAGGCAATGGTGCGCATCGACATGGGCGAGTACATGGAGAAGTTCTCCGTCACTCGCCTGATCGGTGCGCCCCCTGGCTACGTCGGCTACGACGAAGGCGGCCAGCTCACCGAAGCCGTTCGTCGCCGCCCCTACTGCGTGATCTTGCTCGACGAGATCGAGAAGGCGCACCCCGATGTGTTCAACGTGTTGCTGCAAGTGCTCGACGATGGCCGCCTGACCGACGGCCAAGGCCGCACCGTCGACTTCACCAACGTGGTGCTGATCATGACCAGCAATCTGGCCGGCGACCCGCTGACCTTCTTCCGCCCGGAGTTCATCAACCGTGTCGACGACATCATCCGCTTCCGCCCGCTCGATGAGGCCGACTTGGAACACATCGTGGTCATCCAGCTCGAGCGGTTGCGTACTCGCATGGCCGAGCGCCGCATCACGCTGTCGCTCTCCGATGCCGCAATGAAGTGGCTTGCGCACGAGGGTTACGACCCGGCCTACGGTGCGCGACCGCTGAAGCGGCTGATCCAACGCGAGCTCGCCGACAAAGCGGCACTGCTCATTCTGGAAGGCAAAGCCGGCGAGGGCGACACGATCACCGTCGATGTCGCCGGCGACAAGCTCACCATCACCGCCATCAAGTCCTGACCCGGGAACCGGTGGTGCCTGGGCGGCGTCTATCGGACATGACGAATCTCCGCACAGCAGCAACTCATCCGACCGTTGGTTTACGAGTTCGACTGGCCCTTGCTGCGTTGGTTGTGCCGCTGGGTATCGGCGCCGCAGCGTGCAAGGGCGGGCTGACCGACACACCCACGACCGTCGTCCCTTCGACCGGGATCATCGTGGTCGAAGGACGCCCGCTGCGTCGGCGCAATGGTCGCCTGCGCCAAGCACGCAGTCGCCGTAGCCACGGTCACCTGACCGATCGACAAGCATTGGCATTGGGCGTCGCCGAGCGTGCCGCACTTGGCGAGCACTGGCGGACCCAGGGGGAGCTTGAGCACGCATCGGCGATCGCGTTCAACGATCTTGCTCATCGGCTTGCGAAGGTCGATGCGCCGGACGGGTTGCTGCGCCGAACCGTGCGCGCCGCCGATCAGGAAGCCACACACGCGCGGCTCTGCTTCGAGCTCGCTGGTCGCTACTTGGGCGAGACAGTGCACGCAGGTCGTCTGCGCCGACCACGTCGCCTCCCGCGTTCGCACACCAGCGAGCTGACGCAACTCGCCATCGAAGCGCTGCGCGATGGCGTGCTGAACGAGGGCTACGCCGCGTGGCTGGCAGCCAGCAAAGCCGACCGAGCGACCGACCAACGCGTGCGCGACGCGCTGCAGGTGATCGCTCGCGACGAGGCACAACACGCCGAACTGTCTGCCGATGTGCTCGCATGGTGCATCGCCGAGGGCGGCGAACCTGTTGCCGCCGCAGTCAACGTGGCCGCCGCCGAACTACCGACACGGATGTACGAACCCGCGATTCCAACCGACGTCGATGGGCACACACTCGCCGATCATGGATTGTTCAACGTCGACGAATCGGGCGACGGCTACGTCGCAGTCCTGCGCGACACCCTGCGCCACGTGCCCGCCGTCGGGGCCACCGCTGAGCTGTGTCGAGGTTTTCGTGCCGGGACCCCGGCATGAAACCCTCGCCTGTAGCAAACCCCTCGGCTTAGCTGTGGCGGAACTTGCGTATTGCCAGCGGCGCGACAACAGCGATGATCGCTAGCGACCAGGCGATCGAGCCCCACACGTAAGCGCTGGGATATTCGGGACCACCGAGCATGAGCGAACGTACGCCCTTGGCCGTGATGCTGACCGGTTGACGCTCGGCCCACCAGCGCAACCATCCGGGCATCGTGCGTGGATCGACGAACGCGCTTGATGCAAAGACCAGCGGCGCTAGCAATGGAAAGGCGGCTGCTTGTGCGGCCTCACCATTGGGCACTAATAACCCGATCAAGGCGAAGATCCAACTCAACGCCAACCCAAACAGCACCAACACCATGGCGCCTGCCGCAACCTGCAGCACACTGGTGTGAGCTCGAAAGCCGACCATGAAACCAACGGCCAGCATCAGGACCACGATCAACACGTTGCGAATGGTGTCGGCCAGCACTCGCCCACCCAACACAGCTGCGCGACTCATCGGCAACGACTGCAACCGTTCGAGCAGACCCTTGTTCCTGTCTTCTGCGAGACCGATGGCCGTGCTGATCGCCCCGAACGTGACCGTTTGCACGAACACGCCCGGAATTAGGTAATCGACGTAGCGCGTGCCCTGGACTTTGATGGCTCCACCAAAAACGTAGCGAAACATGAGCAAGAGAATCAGCGGCTGAATGAGCGAGAACACCAGCAACTGCGGCACGCGGCGCATCACGGTGAGGTTGCGCCCGACCATCGCCGCTGTATCGCGCACCGACCAGCCGAAACCGACGCGGGAACTCATACGTTCGACCCGCTTCCGGTGAGCGTCAGGAAGACATCGTCGAGCGTTGGCTCGCGTAGCGCAACATGGCTGGGCGTGATGTCGACAGCGGACAGTCGATTCATCGCGTCACGCAACGTTGCTGGCCCATCGGTCATCACCACGCGCACAACGGTTCCCGCGGCGACGGTGCTGCCCAGCGTTGTCGCCGCCGACTTCGCGAGATCTGGACTGGCAAACTCGAATTCGATGACGGTGTCGCCGAGGCGACTCTTCAACTGCTTGGCGGTACCTTCCGCCGCGATTCGGCCCTTATCGATGACGATGATGTTGTCGGCAAGGCGATCGGCTTCCTCCAAGTACTGCGTCGTGAGCAGCACTGTGGTGCCGTCGGCCACCAACGACTCGATCACACCCCACAGGTCGAGGCGACTGGCAGGATCGAGCCCCGTTGTCGGTTCGTCGAGAAACAGCACCGGCGGCTTGGCGACTAGCGCGGCACCGAGATCGAGGCGACGACGCATGCCACCCGAGTACGTGCGCACCGGCCGGTTACCGGCATCGACGAGACCAAACTGATGGAGCAACTGGCCAGCGCGTTCGCGCGACGCCGAACGCCCGATGTGCGAGAGGCGACCGACCAATTCCAGGTTCTCGCGACCGGTCAGGTTCTCGTCGACCGCAGCATTCTGACCAGCAAGACCAATACTGCGACGAACATCGAGCGGCTGCTTGATGACATCGAACCCGTGCACCGTGGCGCGACCACTGTCGGGCTCGAGCACGGTGGCAAGCATGCGCACGATCGTCGTCTTGCCGGCGCCGTTCACGCCCAACAGCCCCAGCACCGAGCCGCGCGGAACCGCGAGGGAGATGTTGTCGACGGCGATCACTTCGCCAAACGCCTTATGCAATTCTTCGGCGACGATGGCGTTCGCCGACGAGCTAGTCATGTGGCGATTCTAAGAGGGACACCGACGGAATCCATCGGTGACCGATGTCTCCAACTGCGCGGCGAGCTGCATCATCGCAAGGTCGTCGCCGGCGCGCGCCATCACATGCGTTCCGACGGGCAGGCCAGCGGCGTTCCACCACAACGGCAACGACATCGCCGGTTGACCAGTCCCGTTCGCAAGCGCGGTGAACGGCGAGTACGGCAGCACATAGCGCAGGCGATAGTCGATGAAGTCGGTCCACGCATCGTCGCGGTTCGGGTCGAAGCGGCCAATCAAGGCCGGTGGCTCGGCGAGCGTTGCCGACAGCAACATGTCGTACGGAACAAGGAAACGCGCCATGACGCGCCCAACGGAATGGATCACGCCTACCGCGGCGAGGTATTGCGCGCCCGACACGGTGGCTCCCATCAGACACGCAAGGCGCGTCACGCGATCGGTGTCGTCTTCAGTCAACGGTCGGTTCAGTTCGACGACGCGCGTTGCAACGGTGAGCTGCGTGCCGCACGCAACGACGTCGGTCCAGGCGCGCATGAAGTGTTCGACGTCGATCGGGGGTTGCGCCTCAACGACGTGGTGCCCGAGCGACTCGATGAGTTTCGCCGTGTGGTGCACGGCCGCGACGCAATCGGCGTGCATCGGTTCGCCGGTGAACGACTTATCCGTGACGGCGATGCGCAACCGGCGCGGTGGCGACTCGATGGCTTTCAAGAGCGAACCGGCGAGCGGTGGCGCGTAGTACGGCGTGCCCAGGTCTGGCCCAACGACGGCATCAAGCAACGCTGCGTTGTCGCGCACGCTGCGGGTCAGGAAACCGTCGATCGCCATACCGGCCCAACCTTCGCCAGCGGCTGGGCCATCGGGCAACAACGCACGCGTCGGCTTGACGCCGAACAGGCCGCACGACGACGCGGGTATGCGCACGGAGCCACCACCGTCGCTGCCATGTGCCGCCGGAACGACACCAGCTGCAACCGCGGCACCGGCGCCGCCACTTGATCCGCCAGCGACATGCTTCGTGTTCCACGGGTTGCGCGTCGGTCGCCCATACACCTGCGGCTCAGTGGTCGGGCCGATTCCGAACTCGGGGCTCGCGGTACGACCGAACGTGACTAACCCGGCGTTTCGTAGACGCACGAACAACTCGCTGTCGTAGTCGTAGCGATATCCGCGGTACAACCCGGAGCCCATGCTGCTCGGGAAGTCGATCGCTTCGCACCCAAGATCCTTCAGCAAAAACGGCACACCCGCCAGCGGTCCACTTGGCAGTCCTGCCGTAATCGAGGCGCGCGCAACTTGCTCCTGCACATCAACAACTGCCGCGATCTGGGCATCGGTCGCGCCCATCTGTTCCAGCGCGACGTCGAGTAACTCGTCCGCCGTTACCTCGCCAGCTCGTACCAATTCGGCAAGGCCGAGGGCATCAAACTCGACGTACTCGTCAGGGCGCACCCCGCGACAGTAGGCTCGCCAAACGATGCCCGTCACCGTTGTCGTAGGCGCCCAATGGGGCGACGAAGGCAAGGCGAAAGTCATCGATCTGCTGGCTGCGGACCACTCGCACGTCGTGCGCTACCAAGGTGGCCACAACGCTGGGCACACGGTGGTGGTCGGCAGCGAACGCTACGCGCTACAGCTCATCCCCAGTGGCGTGCTCTACCCACACATCGTGCCGGTGATCGGCAACGGGGTCGTCGTCGACCTACCGACGCTGTTCACGGAGATCGACACGCTCGCGAGCCGCGGCATCGATTGCTCGCGACTGCGCGTCAGTAGCAGTGCACACCTGATCTTTCCCTGGCACCAATCACTTGACGCGCTGTACGAGGCTGGCCGCGGCGACGATCGCATTGGCACCACCTTGAAAGGCATCGGCCCGGCGTACGCCGACAAGGCGCAGCGCAGGGGCCTGCGCGTCGGCGAAGTGCTCGACCCAGAGAGCTTCGCCACGGCCGTGAAGGCACAGACGCTCGCACACAACGCAGAAATCGTCGCTCTCGGCGGCGAAGCGCTGGACGCGGAAGCAGTGGCTGCGCAATTTGCCGCGCTTGCCGCCCGCCTGGCGCCATACGTATGCGACACGGTCGAGCTATTGCACGAGGCGCTCGATCGCGATGACGCCCTGTTACTGGAAGGTGCGCAGGCGACGTTCCTCGATCTCGACCACGGCACGTATCCGTTCGTCACCTCCTCGAACCCGACCGCTGGCGGCGCGTGCGTCGGCACCGGCATTGGCCCGCGTTATCTCACTCGCATCGTCGGCATCAGCAAGGCGTACTCGACGCGTGTTGGCAGCGGGCCATTCCCGACCGAGCTCACCGACGAACTCGGCGACAAGCTGGTCGAAATCGGGCGCGAGTTCGGCACCGTCACCGGTCGCCGGCGGCGCTGTGGTTGGGTTGATTGCGTCATGTTGCGCAAGGCCGTGCGCCTGAACAGCCTGACCGAGTTGGCGCTGACGAAGCTCGATGTGCTCGACACGTTCGACGAGATCAAGGTGTGCACGGAGTACGACGACCAAGGGCGACCCGTGTACGCGGTTGTACCTGGCTGGCTGACCAGCATCGCCGAGGTCAACACCGTCGACGCGCTGCCGACGAACGCAAAGGCGTTGGTCTCGCTGATCGAGCGCGAAGTTGGCATTCCGATCAGCATCGTCGGGACGGGTGCCGAGCGCGACAGTTACGTCATGTGGCACTCGTGAGACAGCCATGATCGGGCGCTACACGCTTCCCGAAATGGCGGCGATCTTCAGCGATGTCGCTCGCTTCGAGCGCTACCTGGAAATCGAACTGCTGGCGACGGAAGCACACGTCGCGCTCGGCGTCGTGCCGGCTGCCGACGCCGCGGCCTGTCGCAAGCGGGTGCCAAAGGTCGACGACAAGTTTGTGCAGGCGGTCAGCGATCGCGAGGCGATCACCGATCACGACATCGCCGCCTTTGTCGATGTCGTGCAAGCGGCCGTTGGAATGCCCGCCGGTGCGTGGATCCACTACGGCCTCACGAGCAGCGACATCGTCGACACCGCGTGGTGCTGGATGATGCGCGATGCGTGCGACCTACTGATTGAAACGGCCACCGACCTCCTGCGCTCGGTGATCACACTCGCGCGTCAGCACCGCGACACGGTGATGATTGGCCGCACGCACGGCGTTCACGCCGAGCCGACAACCTTCGGCGCCAAGGCGGCGTTGTGGGCATTGCAAATCGACCGCGATCGCACGCGCCTGCGGACCGCGCGCGACACCGTTGCCGTGTGCAAGTTGAGCGGAGCAGTCGGCACCTACAGCAACATCGACCCGTCGATCGAGGCGCACGTAGCGACAGCGATCGGGTTGACGCCCGTTCCGGCGACGCAGGTTGTGTCGCGCGATCGCCACGCGGAGTTCCTGTTCGCGTGCACAGCGATCGGCAACACGATGGAGATGATCGCCGTCGAGTTGCGCCACCTACAACGCACGGAAGTGCGCGAGGTGCAAGAAGGGTTCAAGGCAGGCCAAAAGGGAAGCAGTGCAATGCCGCACAAGCGCAACCCAATCGCGGCCGAAACGATCACCGGTTTGTCGCGTGTTCTGCGCGGCAACTTGCAGGCCGGGTTACAGAACGTAGCGCTGTGGCACGAGCGCGACATCTCGCACAGCTCGGTCGAGCGCATCGTGTTGCCCGACAGCGCCCTGCTTGCGTTCTACGTATTGCGGCGCATGAATCGACTGCTGCAGGGGTTGGAAGTGTTCCCCGATCGCATGCTCGCCAACCTTCATGCGGGCAACGGTGTCGTGTTCAGCCAGCCAGTGCTGTTGGCGCTGGTGCGATCGGGCATCGCCCGCGACGACGCGTATCGCATTGTGCAAGCGGGCGCGGCGACAGCCTGGGACAGCAACAAATCATTCCGCGAGTTGCTACAGGCCGAGCCAGTTGTCGGAGCACTTCCTACATCGGTGCTGGATGAAGCGTTCGATATCACGCGAGCGGTGCGACATTCCAGGCGAAGCATCGATGCCCTCGACAGGTTGGCCGTCTAAACCGCCGACACAGATATATCGGAAACGATATCGCTTGGCTATGCTTGTGGAGTGCGCTCGCTAACGATACAAACGGACAATGGCGGCGAATTGGTCCGCGCGCTGCGCGCCCGGGCTGGCCTCACGCAGCGTGCATTGGCCGATCGGCTCGGTCGACCGCAGCCCATGATTGCGCGTTGGGAACGCGGCCACGACTCGCCACGGCTGGACTCGCTGATGGCCATTGCGCATGCGTGCGGCCTAGAGATCGACCTCAACATTCGTTATCGCGCCGAAGCCGATCGCACACAGATCCGCGAATCGTTGCGGCTCACGCCCAGTCAGCGTTTGCAATCCGTCGAGAATCTGTCGGCGTTCGCTCACTCTGCGCGCCGCATCGTATGAGCGTCCCATTTCAGCCACAGCGAATAGTCGCCGCGATCTCGAAGTATCGGGTCAAGTGCGTACTGATCGGCGGCCTCGGCGCCGTGCTGCACGGTTCGCCGGCAACCACCAACGATGCAGATCTTTGTCCGGATCGTTCGCCAGCCAATCTTGCTCGGCTAGCAACAATGCTGCGGTCGCTCAAGGCCCGCATTCGAACGGAGGGCGTCGACGACGGAATTCCCTTCGATTGCTCAGCCGAATTCTTCGGCAACGTCGAACTCATCAACCTGGTCACCAATGCTGGCGACGTCGACATCGCATTTCGCCCAGCGGGCAGCCGTGGCTACGAAGAACTGATTACGAGATCGGTTGAATTCGAAATCGACGGCCATTCGCTGCAAGTGGCAAGTCTCGACGACATCATTCATTCAAAGGAAACCGCTGATCGCCCGAAGGATCGAGCGGTGCTACCGATACTGCTCGCGCTGCGCGAGGAAATCAGCCGGCGCGGGTGATGCCGGCGGCGGTCAGTACTGCCGACGGAACGCCGACTGCACGCCACGCGGCGTACGACACGCCGGTGCGTTGGGCGTACGACTTGGCGACCTTCACGAATTCGCCCTCAAGCGCCGAGGTATCGACCACGGCGCCCATGGTCGCTAGTTCGGCTTCGAGGTCGAGCCGCTCTTGCACCAACCGCAACTCCTTCACCGCATCGGCAGCGCTGCGCTCGCCGTCGATTGCGGCCAAGCGCTTTCCAATTGACTCAGGCGTGCGCTTCCGCCCGCGCACGGGCTTGTTGGCGCGCAGCGCTTCCAAATAAAGGCGGACTGCTTGGCTCTCTGTACGACCCTGCGCGAGTGCCGCCTTATGAGCATCGGTCATCGGACTCTTCGGACCACGCTTAGCCATAAGCTGCAGCATAGTTTCGACAGAAAGATATGACTATCGAACCGTCAACAATGTTTGATCTGCAATCGCACGGCCCCGACACATTTGTCGGAATTGGCCCGCGATATCCGTGGGGTGGCCTCTTTGGCGGGCAGATCGTTGGTCAATCACTACGCGCAGCAGCTGCAACTGTCGACATCGATCAACATGTGCATTCGCTGCGCGCATATTTCATTCGACCGGGCGATCACACCGAGCCCATTCGTTTTGAAGTCGACCGCATTCGTAACGGTCGTAGTTTCTCTACGCGTCGTGTCGTAGCCCGACAAGCAATCGGTGCGATCTTGAACCTGGAGGCTTCGTTTCAGCGACCGGAGAACACGGCAGACGTGCAAACGGTTCCGATGGACCCGAACGTGCCGCGACCCGAAGACCTGACCAGCGATGCCTGGAGCGAGGCTTTCGACCGGCGCAGCATTCCCGATGGAACGTTGGCCGACGGAATGCGCACCGGCACTGGGCGCAGCGCGGCGTGGATGCGGGTGACCGCTCCACTCAGCGACGAAGACCTGCTGCATCGCTGCTGGCTGGCATACATGAGCGACGACATGCCTGCCCACACTGTGCGTCAAGCACACCCCGACTTTCGCGACGCCAGGGGCAGCGAGATCACTTTTGTCGCCAGCCTCGATCACACCATCTGGTATCACCGGCCGTTGCGCGCCGACGAGTGGCACTTGTACGACTTCAGCTGCCACGGTTTCGTCGGTGCGCGCGGATTGGGCATCGGCCACGTGTACACGGCCGACGGTACGCACGTCGCGACCATTGCGCAGGAAGTCCTGATGCGCGATGCGCGCAAGGAGTAGAACTTCCTCGTGACCGATGCACAGGCTGGCGACCTCGCCGACGAAATCAATTCGATTGCTCGCCTGACTGGCACGTTCACGCTGCGCTCCGGTCAGATCGCAACCGAATACTTCGACAAGTACCGCTTCGAGGCGCAACCAAAGTTGCTCGCACGCATCGCCGCATCGATGGCGCCACTCATTCCCGCCGGCACAGAAGTGCTCGCTGGTTTGGAGATGGGCGGCATTCCGATTGCCACCGCGCTGTCGTTGCACACCGGACTTCCCGCAGCGTTCGTGCGTAAGCAGGCCAAGCAATACGGCACAGCGCGTCTGGCCGAAGGCTGCGAGATTGAAGGCCGGCGCGTGACGATCGTCGAAGACGTGATCACCACCGGCGGACAAGTCGTGATCAGCACCAACGATTTACGTGGTCTCGGCGCGATCGTCGATCACGTGCTGTGCGTGATCGACCGCAGCACCGACAAAGCCGCCGCGCTCACCGCTGAAGGTCTCACGCTGCACGCGCTGCTCACCCGGGCGCAGCTCGACGCCGCCGAGGCGCGCTCGCCAACAGCACGCCCGGGTTGAGCTGGTTCTTTGGGTCGAGGGCCTTCTTGATGGCCCGCATCGCGCCATACGCTGCCGGACCTTTCTGACGCTCGAGCCAGTCGACTTTGGCGACGCCGATTCCGTGCTCAGCGCTAATCGTGCCGCCGAGTTCGATCGTGGCTTGCAAGATGTGCTCGCGCACAGACGCGCTTTCATCGCCAGCATCCAGGATGTTGACGTGCAGATTGCCCTCTGCCAGGTGACCGAACAGCACAACCCGCGCCTTGGCCGGCAGCGCGGCTTGAATCTGGCGTTCGAGGCGCCCCAAGTTTTCGACGGGGACTGCCACGTCGAGCTTCAGCGGCGCGCCGAGCGCTGCAATCGCTATCGTGATGTGATCGCGAATTCGATACAGCGTTTCGCGTTGGCCGCCGACCGCAATCACACCGTGGCGTTGAGCAAGTAACGCGGCCAGTTCCTCGCCCGGATCGGCATGCGCAGCACAGTCCACCAAAACAAAGGCGCCGGCTTCATGCGGGTCGATCGGTGGCTTGATGCCGAGGAAGTCGCACGTCAGCGTCATCGCTTCCGGCATGATCAGTTCCACCGCGTCAAGGTTCGACAGTTGCCGCAACTTCGGAAGCAACAACGCTGCGTCGGACAACGAACTACACGCAACAAGCGCCGCCGCCGTGTGCCGATACCACGGCACCAATCGCAGGCGTGCAGCGGTGACGACAGCAAGCGTGCCTTCGCTGCCGACCAACAGGCTGGGCAGGTGCAACCCAGTCGTCTCCTTGGGCAACCCTGTCAACTGATCGATGATGGACCCGTCGGCCAGCACTGCTTGCAGTCCCATCACTTGCGCACGCATTGTGCCGAAGCGCACCACCCGCGATCCACCCGCGTTGGTTGCGACCGCGCCGCCGACAGTCGCAGATGCGCGCGCACCCCAATCAACCGCGAAGTCCAAGCCGGCTGCGCGTGCATGTTGTTGCAGCGCTTCAATCGTGACCCCTGCGCCTGCTGTCACCTGCTGCGACATTGTGTCGACCGGGCCGAGCGTCGTCAGTCGTTGCATCGAGAGCAAGACCGCACCTGCACGCGGCACGCCGCCACCAACCAAACCCGTGTTGCCACCTTGGGGCACAACTGGCACACCGGCCGCCGCCGCGACTCGCAACACGGCGGCAACTTCCGCGACAGACGATGGGCGCACAACGCACGGCGTCTCGCCGCGCCATTGATGTAGCCAGTCGTCCTCGTACGACGCGCGCATGTCGGCGTCAGTGAGGACGTTTGCCTTGCCGACAACCTTGCGCAGTTCCTTTATGAATTCACTCATGCAGCTACGACAGAGCCGGCAGGAAGTTCGCGCAGCAGCGTGTCGCTGACCCAGCAACGTGTTAGGTGCAGCGTGCTCTCGATGCGCACGACGCGCTTGGGCTGATCGAACGCGCGACCACACATACTGAGCGCAGCCTTGATGCAATCGTCGTCCGTTGGCAGCACCATCGGCATACGCGAACGACGCAACCCCGCAATACCCGCCGTGAAGCAGTTGATGTACGTCTTCTGCCAATCGACCTTCTCTGCCAACGAGACAGGGATGAAGTCGGCGAAGCCGATACCAAGCGCGTTACCCGCCGAAACCGCGGTGATGTCGAGCAGCACGATCGCGCTCACATCCGGCTCCGCCAGGTCGCGCAAGCCGTGAACCCAGAAGCGGCCGGTGACATTCGGGTCGATGGTGGTGCCACTGATGTCTTTGCCACCCTTCTCGATGATCAGCACATCGATCTGCGGGAACGGCAGCGGCGGCACAAGATCGCGCGAGTAGTTGGTCAGGTCGATCTCGTCCTGCCCACCAACACCGTCGGCCGACAACGCCTGCACGCGAACAACTTCGCCGTCGGCCGACTCGATAGAAGCGACTCCACCGAGCAAGCGACCAGTTGCGCGCAGTGCGGCGATGCCATCGACGACGCGGTTGCGCATTTCGACCGGCCCGCATGCATGAATTTGCGCCGCACCCGGCTGCTTGCCGAAACCGACAACCGCCATCTTCGCGCAGCCCGATTCGATCGGGCCGGTGAAGCAGGTGTGCGGCTTGATGCGATTGACGGGCAAGATGCGATCGGCACCCGCCGCGTGACGATCGAGATACAAGGGCATGCCAGCAGCCGTGCGCGCTACCTCCACTGTTTCCATCGTCGCCCTAATCTCTGCGCCAACTGCTTCCTCGGTGATGCCCAGGCTGTGCAACATCGCTACTTGCCCTTCGGCCTTGGCTCCCCCATGGCTGCCCATCGCCGGAACAACAAACGGCTCAGCGCCCAACGCGCGCAACCCTGTGATCGTGCCGCGCAGTAGTGTCACGCGCTCTCGCAACCCGCGGCTACCGGCGCCAACGGCGACCGTCATTCCGGGTGTCACGCTTCCAGCGAAGCGTTCGATCACGGCCGCATGCGCGACGGCGACGACGTCGGTGATCACTTCCGGTTGCGGCATCGCCAACCGCACTTCGGTGAGCGCAGGCACCTTCAGATCGGCGTGGAACGGAAGCTCGACGCCGGCGACTAGCTGATCCCAGTTCACGAATCAACCGTACCTTGCCTACGCTCAGCGAGATGCTGAAGCAGCGCGAGCTCCGAACGATAGTTGTCGTCGGCTCGTCGCTTGCCGGGCTGCGCGCGTGCGAAACATTGCGCCAGGAAGGCTTTGCCGGTGAGATCGCATTGATTGGTGCGGAAGCCGAGATTCCGTACGACCGACCACCACTGTCGAAGAAGGTGCTCGCCGGCGAGTGGGATGCCGATCGCATTCGTCTACGCAAACCCGACGACTTCGCCGGCCTTGCGCTCGACCTGCGCCTAGGCAGCGCAGCAGTCGCGTTGGACGTGGCGGCGCGGGTCGTGACACTCGCCGATGGCAGCAAGCTGCCCTTCGACGGCTTGGTGATCGCGACGGGCGCAACGCCGCGACGACTGCCCGGGCAACCGGACCTCGACGGAGTTGTCGAGTTGCGCACGCTGGCCAACTCGATCGCGCTGCGCGACCGCATTGCCGACGGCGCCGCGCGCGTGACTGTTATCGGTGCTGGCTTCATCGGCCTCGAGGTCGCTGCGACCGCACGCCAACGCGGCTGTGTCGTCACGGTCCTCGAGGGCGCGCCAGCGCCGCTGATGCGCGGACTCGGTGCCGAGATGGGAAGCGCCGTTGCTGCCGTGCATACCCGGCACAATGTTGACCTTCGCTGCGGCGTCAGTGTTGCTGGCATCGAAGGCGACGGTACGCGAGTCACTGGCGTGCGTTTGACCGCCGGGAACCTGATCGCCACCGATGTTGTCGTCGTTGGCGTCGGTGTCGCGCCCGCAACACAGTGGCTTGCCGACAGCGGGATACAACTGGGCGACGGTGTCATCTGTGATGCAACGTTGCAAACATCCGCGCCGGGAATCTATGCGGCGGGCGATTGCGCGCGCTGGCCGAATGGAGTATTCACTGGCTTCGACGATGAAGTGATGCGCATCGAACACTGGACCAATGCTGCCGAGCAGGGCGCCGCCGCGGCGCGCAACATGCTGGCGATTGCACGCGGCGAGCCAGCAACTCCGTATCAGTCGGTGCCCTTCTTCTGGAGCGACCAGTTCGACAGCCGCATTCAGTTCGTGGGCCGCGCTCATGGCGGCGACGACATCCACGTCTTCGCTGGCGACCTGAGCGGCGACTTTGCCGCGCTCTACGGTTTCGCAGGTCGCCTGCGCGGCGTTTTGGGTGTCAACATGCCGAGACTGGTGATGCCGTTTCGCGCGCTCATTGCCGAGCATGCCACCTGGTCGGAAGCCCTCGAGAAGGCGGAACAGCGTGCATGACGAACTTGCCACCGAATTCGCCCGCGACGGTGCCGTGTGCGCGCGAGGCGTTGTCTCGCCCGGCCTATTGGCAAGGGTTGCGACCGACATCGACGCCAACCTCGCCGTCCCGAGCGAATTGGCGCAGGTGGCGAGTGGCGCCGACGACCCTGGCCGCTTCGTTGAGGACTTCTGCAATTGGCCACGCTTTCCCGCTTACCTCGAACTAGCGCAGGCCATGGCACCCCTTGCACGCACACTGATGGGCAGCAACTCTGTTCGGCTGTATCACGATCATCTGTTGGTGAAGGAAGCTGGCACCCGGCAACCGACGCCGTGGCATCAGGACCAGCCGTACTACGACGTTGAGGGCCGCGACGTGATCAGCATGTGGCTGCCCGTCGATGCAGTGCCGCGCGAGAGCAGCCTCGAGTTCGTCGCCGGCACACACTTAGGGCCGTGGTTGATGCCACGCACCTTCATGCTGCGCGAGTCGAAGTGGTTTCCGGAAGGTTCGCTGGCCGACGTGCCGGCAGTCGACGACGATCGCGAGTCGTTCCCCATCATCGGCTGGGCGTTAGAGCCGGGCGACGCCGTGTTCTTCCATGCACTCGCGCTGCACGGGTCGCGCGGCTCGGCGGCACGGCGACGGGTGATCTCAATTCGCTACCTGGGCGACGATGCCAGGCGCGTCGAACGGCGGTGGAAATGCAGTCCGCCAATGGCAGCCGATGCGATCTTCCCAGCACTGGAGCTTGCGTAGACTCTCGGCTCATGTCGTATCAAATGCCTCCGAACGGCGGTCCGCCCCGTAGCACTCCAATCCCTGGCCAAAGCACCCCCATTCCGGGCACCGGTCCTGGCGGCCCCACTCAGTTCCACGGCGTGCCGACGGCCGGAGCGTTTCTCGGTGCACAGGGTTTGGAAGAACCGCCGCCCGTCAAGGTGAGGAAGGATCGCAACTGGGGATTTTGGTTCTTTGTCCTGATCATCATTGTCGTTCCCATCGTCATCGGGATCGGCGCCGCCATATGGGCCGTCGTGAAGACGAAGGATGCGGTCGACACCGCCAACGACAAGATCAACGAAATCACCATCCCGACTTTCCCGGGTATCAGCATCCCGGCGAGCACAGTTGGCGGCATTGGCGACGATGGAACTCTCGTCGTGTCGTTGCTGCTCAACGGTGGCCCAGCCGCGACTGTCGCGGCGCTTGACGCAGGCATCCCCGGCGACCCGACCAACTTCGTCGAGATCATTCTGTATCCGGAGTATTCGTTCGCTACCGCGCAAGACCCGACCAAGCCGGATCACCTCGACCGCTACCTATTGCGGTCGGGTTCTCTCGACGCCCCGGACCCACAGTCGAACGATCCTGACGCGCCCGGCAAGGTGTTCACGATTGACGCCGTCGACTGGGCTGCCATCGCCGCGCTCGCCGCCGAGGCACCTCGCCTCGCTGTGGTCGAGGAAGGCGAGGTCACTCACATCATCATCACCCGCGACGTCTTCACCGAAGTGCACGACGTCGTGGTCCGGATTTACATCAGCGGCCCGCGGGGCAGCGCGTTTATCGAGACAACCCCCGACGGCACCATCATCCGCATCCTGTAATCCGTCGCCGACCGGCCGGTTCAGTTGGTTGGTGCCTTGGCAATTGAGATTTGCGTCAAGAATCAGATCTCGCGGCCGTTGCAAAGGCCCGGTCCAGCCCGACTGCCTTTACGTAAAACTTGAAGACGGGACCACGAGACATGGCGCAAGCCGCGACACCGGCGAATGCGCCCGTCTGCACTCTGCTCTAGGCTAAAAACATGTCGCACCTGTCCAATGTGTGGTTCAACGTCACGCCGCTGGAAGTCACTCACGGGAAGGGATGCTGGGTCACTACGACCAGCGGCGAGGAATACCTCGACTTCGCCGCTGGCATCGCCGTCAACTCCACGGGCCACGCTCACCCGGCAGTCGCGAAAGCGATCGCCGATCAAGCGCAGCGATTCATTCACGCACAGGTCAACGTGTACAAGCACGACCTGCTGGAACCGCTGGCGGCCAAGTTGAACGAGATCACGCCCAACACGATCGACACCTTCTTCTATGCCAACTCCGGCGCCGAAATTACCGAGGCAGCCGTCAAGCTGGCCAAGCAGGCCACGAAGCGACCACACATCATCGTGTTCAGCGGCAGCTTCCACGGTCGCACCGCGATGACGATGGCGATGACGACCAGTAAGACCGGATACCGGGCTGGCTACGCACCGCTGCCATCGGGTGTGTTCGTGGCGCCGTTCCCCGATCCGCTTGCCGCTGATCAGAAGGCGGAAGTCGCAAAGGCGCTGCAGGGACTCGACCACATGTTGAAGTCGCTGACCGCGCCGGAAGAAACGGCCGCGATGATCCTTGAGCCGGTCTTGGGCGAAGGCGGTTACGTGCAAGCGCCCGCCGCGTTCATCGAGGGTCTTGCGCAACGTTGTCGACAGCACGGCATTCTGTTCATCGCCGACGAAGTGCAGAGCGGGATGGGTCGCACCGGCAAGATGTTTGCCGTTGATCACTACAGCGGCTTCGAACCCGACATCATCTGTATGGCTAAGGGCATCGCCAGCGGCTTCCCATTCTCAGCGCTAGGGACTCGCCGCGACCTCGACGACAAGTGGCCGAAGGGTTCACACGGCGGCACGTACGGCGGCAACGCGATGGGTTGCGCCGCGGCGCTGGCAACAATCGACATCCTCTCGGCGCCGGGCTTCATGGAAAACGTCAACACGCGTGGCGAACAGTTACGCAAGGGATTGAGCGACCTGCATCAGGAACACTCCACGATCACGCAAGTTCGTGGGCCGGGCCTGATGGTCGGCACCGAGTTCGACGATCCGGCGCGCGTGGCGGCAGTCATCAAGCACTGCCTCGAAGACGGACACCTCATCCTCATGAACGCCGGCACGTACGGCCGTTGCATTCGCTGGATGCCACCACTCGTTGTCAACGAGCAGGAAGTTGATGTGGCCTTGGCGGCATTCGGCGCCGCACTCAAAGCCACCGCCTAGCCGTGCCCCGCCTCGACGCCGAGCGCATCGAGCTGTGGCGGCAACTGTGTACGACTTCGGCAGTGCTGCAACGGCGCATCGAGCAGGCGATGCTCGACGAGCACAACGTGTCGCTCGCGTGGTACGACGCGTTGACCACGATCCGCCAAGCAGGCGGACGCATGCGTATTCACGAACTGTGTACAGCGCTGTCGGAAGTACCCAGCAGCCTCTCGCGACGACTCGACCGTTTGGAGGAGGCAGGCTTCGTCTGGCGCAAGTCGACACCGATGCCAGACGATCGGCGGGCCGTCACTGTCTCGCTCACCCGAGAAGGCCGCAATGTGTGGCGTGATGCGACGACCACCTACCGAAGCGTTGTGCAGACGCATTTCGCGAAACACCTGACCGAATCCGATATCGCCGCCCTTCAGCGAGTGTGGGCCAAGCTGGGCGAATAGCGCCCAGCTCACGCGCGCACGAGTTGGGTGGTCGCGCCGACTGCGGGCAGACTGCACACATGAACTCAGCAGTCATTGTCGACATCGTTCGCACTCCACTCGGTCGCCGTAACGGCAAGTTGAAGGACTGGCACCCGGTCGACCTCGCCGCCGAAACGCTGAAGGCGTTGCAGCAGCGCACCGGCATCGACCCCGGGCTAGTCGACGATGTCGTCATGGGCTGCGTGATGCAGGTCGGCGAGCAGGCAGTCAACATCGGCCGCAACGCAGTGCTCGCTGCTGGTTGGCCCGAGCACGTGCCGGGCACGACCATCGATCGCCAGTGCGGCAGCAGCCAGCAGGCCGCCCACTTCGCGGCGCAGGGCGTGATGGCGGGCGCGTACGACATCGTGGTCGCGGCCGGTGTGGAAGTGATGACCCGCGTGCCAATGGGTGCCTCGATGGCCGACGGCAAGTTCGGTTTCCCGTTCGGACCCGCAGTTGGCGCCCGCTATGCGCCAGAGGGCGGGCTTGTTCCGCAGGGCATTTCGGCGGAATTGATCGCCGACAAGTGGGGCCTCACCCGCGACGACCTCGACGCCTTCGGTGCGCGTTCGCAGCAGTACGCCCGGCGCGCCACCGACGAAGGTCGCTTCCAGAACGAGATCATTCCGATTCTCGGTGCCGACGGTGCCCTCGTCAGCCAGGACGAAGGTCTGCGCGATACCACCATCGAGTCGCTCGGCAAGTTGAAGCCAGCGTTTCGCACTGAGGAAGACGGTGGCCGCGTGACTGCCGGCAACTCGTCGCAGATCACCGATGGTGCAGCAGCAATGCTGATCATGAGCGAGGAAAAGGCGCGGCAGATGCGCTTGACCCCACGTGCTCGTTTCGTCAACTTCTCGCTCGCCGGCGATAACCCCCGCATGATGCTGACGGCACCGATCCCCGCCACCCAGAAAGTGTTCGCCCGTGCGGGCTTGTCGATCGACGACATCGACCTGACCGAAATCAACGAAGCCTTTGCCTCGGTCGTGTTGGCGTGGGAGAAGGAGTTCCACCCCGACATGGAAAAGGTCAACGTCAACGGTGGCGCAATCGCTCTTGGCCACCCGTTAGGTGCCTCCGGTGCTCGCCTGACCGCAACGCTGTTGAACGAACTCGAGCGCACCGGCGGCCGCTTCGGCCTACAGGTGATGTGCGAGGGTGGCGGCATGGCCAACGCGATGATCATCGAGCGGTTGGGCTGATTCCAATGCGCGGCGCTTCACGAGTACTAGCCGTCGCCGCCTTGATCGCTCTCGCCGCATGCGGCGGGTCCGGCAAGTCGAGCACCAACGGCACGAGTGGTGGCACCGACTCGAACGACGGCAACAGCACGCCGCTACCGGCCGAATGCACGCTTGCGCCGTTCACGGCGAACATCGTTCGCGACGGCGGCGCGCCGGCGGGGTCGGCCACGTACGAAGTCATCGGCGCGGCGGCCGTGCAGATTCCACTCGTCCCCGACAAGGACCAACTGCTGACCTACGAGCAGGCGACCCAAATGGCCGAGGACACCGATCTCATCGGTTACGGACTGCTGTTCGGCGACGAAGTGTTCGGCGTCGACGACGTCTCGTTGTTCGGCGGGTACACGCCCGAAGCGGCGGGCAAGAGTCGCGGCGTGATCAGCATCTACCCAAGCACGCTCATTCCACTGGCCGCTGGCGACGTCATCACACCGACATCAATGGACGCACTCGGAATGTTCACGACACTCAACAACTTAGGTATGGACTTCAAGGCCACGCCCGACGAATTCATGTCGTACCTGAACACGATTCGCGGCAGCGTCACGATTCTTGGTCTCAACGACCAGGCCATCTGCCTGGATGTCGATCTCAGCTGGGACACCAGCGACTTCAGTACTTCCAGCACCGGCACGCTCACCATCCAGGGCATCTTCACAGCACCTCTCGCCGACCGCACACTGCCCCTCGGATAGGCGAAACTCGGCACATGCCAGCCCTGTCCACCATCATCTGGGTCGCGATCGCGCTGCTCGTCGGCTATGTCCTGTGGAAAAGCGGGACAGGGATGTTGCGCAGCCTGACGACGCCGCTGCCGGAGCCGCCGCCCGCCGGCGAAATGCGCAAGATCAACGTGAGGTATCGGTGCACGGAATGCGGGCTGGAGATCAGGTTGACCCTTGCCCCCGACGAGGATCCCCCGCCGCCTCGGCACTGCCTGGACGACATGGTGCTGGTCGCACCAATAATGGAGTAATCCGCGATGGCTGTCCTCACAGGCTGTGGACAACCCTGGGTGTAATTACACCCATGTCGTTCAGCAAAGGGCGTTCAGCGAAGGGCGTTCAGCGCCATTTGGTCGCTGTGAACAACCCGGCCATCAGCAGCATCAAGCCAACCAGCACCGGCGAGTTGGTGTTCTCGAACGACGGCACGACGTATCGCGTCAGGATTGAGATCACGCCGAGACCAATAAACACGAACATGAGGATCGGAATCCACCGCGGGCTCTCGTAGAACTCCTTCGGCGTCGGCGGCGTATAGCGAGCCGACTGGTTGACCGAGCTCTCGTGGTGCGCGACTTCTCGAGCCATCGCTCCCGCCTGCCCTGGTTTCGTACCCTTTGCCGTCACGCGGCCTGTCGTTTTACGTTTCGGAGGAGCCACGGGCGCAGAGTCTAGGGTCGCTCGTCTATGTCGCGCGTATTGGTGATCGATAGCTACGACAGTTTCGTCTACAACCTCGTGCAATATCTCGGCGAACTCGGAGCTGACCCGCTGGTGGTACGCAACGATCAGGTCACCGTCGACGAGGCGCTGGCCACCAAGCCCGACGCCGTGCTGCTGTCGCCTGGCCCCGGTCGACCGGAGAACGCGGGCATTCTCTGCGCCGCGATCACAGCCTTCGCGGAGGCAGGCGTTCCCGTATTGGGGGTCTGCCTCGGCCATCAGGCAATCGGTCAAGTGTTCGGCGCAGCAGTCGTGCGTGCCCCGAAGTTGATGCATGGCAAAACATCGCCGATCGAGCACGAAGGTAGAGGGGTATTCGCCGGGCTGCCTTCGCCGCTGATGGCGACTCGCTATCACAGCCTGGTGATCGACCAGGCAACCGTGCCGGAATGTTTAGAGATCACCGCCCGATCCGGCGACGTGATCATGGGTATTCGACATCGCGAGTTGCCGATCGAAGGCGTGCAGTTTCACCCGGAGAGCATCCTCACCGAAGCCGGTCATGACCTACTGCGGAACTTTCTGAACGCCGTCGCCTGAGCGCGCTAAGGCGCAGTCGTGGTTGTCGTCGTCGAAGTGGTTGTGGTCGCGGGCACCGTCGTCGTAGTCGTCGGCGCGGGTAGCGCCTTGCCGACCGCGAGCTTGATCACCGTGTTCGGTGCGACGTCGGTGCCACTCGCAATGTTCTGCGTCGTGACCTTGCCATCGTTGGGGTCGCCGAACGGCACGTCCGCGTATGTGACCTCGACGCCTAGGTTCAACTGCTGCAGCTTGGCGCGCGCCTGTGCCTCGGTAAGTCCCGTGAGCGTCGGCACCTTCACGAGCGCCGGGCCGCTTGAAATGAACAGCTTGACTGCGCCACCGATCGCCACCGAGTCACCGGCGGCGGGGTCGGTGCGCGTGGCACGACCTGCGGGAATGTTGTCGCTCGCCTCTGGCTGCACCGTCACCGAGAAACGGTACGGTTCGCCTTGCAATTGCGACAGCGCGTTTGCCTGCGGGAGTCCTTCCACTACCGGAACGGCCTGCTCGTCGGCCGCCGCGGAAACAACGACGACAATCGCGTCGCCTTGTTTCACCATCGTGCCGCCCGGCGGCTCGGTGCGAATCACGCGGCCGACTTCGACGTTCGGGTTTTCCTCCGAAATGAATTCTGGCATCAGGCCAGCACCGGTCAGCAGAACTTGGGCTTCTGGCTGCAGTTTTCCGGTCATCTCTTGCAATGCGAACGGCGTCTTCAGCGGGTTGTAGTAGATCGTCACAAAATCCCCGCGCTTCACGATCACATCCGCAGGTGGCTCGGTGCGCACGATGGCACCCTCGGGAAAGTCTGGGGTCACTTCAATGACGTTGGTATTCAGCTGCAGCCCAGCGTCGACGAGCATCTGGGCGCCGACATCGAGTGGCTGCAACGTGACGTCGAGCATCGCGAACGAACTCGGTTTCTCTTCTTTCAGCGCGTTAAACAACACGATCGCGCCCACCACCAGCGCGACCAGCGCCATGAACCCGACGATCGCGTAGAGACCACCGCTGGAGCCGTTGCCATTCGGCGGCGGGCCAACCGGAATCTGACGATGCGCACCTGTCTGCCCGGTGCGCGGCATCGTGGTGGTGCCGGCGGCCGCTGGCAATCGCGCCCCGGAAGTGGTCGGCGCGCCGCGTCCGCCAGCAGCGGCTCCCGCGGGCGCGGCACCCATTACCGCTGCCAATGCTTGCACCGGCTCGCCATTGCGGAAGCGGCGCAAGTCGTCGCGCAGCGCTTCGGCGTCCTGGTATCGAACTTCTGGCCGCTTGGCGAGCAACTTGGCAACGATCGCTTCGTAAGGCTTCGGTACGTCGACGACCAACTGGTTGAGTGGCCGCGGCATCTCGTGCACCTGCTTGTAGGCGATGCTCACCGGGTTCTCGCCGCTGAACGGCGGCGTACCTGCAACCATTTCGTACAACACGATGCCCAGTGAGTAGAGGTCGCTGCGCGGATCGGGCTGCGCGCCTTGCGCCTGCTCGGGCGAGAAATACGTGGCAGTGCCCATCACAGAACCGGCCTGCGTGAGGTTGCTTTCGGTACCCGCGTTCATCGCGCGCGCGATGCCGAAGTCGGCGACCTTCACCTGGCCGTTCGAGCCGACCAGGATGTTGGCGGGCTTGATGTCGCGATGCACGACGCCGTTGCGATGGGCGAACCCGATAGCGGCTGCAACCTCGCTGGCAATCTCGGCGGCTTGCTGGCTGTTGATGCTGCCGTTGGCGCGCAAGATGTCGGCGAGCGTGCGACCCTGCACATATTCCATCGCCATGAAGTAGGTATTGGTGTACTGGCCCCAGTCGTAGACGCCGACGATGTTGGGGTGATTGAGGCTGGCGGCACTTTGCGCCTCCCGGCGAAAGCGCTCGACGAAGTTCGGGTCGACAGCGAACTCGGCAAACAAAACCTTGATCGCAACCGGCCGATCCAGCAACAGGTCGCGAGCCAAGAACACGTCGGCCATGCCGCCGCGCCCGATGCGTTGTTGAAGTTCGTAGCGATCGTTGAGAACGGTCGGCTGGGTTTGGTCGCTCACTGCGCTCTCTTCTGGGCAAGTTCCTGCAGGAAATCGCTGTCTGAGCGTACTGATCGTGGTCGCTGAAGTTCATTCACGCTGGTAGAGACCACTTTTCGCTGTCCAGCTGTCACTTTGTCGTTCACTTTGTCGTTCACTTTGTCGTTCACCTATTCGGTGCTGAACAGGTAATCGAGGATCGTCTTCGCTACCGGGCCAGCTAGCCGACCACCGGTACTGGCACTGATCTCGTCGGTGGTTCCCTTGAACACCACCGCCACGACGTAGCGGGGTGCCTCGGCTGGGGCAAAGCCAACGATCCATGCGTGCGACCGTTGTGGTTCGCCGGCGGAATTCAGCTGCGCGGTGCCGGTTTTCGCTGCTGCCTGAATTCCGTTCGCGAGTTGCATCGACTTGGCCGTGCCCTGGTTGACGACGCCGACCATGAGGTCGTTCAACGTGGTCGCAGTCGCTGCCGAGATTGGGGTCTTCCACACACTGGGGTTGGTGTGTCGCAGAACGCGGCCGTCGTGATCGAGCGTGGCATCGACAACATAGGGCGACATCATTCGTCCGCCGTTGGCAACCGTTGCGGCCACCATGCACATATGCAACGGCACCATCGTGTCGTTGGCCTGGCCGAAGCCACCGATCGCGAGGAGCGGCAAGTTGTTGGCGAAGTCGATCGGGTCGCCGCCAGCGTCCTCAAAGTTGCTCGCCACCGCGCCCGGTAGATCGATCGGCAACTTCTCGCCGATGCCCCATGCGCGCGTGCCAGCAATCATGCGTTCGGGGCCGAGTTCGACCGCCATCTGTGCGAATGGGATGTTGCAGCTGCGATAGAAAATCTCAACCATCGAGCCACCGCATGTGCTGCCGCCGTAATTCTCGATCGGGTCGTCGGTCTGCGGTGGCAGCCATTCCTCTTCATCGGGCCACTCGCGCTCCAGATTGGTGACACCATTCTCCAGCGCAATACCGGTAGTGATGATCTTGAAGCTGGAGCCCGGCATATAACGCTCTTGATAGGCGTTGGCGAGCAGAGGCTTGCTATCGAGCGAGTTGTAGAAGTCGAGGACAGCTTCCGCTTCCTCGGTGTTGTGGTTCGCGACCTTGTTGGAGTCGGCGCGGGGAAAGCTGACCATTGCGAGGATCGCCCCCGACGTGGGGTTCATCACCACGACGGAACCTTCGCGCTCGCCCAGAGCGTCGGCGGCGACCTGCTGTAGATCGGCGCGTAGTGTCAACCTGACGCTGCCGGTGTTGTCGCCACCACCGAAAACACTCGCGACCTTCTGAGCAGCGGTGTCGCCCATTAGCACCTCGCTGTGGACGCGCTCGACCTGAGTACTGCCGAACGCGTACGTGTAGTAGCCGGTGATATTGCTGAAGGTGTCAGCCAGCGGGTACTCGCGCTGAAAGGCAAAGTCTGCGCCCTCCAGGGTCGGCACACTTTGAGCAATCACGACACCATCGGCCGTCACAATGGGGCCGCGCATGCGGTTGAAATCGCGAATCGTCTGACGGTTGTTGTTCGGGTTGTCGTCGAGTGCCTCCTTGCGCGCTACCTGAATCGTGTTCAGCGCGAGGAACACAATCATGTACAGCACAAGTAGTGCCGCGGCGAGCTTGCGGATCTGCTTGTTCATACGCGAACCGCTCGCTTCTCAGCGCGACGCAACTTGTACGTCGCCCATCGCTCGGGGATCGAAAGTTCGTCGGGCACTTCACCGAGTCGCTTCGCGCTCGAGTCGCTGATCCTGATCAGCAATGCGAGCAGGATGTAGTTCGACAGCAGACTGCTACCGCCATAGCTGACGAACGGCAGCGTGATGCCAGTCAGTGGAATGACGCGCAACACGCCAGCCGTAATAATGAACGCCTGCATACCGATGATGGCGGTGAGTCCGGTGGCGAGCAGTTTCTCGAACGGTCGGTCGGCTCGAATCGCGATGCGCAGCCCGGCGCCAATCATCAGCACGAACGCGATCAGCACCGCCGTGGCACCAACGAGACCCATTTCTTCGCCGATCGCCGCGTAGATGTAGTCGGTGCTTGCAGCGGGAATCTTGTTCGGGCTGCCCATACCTAAGCCGGTGCCGCCGGTGCCGCCGTTGGCGAACGCGAACATTGCTTGTGCCGGTTGGTATCCGATGCCCTCGTATTGCGACCACGGGTCGAGCCAGATGTCGACGCGGTTCTGCACCACTTCAAACATTCGATGGGCCGTGAAGGCGGCCCCAGCGAACAACACAAAACCAACGAGCAGGTAGATCGAGCGCTCGGTGGCAACCCACATCATGACCGTGAACAACGTGAAGAACAGCAACGCGGAGCCGAGGTCTTTCTCGGCGACCATCACCACAACCGCGAAGCCCCACGCGAGGGTGATGGGCAACACGTAACGCAATTCGGGGATGCGCATCGGGCCAATGCGGCGCGTGCCCGCCGCGATCAACTCGCGGTTGTCCGCCAGGTAGGCGGCGAAGAACAGCGCCAGCCCGAGCTTCGCGAACTCGCCGGGCTGAATGCTGACAGGGCCGATGCTGACCCAGATGCGCGCGCCACCAACGCTGGTACCGATGCCGGGCACCAGCGGCAAGATCAGCGAGCCGACACCGACGAAGAGGAACGTCCACTTGTAACGCGCAAGGTCGGGTGGGCGTTGCACCAGCAACAGCGTGAGTACGAAGGCGATGATCGCGAAGAGCGACCACGTGGTCTGCAACGCAGCGCGCCGATCGCTGAGGCGCGCAATCATCACGTAACCGATTCCGTGCATCAGCGCAGCGAGCGGAAGCAGCGTGCCGTCGGCGCCGCGGGCGAAGTAGCGAGTGGCAACGTGCGCGGCGACGAGCATTCCGAGAAGTGCAACAAGGAACGGAACGACCGTCGCCGGCATCTCGGAGTTCTTGCCCAACGAAGCCAGCACGTAGGCCGCGCCGGTGATGCTGGCGGCCATGATGACCAAACCCAGTTCGCCATTTCTGCGAGCGGCGGCGAGCGGCGAGTTGCTCATCGCGTCACGGAACCGTTGGCGCCGGTGCCGTTGATGCTGCGACGGTCGTTGATGGGCGTGTGGTCGTCGAGGTGGGCGACGTGGTGCTGGTGGCGACAGTCGTCGATGTTGTTGTTGGAACCGGGTCAGGGTCCGAGTCGGCGTTGTGGCGAACGGCAAGCACGAGGGTGACGGCGCCGATGATGATGGCCGCAATCCCAAACCAGAAGACCAGCGTGCCAAACCCAAAGCGCTTGCGCGGTGCGGATAGCCCCGATTGCGTGATCGGTATTTCCTCTGTGATCGGCCCGCGGTCCGGCGTCGCAGCCGTCGGTTCCGCGTCGGCGTCGATGCCATCGCCGCTGCCATTGCCGGTGCCATCACCGTTGGGCAGATCGCTCCACACCAGGTCGAGGTCGAGATCCGCGGTGTCGTCGGATGCAACATCGCCATCGAGTACGTCGACCACCACGACGGTGACGTTGTCGCGGCCGCCGTGCGTGTTGGCTGCGTCGACCAATGCCTGCGCTGCACTCTGTGCGTCTCTGTGTGCTGCCATTACCTCGGCGATTTCAGCATCGTCGACCTCATCGACAAGTCCGTCGCTGCACAGCAGATAGCGATCGCCCTTCACGAAGGGCATTACCCATGTGTCGACGCGGATGGTCGCCTCGATGCCCAGCGCGCGGGTCACGATGTTGCGGCGCGGATGACTGCGTGCCTCGACCTCCGTGATGTGGCCGGTGGAGACCAGTTCTTGCACGTAGCTGTGGTCGACGGTGACGCGGCGCAGTCGGCCGCCACGAAAGCGGTATGTGCGGCTGTCGCCGACGTTGAGCAGCACGAATCGACGCGTCGTGTCGCCCTCGGCACCATCGGCCAGCACGATCATCGCCGTCAAGGTGGTTCCCATGCCGCGCTGTCCAGCATTGTTGCGTGCGCCGTTGAAGATCGCCGTATTGGCGTCGACGACCGCTGCCTCGGCGGACTGGACGCTTGTCGCTCCGCCGCCGAGGTGCTCGAGCATCTTTTGCACGGCGATTGCGCTGGCCACCTCGCCGGCCTGATGGCCACCCATGCCGTCGGCGACACCGACGACCATTGGTTCAGCGATGAAAGCGTCTTCGTTGCCGGTGCGCACACGACCGACGTCGGTCGCGGCACCGATCGACAGTGCGCCGGCCGCGGATCGGTTCTTCATTGCGCCTCAAATATCGTGCTGCCGATTTGCACCCGGTCGCCGACGGCGAGCTGTACGGGCATCGTCAACCGCGCACCGTTGAGGTGTGTGCCGTTGGTGCTGCCGAGATCTTCCAGCCACATCGTGCCGTTGCGCAGTTGCACCCGCGCGTGGAGTTGCGAGGCGAAGGTGTCGTCGGGAACGCCGATGCTGCAGTTGTTGCCGCGGCCGACGGTGATCTCGGTGCCGATCGGGTACGCCGAGCCTTTGCGAACCTTCGGTTCGAGCACGGTGAGTCGCGAGGGTGTGCCCTTGCGGCGACCCTGACTGTGCCCGGCCGGCACAGGGGCGGGCGGACGTGTTGCGATCTTGGTTGCGTCGGCGCCGCGGGCTTGCGCCGTTTGCGGTTGGCGGACGCCAGGGCGTGGCCCGCGCACTTCGCTCCACACCGCCCACAGCACTCGCGCGAAGAACAGATAGATGAGCGCGAGCAGTGCGTAGTTGAGGATGTTGAGCTGTGCATCACTCACGACAGTGCATCACTCACGGTCGGTCACGAGGCTTCGAAGCGCAGGTGGGTGATTCCTACGCTCACGATGTCGCCGTCGCGAAGTACGTGGTCGCCTTGAATGCGAGCGCCGTTCACTTTCGAACCGTTGGTGCTGCCCAGATCGACCAGCACGTAAGCAGAACCTGCAGGGCGGATCTCCGCGTGACGGCGGCTGACGTTCGCATCGGGAACCGGAATCGTCTGGTCGGGAAGCCGACCAATCGTGATGACGGCTTGACCGAGCGTGATTCGTTCGCCGCTGGAAAGCACGAGCGAGCCGGCACCGAGGCCACCACCGGTTTCACGCATGCGACTGGTGACAACGAAGCGGCCAGGCTTCTGGTCGTTGTCGATCGCCATCTCGACGACGACCGCGCCCATGAAGTTGTAGCCCTCGGCACGAGCATATTCGCGTGCGGTTTCGGACAATTCGAGCATCAGCGCCTCGTCGATGTCGGCGAAACTGGCGTGATCGCGTGGGCTGACGCTGATCGCGAACATGTTGGGCACAATGCGTCGGCCCTTGACGTCGACGCTGCGATGGTCGTCCATTTCGCGCAGCAGACGACGACCGAGCTCGACAGGACGGATGGAGGAACGTGAACCGCGGGCAAACACGCCCTCGACCATACGCTCCAGACCATGCTCAAACGACTGCAATCCCATATCAAATGCAAGGATAGTGGTGACACACTCGCCGACGGGGGCGCGGTCGGGGTCGGGCAGTAGCGGGGTCATTGCATGTTGGGCACCCCGTCGCCGGGGGCTAGCGTTGTGTCTCCACTCGGGCGAGTGGCGAAATGGCAGACGCGCTAGCTTCAGGTGCTAGTACAGGCAACTGTGTGGGGGTTCAAGTCCCCCCTCGCCCACCAACCAGTCAATTCTCGAACCTCGACCAGCAAAGGTCGGGGTTCTTGTTCTGGCAAGGAACGGATCATCGCTGTCGCCAGCCACGATCACACCGTCAATGACCACGCGGGCCGGCTCGTCGGCCTCGTCGAGAAGTCCTCACGTAGTACGGGTTCGGCTGCTCGGGTCCGAGGAACTCGATCAGCGTGCGAACGTGATCTTCGCTGTACTCACGAAGCACGGCGCTCACTGCAAGCGCGGCCCGGCGAGCACGTCGTCGGTGCTCCGGTCGGGCCGGTGACCTCCGCCGACACGGCGGCAAGTGGCTCACCCAGCCAGCTGTACCCGCCGAGGGTACGAGATCGGGCTCAGCACCCCCCGAGTCTGTCATCGGGGTACGCGCGAGGAACTGATTCTTCGCGACATTGATTGGCCGAACTGCACGATCTGGATCGAATTGGCACAGCGAGCAGACCGATGACGAAAGGAAAGCCTTCTCGCAGCCGCGTCGCCGACGACGGATCGAGCCGGTAGCCGAGCTCCTCCGTCCATTGCCGACAGTCAATCGTACCGCGCTATTAGGTAGGGAAATAGCTGGCCACGTCTGCCAGGAGATGTGCGGTGCCGTACACGTAGAAGCACACGGTCCCCGCTGCCGAGAGCGGCGCGATCACCGAGTTCGCGATGGTCTGACCCGTGGTGAAGTTCAAGCTGGACGCGTCGGGGCGTGCCCCGCACGAATACACCGTGACGTAGCCGCCACCGATAGTTGGGTTTTCACCGGCCACGACCGTCACGTTCAACACGACCGCACCCACACCAGACGCAGGCACACCGCCCTGACCAGCGACCTGCAACACGTACGGAGAACCCGTACCCGCCGCGTTACCGACCTTCGCGCCGCCGCGCGTGTCGAGCAACCGAGTCGGCGTCAACGACGTGAACTCTGACCCAACAGGAAAGTAGCCGGACACGTCAACGAGGAGATGTGCGGTGCCGTACACGTAGAAGCACACGGTCCCCGCTGCCGAGAGCGGCGCGATCACCGAGTTCGCGATGGTCTGACCCGTGGTGAAGTTCAAGTTGGACGCTTCGGGGCGTGTTCCGCACGAATACACCGTGACGTAGCCGCCACCGATAGTTGGG
>Ga0163146_10000889_pt1 | contig 42637 bp, 45 predicted proteins | sample OliLakLV19MP7G1_FD_148648 | JGI IMG/M metagenome (GOLD analysis project Ga0163146, IMG submission 148648) | Freshwater microbial mat bacterial communities from Lake Vanda, McMurdo Dry Valleys, Antarctica - Oligotrophic Lake LV.19.MP7.G1 | ecosystem: Environmental > Aquatic > Freshwater > Lake >... | reverse complement strand
TCAGAACTACACACAGTTACTTGGCCGAATGGCGCAGACCTATCTCCGGAGTTTCTCTATCGACAAGCCGCCCAACCCGGCGCTGCAGCGGACCTGCCGCAAGCGGCCGGCCGCTAAGCTCTACGTTAGAGCCTTGGAAAGCGGCACCGCGTACTGCGGAAACTCTCTCAGCATCTTGCCGTCCATCGTCACGACCTTTGTACCCAAGCGGACGGCCAGCGCAATGAACTCACAGTCGTACGCTGAACAGTTGCTGTCGCGAACAAGTTCCAACACTCTACGGGAGTCAACTTCATGCTCGTTTCCTGCCAGGAGCGCTTCGGCCTCGGCTTGAATCTTCAGAACTTCATCAAATGTCAACATCTTTCGCCTCACATATCCAGCCAGTAGATTGCGAAACTCACTGCGCCAAAGGATAGGAGCAACCCAATCAGGATCACGCTTGAACATTGCATCGGCCTGCGGACTGTACTCGTAAGGTAGCAGCAGGTACGCAAGGATGTTTGTGTCAACAACGATCACTGACGACCTTCGCGTTTGAGGGCGTCAATGTCTTTCGCACGGAACTTACCTTGCGGCAGAGAGGCACGCAGGGCTTGGGCACGCGCAAGTCGCTCAGCAGGCGCCATCTTTCCAGGCAGAAGGACCGATTCAAGACAAACGATTGCTTCGCTGTTCATGCTCCGTCTATGAACCTCTGCCGATGCCTTGAGCCGCTCGTATACTTCGTCAGGAATGCTCTTGAGTGTGAGAGTTGCTGTCATCAAAGCCTCCAAAAGGACCCATTATGGTTCCACCGCTTCACCTGGTCAAGCCGAGACCTAACCCCTCGTATATGGACTCCTCCCAACAAGGAAGAGACTGATCGATAGTTTTGGCGGTTGGGTAAAGCCTGCAGTCGCGCATTGACGTCACTGCGCCGGCATCGTGAGTGGGCGCTGTGTGGCCCGTGCCGACATGGAATCTGCGAACACCGAAGCGCAAATCGTTACAAACGGCTGCAAGCGAGCCGGAAGAGTTATCGGCGTTGGCGGTGGCGTGGGCCTGCACGCGCTGGCCGGGCCCGGTGCTGACGGCGGGCGGCTGGCTGTTCGTTGCCGGGACGGTGGTGTTCTCGGGAAGTCTCTACGCGCTCGCCCTCAGCGGCGTGCGCTGGCTGGGCGCGATTACGCCCCTCGGAGGACTGGCGTTTCTGGCGGGCTGGCTGTGCCTGGCGTGGACCGCCTGGCGGGCACCGACGTAAACCGGTCAGGCGCGCTTGCGCACGCAGAACTGGTACATCCCGAAGAAGGTCGAGGGGTGTTCCCGCTCGAAGGTTTCCCAGTTGCCGAGTGAGGTCATGGCGGGATCGTCGGGGAAGCGCTTGCGGTAGGCCACGGCCATCGCGGGCAGCTGGAGCATGAAACCGAGGAACTCGAGCTTGAGCGTGGCCAGGCTCCCGGCGATGTTGCGCGGCGTGAACAGATGCTCCTGCACGTTGAACAGCAGGTCACGGCAACTGCTGGTGCTGTGGAAATCGAATCCGGTGAGTTCCTCCAGCGGCAGGCCGCTGTCCCCCGCAAGCAATGCCTGCCGGGCCAGGCGGATGCCGTCCACCGTCGGCGGATAGCCGCGCTGTTTGATGAACTCGCGCGCGGCGGTGATGCTGCGCCGGGCGGTGCGACTGTAGAGGCCGATGAACAGGTAGCCACCCGGGCGCAGCAGATCGGTCAGCACGCGCCAGCCGGCCATGGGGTCCTGCATGTGGTGCAGCACGCCCATGCACTCGATGACGTCGAAGGACCGGGCCAGCGAGCCGAGTTTCAGGATGTCGGCCTGCAGGAATTCTAGATTGGTGATGCCGAGCGCGGTGCTGTGGCGCTTCGCATAGGCCAGGCTCGCGAGACTGAGGTCGGCGGCGAGGATGCGGGCCGTGGGCGAGGCGCGTGACACGAGCACCGGATGGCTGCCAGTGCCGCAGCCGGCCACCAGGATTTCCGGGGCTGCGGGGAAACCGGCGGCAATGTTCTTGAGCGGGAACAGCTCGCGCAGCTTTTCGGGTACCGGCTGCGGCGGCCAGACCGCACGCCGCCGCCAGCGGGGGTAGGGGTTCTCTTCGTATTGTTCGCGGACGGCCTTGGAGACGGCATCTTCGATGGCGGCGAGGGCGGGAATCTCCGCCTTGAGACGCGCTTCCTCGGCGGGTTCCTGCCACTGGCGCTTGAGGACTTCACCGAGGGCATGTCCTGCCGGCAGTGCGCGTTCGAAGCCGTCAGGGAGCGGCAGGCGGTGCAAGGGGCGGTAGGCGGCCAGCACGGCGATCCACGCGGGCGGCAGTGCGGCCGTGCGCGCGAGGACGTCGTTCGCCCGGGACAGGAGCGCTTCAACACCGGTGCTTTCCCCGGCTGCTTCGGGGAAGATGTATTCGTTGGCGAAGCACTGCACGGCAAGTGCCGCGGCGAAACTTTCGGCGGCGGGCGCGGCTGCCCATACCGCGTCATGCAGAACGCCGTCGAGCATGGCACGCCGTAGCCCTGCAAGCAGAACCTGCAGCGGCGGGCTGGTGACGATGGCGTTCTCGAGTACCGCGCGCAGCAGCGGGAGTTCGAGCAGGGGCTGCAGCGTGCCATCACGCAGGGCCTCGGCGAGCGCCGTGCCGGGCGCCAGCCAGGGCTGGACGGCGGGATGCTGGCAAAGCAGGCCCACGGCGGCGCGTTCCACGTTCTGCGGATCGAGCGTTTCCCGTCGCAGCGCAGCAAGGATCAGCGGCGCCAGCGCCGCGTTCGGCTTGTCGGTGGATGACACACAGCTGGGCAAACGCCCGCCACGCGCTTTCTCGCCCGGGCGCGAGCGTGAGGGCCTGGGCGTAGTGGGCGAGCGCGTCGACCGGGCGTCCCACGGTGGCAAACAGTTCTGCGGCGGCTTCCAGCGCGTCGACGAAGTCGGGCTGGGCATCCAGGGCGCGGCCGTAGCTCGCGAGGGCGTCCTCGAAGCGCTGGCGCCGGTAGAGCAGCTTGCCGCGCAGGAGGTGGGCGCCGGCCAGCCGCGGGTTGAGGCCGAGTGCCCGGTCGACGCTGGCAAGCGCGGCGTCCGCCTGCCCTAGCTCCAGTTGCACGATCGCCAGGTTGAGGTGCGCGTCAACGTGGTCCGGTCGCAGCGCGAGGGCGCGCGTGTAGGCGGCGACGGCTTCGCGCGGGCGGTCGAGGTCGCGCAGGGCGATGCCGCGGTTATTGAGGGCCACGGGGTCGTCGGGGCGCAGCCGCAGTGCGTGGTCGTAGCTGGCCAGCGCGTCCTGGTGCCGGCCGAGGCCGCGCTGGGCGTTGCCGAGGTTGAGGTGCGCCGGCGCGTAGGCGGCATCGATGGCGATGGCTTTGCCGATCAGCTCGGCGGCGGCGGCGTGGTTGCCGTGCTGGTGCTCGATCAGACCCAGCATGTGCAGGGCATCGAACTGGCCGGGCGCCTGCGCAAGGATGTCGCGGTAGAGGTGGGCTGCGTCCTGCAACTGCCCCTGCCGATGGAGGGTCGTGGCCTGCACCAGGAGGGAACGGACATCCTGCACGGGTGAATTCATGCCGGAATCTGCGGGTTAATCAGGGCTGGCGGTGGGGCGTGCGCGCATGCAGGCGGCACTTTGCCAGAGATTGCGACGGACGTGCGCGGTGCGGGTGGTTCAGGCCAGCGCGCAGTAGCGGCCTTCGGCGAAGACCAGCGGTTTTTGCGGCGCGTGGGCGTAGCGCAGCACGCGGCCGATGAAGATGACATGGTCGCCGGTGTAATGGCGGGTTTCGTTGCGGCACTGGAGGTGCCCCGCGCAGCCGGCGATCAGCGGCACGCCGTTCTCGCCCACGTGATGCGCGACGCCGGCGAAGCGGTCGGCGGCGGAACCGCTGAACCGGCGCGACAGGGCTGCCTGTTCCGCACTGAGGAAGTTGATCGAGAAGCAGGGCGCCTGCAGGAACACCGGCAGGCTGGACGAATGCAGCGCCAGGCACCACAGCACCAGCGGCGGCGACAGCGACACGGACGCGAAGGAGTTGCACGTCAGGCCGACGGGCCTGCCGTCAGCATCCCGCGTCGCCACGACGGTCACGCCGGTGGGGAAGCGGCCGAGCGCCTTGCGGAAGTCGCGTACATCGAAGGCGTCCTCCACGGGCGCCGGCTGCAGAGCGATGTCGGGCTTCCCCATCGCGGAACGTTTCAGGCCGCCGCGGCCATCACGCGGTTGGTCTTGAACTGCGGCGCGACTTTGCTCATGAACAAGCGGATGCTGTTCTCGGCCACTTCCAGCGGCATGGGCCCGAGGCGGAAGACGAGGATCAGGCCGCCGACGCCGATGGCATCGACCTTGGCGATTTCCTCGGCAACGGTGTCGGGCGAGCCGCACAGCAGCGAGTGCTGCACCTGGTTACGCGCGGCGACGAGGGCATCATCCTTCTTGAGTGCCAGGCCCTGTTCCTGGTAGACCTTGTTGCGCATGGCAGCGCGGAAGGCCTGCTGGGCTTCGAAGGCGGGCAGCGCGAGGCGCTCGGCCTCGGCATCGGTCTCGCCGACGAAGATGTTGCGCCACACCCAGGAGTTGTCCACGTTGCGCGCCACTTCCTGCTCGTCGCAGCCGGTCTCGCGCAGCGTCTTGCGGTAGAGGTCCATGCGGCTCTTCGTGACTTCGTTGCTCTGGATGTTCATGAGGAAGGGCCGTTTCTCCTTCGCCAGATACACCATGCCTTCCTCGCTGGAGGCCGCGCGCACGATTGGCGGGTGCGGCTTGGTGTAGGGCACCGGCCGCAACTGCGGCAGCTTGATGTCCCAGAACTTGCCTTTGTGCTCGTACTTTTCCGAGGTCCAAGCCTTGATCATGATCTCCTCGGCTTCGATCATGCGGTCGAAAGCTTCCTTCGGGTCGATGCCGTAGCCCTGGTAGTCGTAGATGTTGTAGGCCGTGCCGCGGCCGAGGCCGACGACCAGCCGGCCCTTGCTCAGGTTGTCGATCATCGACATCTGCTCCGCCATGCGGATCGGGTGGTGCAGTGACATCTGCGCGACCGCGAAGCCGATGTTGATCCGCTTGGTGCTCGCCGCGAGGGCGGCCGCGAAGGTGACCGGATCGACGTAGGCGCAGATACCGTCGAAGTGATGCTCGGCCAGCCACAGCATGTCCATGCCGAGTTCGTCGCAGAGCTGGCCCTCGCGCAGCGTCTCGCGGATGACCTGGCCGTCCTGCGACGGGTCCATGGCGGCGGGAAACAGGAAGTTGCTGAATTTCATGGCAGGTCCTTTGGGCGGCGGTGACGGGGATTATTGGGCTTTGATGTTGGCCTCGCGGGCGACGCGAGTCCATTTTTCGATTTCGCTCAGGATCAGTCTGGAGAAGGCGGCGGGCGGCATCGACCGTGGCTCCGCACCCTCGCTTTCCAGACGCTGCGCGGCTTCCGGCTGGGCGAGGATGGCGCCGACGTCGCTGCTCAGCTTGGCGATGATGGCCGGCGGCGTGCCGGCCGGGACGGCGAGGCCCCACCAGTTGTTCATTTCGTAGCCGGGCGCACCAGACTCGGCAAGCGTCGGCACCTCGGGCAGGAGGCTGCTGCGCTTGAGGCCGCTCACGCCGAAGGCCCTGATTCTGCCGCCCTGGATCTGACGCACGGTGAGGGGCAGCGTCCCGAACATGATGTTGACCTGACCGGCGATCACGTCGGTCAGGGCCGGGGCGCCGCCTTTGTAGGGAACGTGGAGCATGCTGATGCCGGCGATGCGCGCGAACAGCTCTGCACCGAAATGGTTGACACCGCCGGCGCCGGCCGTGGCGTAGCTCACTCCGCCAGCTTTGCTTCTGGCGAGTTCGATCAGTTCCCGGGTGTTGCGCGGCGGGAAGGTGAGATTGGACACGAGCGCGAGCGGTCCGCTGCCGAGCATGGTGATCCCGGCGAAAGCCTTGTCGGGGTCGTACGGCAGCTTGTAGATCGATGGGATCATCGTGTACGAGGTGGTGAGCAGCAGCATGGTGTGGCCGTCCGGCGTGGCACGCGCCGCGAGATCGTTGGCGATGATGCCGCTCGCGCCCGGGCGGTTGTCGGCGATGACCTGCTGGCCGTAGCGCTCGCTGAGTTTCTGCGCGGTAAATCGCGCGACGAGATCGTTGCTGCTGCCGGGGGGGAAGCCGACGATGATGCGCATCGGCCGTTCTGGAAAGCCTTTCTGGGCAGGCGCGGGGGCGGCGGCGGTCAGCAGGACGGGCGCGAGCATGGCGGCCAGCAGGCGGGCGCGGGTGCGAAGCAGGCTCATGGGGTCACCTTGGCGAGGTTGTAAGGGCGAACCCCGCTATGGTACCCGGCGGGCGCTCTGGCGGCGCACCTGCCCATCCATTCAGTCATCGATTTCATCCCCGGCGGCGGACAGAAAGCGCGCCTTGCCCTGCAGGATGTGGTGTTCCATCGCGTCGGCGGCGCCGGTGGCGTCGCGCGCCGCGATCGCATCCACGATGGCGCGGTGTTCGCGGTTGGACATGGCCATGGCGCCTTCCGACACCAGCCCGCGCCGGCGGAACAGGCGCAGTTCCTTGGCCAGCCCCTGGTAGGCGGCCTGCAGGCGCTGGTTGTCGGTGGCTTCGACCAGCGCGCCGTGGAACTCGGTGTTGAGCGCGCGGAAACGCGCGGCGTTGTTCTTGGCGTGCGCGGCGTCCATGCCGTCCACCAGCTCGCGCAGCCGCGCCAGTTGCCCGCCGGTGGCGCGCCCGGCGACCAGCGCGCCGGCCATGCGCATCAGTCCCGCGCGCAGGTCGTAGAGATCGATCACTTCCTTGTGCGTGAGCTTGCGAACGAAAAAACCGCGATTGATGCGGGTTTCGAGCAGGCCGGCCTGCACGAGGGCGCGGCAGGCTTCGCGCACGGGCCCGCGGCTGATGCCGAGGCGGGCAGCCAGCGCGAGTTCGTTGATGCGGGCACCCATTTCGAGTTCGGCGTCGAGGATCATGCGTTCGACTTCCGCCCCGCAGATGCTGACGAGGGTCTGGGAACGGAGGCGGTCGACCGCCGATTCCGCGGAATCAGGGGTCGCGGCAGGGGTGCGGTGGCGGAGGGGGGTAACGCCCATCGGGCGAAACTTAGTGGGCTCTCGCTAAAGTGTCAACAGATAACAATTTAGAATATTTAAATAGTAATTAATCAGTATGTTACGTAAACCATACCGCTTCTGAATGGCGTACCGCCGCCGCGTTACGCCCGACCACACGCGCGTACAGAGCAGGGTCGGTATCGGCTTCGGTACCGATGACCAGAACACGGCTGGCGGGCGTGAGCGCGATCGCGGCGCGTACGGCGGGATCGTCGGCAATCGACTGCAGACCGGCCAGCCCTGCGACCCCGGATTCGCCGCCGACAATGGCGGGGTCACCGGCCACAGGTTCTGCGAGCGTGCGCATGGCGGCGAGCGCGAGCGCATCGGGAATGCTCATGAAGGCATCGGCGCCGGCGTCGAGGATGTTCCAGGCCACCAGCGAGGGTTCGCCGCAGGCGAGGCCGGCCATCACGGTGTCGAGGTCGCCGTGCACGGCCTGCGGCCTGCCGACACGCGCGCTGGCGAGCAGGCAGGCGGCGCGGTCGGGTTCCACCACCACCGCGACGGGACGCGCGGCGCCGGTGCGTTCCCAGTAGTGCGCGATCATGGCCGCGGCGAAACCGCCGACGCCGCCCTGCAGGAAAAGATGTGTGGGAATGGCGCTGCTCTGCGCGATCGCTTCTTCGGCGAGCACCGCGTACCCCTGCATGACGTGGCACGGAATATCCGTGTATCCCGGGTATGACGTGTCCGACACCACCGTCCAGCCTTCGGCGGCAGCGGCGTCCGCGGCATGCCGCACGGAGTCGTCGTAGTTGCCGGGCACGCGCCGGACCTCTGCGCCGTAGTGCTCGATGGCCGCCACGCGCGCGGCGCTGACCCCGGCGTGCACGAAGATCACGCAGCGGCAGCCCGCGCGCTGCGCGCCCCAGGCGACGGAGCGGCCGTGGTTGCCTCGGTGGCGCAGGTGACGGTGAGGCCGCGGGCACCGCCGCGGTCAGCCACTACACGGGCGACGGCGTAGGCGCCGCCGAGCGCCTTGAAGCTACCGAGGCCGAACCGCGGACCTTCGTCCTTGTAGTGCAGCGAGGCGATGCCGAGCTGTGCCGCGAGACCGGGCAGCGACAGCAGCGGCGTGGGGGCATAGCCGGGCCAGGCCCGGATGGTGTTCCAGGCTACGGTGAAGGCCGGTCCGCCGAGGATTGCGCGCTCGGCCGCGCCGTAGGGACGGCGCGCGGCGCGCGGGTTCTCAGCGAACGCGGTGTACAACTTAGTCGGCTTTCGCCCCGGAAGCCTTCACGACCGGCGCCCACTTCGTGAGTTCGGCTTTCACGAATGCCGAAAACTGCTCGGGCGTGGTGGGCTCGAAGCGCAGGCCTTCGCCAGCCAGGCGCGACTGGACTTCGGGCAGCTTCATGATGCGCTGGACCTCGGCGTTCAGTTTGGACACGACGGCGGATGGCGTGCCGGCGGTGGCGAACACGCCGGTCCAGTTGTTGACCTCGAAGCCCTTGAGGCCCGCTTCGGCAATGGTCGGCAGTGCGGGCAGCGCGGTGGAACGTGTCGAACCGAGCACGGCGATGCCGCGCAGCTTGTCGGCCTTGACCTGCGGCAGCACGGTGGGCAGCGTCGCGAAAAGCATCGATGTCTGGCCGCCGAGGAGATCCGTGATCGCCGGGACGTTGCCCTTGTACGGGATGTGCAGAATGTCCACGCCGGCCATCGTCTTGAAGATTTCGGCGGCAAGGTGGCTGGTGGTACCGGCACCGGCGGAGGCGTAGCTCAGCTGGCCGGGTTTGGCCTTGGCGAGTGCGATCAGTTCCTTCACGGTCTTGACCGGGATGGACGGATGCACGACGAGCAGGCCTTCGGCTTCGACCACGAAGGCGACGGGCGCGAAGTCCTTGAGCGCGTCGTAGGGCATCTTGCTGAACAGCGTGGGGTTGATGGCATGCGTGCCCACGGTGCCCATCACCAGCGTGTAGCCGTCCGGCGCGGCCCTGGCGACGATCTCGGCGCCGATGTTGCCGCCGGCGCCGGGCCGGTTGTCGACGACCACGGTCTGGCCCCAGGTTTCATTGAATTTGCCGGCGATGATGCGGCCGAAGATGTCGGAAAAGCCGCCGGGCGGGAAGGGAACGACCATGCGGATGGTCTTGGTGGGAAAGGCCGGGGCCGCGGTCTGGGCGTGGGCCAGCCCTGTACAGGAGAAGACGATGCTTGTGGCAAGCAGGCCGCGAGCGTTATAGGCATTCATGGCAGTGACTCCGACGGAAGAAGTGAAATGACGGCGGCCCTGGTTGACCAGTCTCTGCGGACTGCGGCTCGCGCGGCGATGGCGGTTCTCCTGGTTTGGTACGGAATCAGAACGACATTTCAGTCAGCGGGACGACTTTAATGCCCTGTTTTTCAAGGGCAGCACGCACGGCGCCAGCGACGCCGGTGCCGGTGGTTTCGTCGCCGTGCGTGCAGAAAGTGTGGAGGCGCGTGGGGAAGCGCTTGCCGCTCGTGGAGATGAGGGCCTGCTGTTCGATGAAGGACAGCACCTGGCGGATGGCGGTGTCAGCGTCGTGGATCATGGCGGCGTCGCCGACACTCCGCGAGGTCATCGCGCCGGTGTCGTCGTAGGTGCGGTCCACGTAGGCTTCCTCGGCGACGCGCAGGCCGACCGCGCGGCCAGCCTCGACCATTTTCGAGCAGGCGTTGGCGACGAAGATGAGGTCGGGATCGGCCGCCTTGATGCCGCGGGCGATGGCGGCGGCCACTTCGAGGTCGACGTGCGCCATGTTGTTCAGTGCGCCGTGCGGCTTGACGTGCGTGACCTTGGCGCCGGCACCGTGGGCGATGCCCTGCAACGCGCCGATCTGGTAGGTGATCATGAACTCGAGATCGCGGGCGTTCATTTTGATCTGCCGGCGGCCGAAGCCCCACAGATCGTTGAAGCCGGGATGCGCGCCGATCGAGACGTTGTTCGCCTGCGCGAGGCGGACGGCGTCCGCCATCACCGTCGGATCTCCTGCGTGAAAGCCGCAGGCGATGCTGGCGGATTTGATGATCTGCATCAGGCCGGCGTCGTTGCCGACCTTGAAGCGGCCGTAGCTTTCGCCCATGTCGGCGTTGAGATTGATGGTGGTCATGGTTTAGATTCAGTGAGCCGCCTTGGCGGCAAATGCTGTTGTTAAGGAGGGTCAGGTCAACCGCAAAACGGCCTGCTGGCGCGGGCAGGTTAGCAGGTGGTCGTTGACGAGCCCCGTCGCCTGCATGAAAGCGTAGCAGATGGTGGTGCCGACGAAGCGGAAACCACGTTTCTTGAGATTCTTGCTCAGGGCGTCGGATTCCGCGCTGAAGGCGGGAACGCTCCGCATGCCGCGGCGGCGGTTCTGCCGGGGCGCGCCGCCGACGAAGGCCCACACGTAGGCGTCGAAGCTGCCGTATTCCTTCTGCACGGCAAGGAAGGCCTGAGCGTTGGTCACGGTGGACTCGACCTTGAGCCGGTTGCGCACGATACCGGGATCTGCGAGCAGCGCAGCGACGCGGCGGCGTTCGAAACGGGCGATCTTGCGCGGATCGAAACCGGCAAACACGCGGCGGTAGTGCGCGCGTTTCTTGAGGATGGTGTCCCACGACAGGCCGGCCTGCGCGCCTTCGAGGGTGAGGAACTCGAAGAAGGTGCGGTCGTCGTGGACCGGCATGCCCCATTCGGTGTCGTGGTAGCGGCGCAGTCCTTCGTTGCCCGTTGCCCAAGCGCAGATCGGCATTACGGATTCACCTCACTCCAGCTAAAGCGAATGAGCCGCAGAGACGCAATGAGCACAGAGAAAGAAGATTGATCGCCGCCAAGGCGCCGCGGCGCCAAGAAAATCCAGAATCAGGGAATTCACCGTTGTTGCGAACCCTTGGCGACCAATCTTGTTTTGCACTCTGCGCTCCCTGCATCTCTGCGGCTAAGTTTGCTTTAGTCGGGCTGCCACCGCAGGTCGAGCGTCAGCGGAAAGCCCGGGTTGGGCGACTCCGCCGGAATCGTCATCGGCCCCGCGGTGTGGCCGTGGTTCCAGAAGCGCGCGACGCGGCGGGCCTCGGCTTCGTTGGCGTTGACCGGGAAGGTGTCGTAGTTGCGGCCACCGGGGTGGGTGACGTGATAGGTGCAGCCGCCCATCGAGCGCGCGGTCGTGGCCTGGCCCCAACGGCTGGCTTCCTGGTCTTTGGCAACATTCCACAGGTCGACGAGGTCGAACACCAGCGGCGCCTGTACGCCGATGGTGGGATGCAGCGAGGACGGCGGCGACCATGCCTTGAAGCGCACACCGGCAATGAATTCGCCCGGCGCGCCGGTCGGCGCGAGCGGCAGGCGGCGGCCGTTGCAGGCGACGAGGTGCCGTTCGGGATTGAGGCCGGTCGCTTTGAGCTGGAGGCGCTCGACTGACGAATCCACGTAGCGGGCGGTGGTGCCGGACTGCATTTCCTCGCCGAGCACGTTCCACGGTTCGATTGCCTGGCGCAGTTCGAGCGTGACGTCGTCGTAGGTGACTGTGCCGTAGCGCGGGAAACGAAATTCAAGGAAAGGCGAGAACCATGCGGCATCGAACGCGAAGCCGGCGGTATTGAGGTCGCGGATGACGTCGGCGAAATCGGCGGCGACGAAATACGGCAGCATGAAGCGGTCGTGTAGTTGCGTGCCCCAGCGCACCAGCGGTGCGGTGTACGGGGTATGCCAGAAACGGGCGACCAGCGCGCGCAGCAGCAGGATCTGCGCGAGGCTCATCTGCGCGTGCGGCGGCATTTCGAAGGCGCGGAATTCGAGCAGCCCCAGGCGCCCGGTCGGCCCGTCGGGCGAGTACAGCTTGTCGATCGAGAACTCGGCGCGATGGGTATTGCCGGTCAGGTCCACCAGGAGGTTGCGCAGCAGGCGGTCGGTGAGCCACGGCAGCTTCGCTTCGTCGCCGGACTTCTGCGCCTGCGCCATCTGCTGGAACGCAATCTGCAGTTCGTACAGCGCGTCGTCGCGCGCTTCGTCCACGCGCGGGGCCTGGCTGGTCGGGCCGATGAACTGGCCGGAGAACAGGTACGAGAGCGCGGGATGGTTCTGCCAGTAGGTGACGAGGCTGCGCAGCAGGTCCGGCCGGCGCAGCAGCGGGCTGTCGGCGGGCGTGAGGCCGCCCAGCGTGACGTGGTTACCGCCGCCGGTGCCGGTGTGACGGCCATCGAGCATGAATTTTTCGGTGGCGAGGCGGGCGAGGCGGGCTTCGTCGTACAGCGCGATCGTGTTGGCGGCGAGTTCGTCCCAGCCGGTGGCGGGATGGATGTTGACTTCGATGACGCCGGGATCGGGCGTCACCTTGAACGATTTCACGCGTGCGTCGAACGGCGGTTCATAGCCTTCGAGCCGGACCGGCGTGTTGCAGGCCGTGGCGGCGCGCTCGACGATCGCCACCAGGGCGAGCCAGTCTTCCGCCCGCGTGAACGGCGGCATGAAGACGTGCAGGCGGCCCTTGCGCGCTTCGACGATCAGGGCGGTGCGCACGACTTCGCGCGGTGTGGGCTGTGCGATGACTTTCGTCGGCCGGGTGGCGAAAGTGACAGGCAACGGCTTCAGGGCATCGAAAGGGTCGCGCGGAGGATCCAGCTCCACGTCTTCCGGTTTGACTTCCGGCAGCGAGGCGAGCGGCAGCCGGTAGCCGGCGGCGGAGTCGCCAGCCAGCAGGAACAATTGTTCGCGCTTGAGCGGCCACGTGGAGGTTTCCCAGCGGGAGGCGGCGCCGACATGGCCTTCGAAGTGCCGTGCCTTGAGCGGCAGCAGGAAGGCCGCCGGATTGTCGAGGCCATGCGCCAGCTGGCGAGCGAGGCGGGCGCGGTCTTCCGCCGTCTTTAGCGGCGCGACGAGCGGGTCGAGGTTCACCGGCAGCGCGCTTTCCACCTTGAGCGCGGTCAGCGGATCTTCGTAGGCGGGTATCACCTGCGCGGCGTTGAAGCCCAGCTCGCGCGCGATTGTGTCGGCCAGCGTTTTCGCCGCCGCGGTCAAAGTCGCGGGCATAGCGGTTGCCGGTGTCGCGGTGGCGGGCGTTGATTCGGCAGCGATGCGGGTGGCATCGGTCCACAGCGGGTTGCCGTCAGCGCGCCAGATGACGGCCAGTGCCCAGCGCGGGAGCGATTCGCCCGGGTACCACTTGCCCTGGCCGTGGTGGATCACTCCGCCGCGGGCGAAGCGGCGCGCGAGCCGTGCCGTCAGCGATTCGGCCAGCTCGAATTTTTTCGGCGAGTGCGCGGTGTAGTTCCACTCCGCGCCTTCCATGTCGTCGACCGAGACGAAGGTGGGCTCGCCGCCCTGTGTCAGTCTCACATCACCCGCAGTGAGTATCGTATCCACGTGCCGTCCCAGCGTGTCGATCGCCGCCCATTGCGCGTCGCTGTAGGGTTTGGTGACGCGCGGATCTTCGTGCGCGCGCGCCACCGTCATTTCGAACTCGAAGGTGGATTGCGCGAAGTCGGTGAACCCGCTGACCGGTGCCGCACTGCCTGGCGTGGCGGTGGCCGCGAGCGGAATATGGCCTTCGCCCGCGAGCAGGCCCGAGGTCGGGTCGAGGCCGATCCAGCCGGCGCCGGGGAGGTAGACCTCGGCCCAGGCGTGCAGGTCGGTGAAGTCCTTCTCGGTGCCCGACGGGCCGTCGAGGGCCTTGAGGTCGGCCTTGAGCTGGATCAGGTAGCCGGAGACGAAGCGCGTGGCGAGGCCGAGGTGGCGCAGGATCTGCACCAGCAACCAGCCGGAATCGCGGCAGGAGCCGCTGGCGAGCGACAGCGTCTGCTCGCAGGGTTGCACGCCGGGTTCCATGCGTACGAGATAGCGGATGTCGCGCGCGAGACGGGCGTTGAGTTCCACCAGGAAATCGACCGTGACGGGTGCACTGCCCTTGAGCATCTGTTCGCGCAGTCGCGCGACCCATTCCGTCAGCAGGGGGCCACGCTCGTCAACGGCGAGGAAGGGCGCGAGGTCCCGTTTGAGGTCCGCCGGGTAGTCGAAGGGAAAGCGTTCGGCAATCGCCTCGACGAAGAAGTCGAAGGGATTGATCACGGTCATGTCGGCCAGCAGGTCGACGGTGACGTCGAACTCGCGCGTGCGCTCCGGGAACACGCAGCGTGCGATCCAGTTGCCGTAGGCGTCCTGCTGCCAGTTCAGAAAATGTTTCGCCGGCTCGATCTTCAGCGAGTAGGCGAGGATGGGCGTGCGGCAGTGCGGCGCAGGCCGCAGGCGGATTTCGTGCGGCGACAGCGCGACCGGACGGTCATAGCGGTAGCGCGTGGCGTGATGCAGCGAGACGCGGATGCTCATGCTGCGGCAGGACAGGAACGGAAAAGCGCCGGCACGCGGCTCAGGGATTCGATGTTGTTATCCATTCAGGCGCCGGCAGTTCGGCGAACACGCGGCGCAGGCCCTCACCCCAGCGGCTGTGGATCATCTGGAAGTAGGGATCGTTCTCCTCGATGCGCCGCTCGAGTGCGACCTTGAGTTCATTGGCGCGGTACGCGAGCAGGTCGATCGGCATGCCCACCGAAATGTTGCTGCGCATGGTTGAATCGAAGGACACGAGGATGCACTTGCCGGCGTCCTCCAGGCTGGTATTGCGTTTGACGACGCGGTCGATCACCGGCTTGCCGTACTTGCTCTCGCCGATCTGGAAGTAGGGGGTGTCGGCGGTGGCCTCGATGAAGTTACCCTCGCCGTAGATGTGGAACAGGCGCTGCGGTTCGCCACGGATCTGCCCCCCCACCAGCATGGAGGCGCCGGATTCGATGTTGCTCTGCGTGAGCCACGGGCCGTCGCGCTGGCGCACGTCGCGCAGGGCGTTGCCGACCAGTTCCGCGACCTCGAACAGCGAGGTCGCGTTGTAGATGGTGTGGTTGGCGTCGTCGTTGCCCTGGCGCGCGGCGTGCTCCAGGATGTTGATCGTGTTCTGCGTGATCGACAGGTTGCCGGAGGTGAGGATCACGATCACGCGGTCGCCGGGTTTCTCGACCACGTGCATCTTGCGGAAGGTCGAGATGTGGTCGACCCCCGCGTTGGTGCGGGAGTCGGAAGCGAACACCATGCCCGCATCGAGCATGACTGCAACACAGTAGGTCATCGGGCGGGTTCCGCGGGGTAAACGGGAGGGTAAGCAGTTGGATGAGCGGGGCAGGGGGCGGCGCTTATTCTAGCGGAGCGCACGGCGCGAGCCACGGTCAGGCGGCCTTTGCGCGCACGGCATTGGGATCGTAAACGGGCGCAAGGAAACTCCGGCTGAGGTCCGTCGTCAGGTCCTGCACCTGATCCACGAACTCGGTGAGGTACTCGTGCATGCCGCTCTCGATGATCCGCTCGACCCGGCCGTAGTGGAGCTGGGCATGCAGTTCGCCCGCCAGCCGCTCGGCCTCGGGGGCTGCGCCGTTGGAAAGCGACTTCACGATGTCGTAGATTTCGTTGAAACAGGCGTGCAGGGAGCGCGGCATGTCTTCGCGCAGGATCAGCAGTTCCGCCACGCGCATGGGCGTGATCGCGTCGCGGTAGACCTTGCGGTAGGCGTCGAAGGCGGAGAGCGAGCGCAGCAGTGCGCCCCACTGGTAGTAGTCGACCGCGCCGCCGACGTCGGCGATCGACGGCAGCAGCGTATGGTACTTCACGTCGAGGATGCGGGCGGTGTTGTCCGCGCGTTCCATGAAGGTGCCGAGCCGGATGAAGGAGTAGCCCTCGTCGCGCAGCATGGTGCCGTAGGTCACGCCGCGGAAACGGTGGGAGCGCGTCTTGACCCAGTCGAAGAACTCGCTGACGCCGCCGGCCTGCAGACGCGTGAAGTCGCGTTCGCGCATGTCGAGCCACAGGCTGTTCAGGTCCTCGTACATCTCGGAGGTGATCGCGCCGCGCACGGTGCGCGCGTTTTCGCGCGCGGACTGGATGCAGGCGTGGATGGAAGAGGGGTTGGTGGCGTCGAACACCATGAAGCGCATGACGTGCTCCGCCGACAGCGGGCCCGGGAAGCGCTCGTAGTAATCGGTCGCGAGCCCGGAAATGACCAGCGGCACGGCCCAGTGTTCGGCCCAGGGCTCGCCGGGCGCCATGACGCGGTACGGCAGCAGCGACATCCGGTAGGTCACGTCGAGGATACGCGCAGTGTTCTCCGCGCGCTCGATGTTGCGCGACATCCAGAACAGGTTATTGGCGACGCGGCTCAGCATCGGGGCGTAAGGCGCGAGGTGTGAGGCGTGAGGCGCCAGGATTGAGAGGAGCGAAAAACGCTGGCCGGAACCAGCGGGGCGGTCGGCGTTTTCTCGCCCGCTCTGCCTTCACGCCTCTCGCCTAACGCCTCTCGCCTCACGCTATTCCTCCAGTATCCAGGTGTCCTTGGTGCCGCCGCCCTGCGACGAGTTCACCACCAGGGAGCCTTCCTTGAGCGCCACGCGGGTCAGCCCGCCGGGTACCAGGGTGACCGTCTTCCCGGCCAGCACGTAGGGACGCAGATCGACATGGCGCGGCGCCACGCCGGATTCCACGAAGGTCGGGCAGGCGGACAGCGCGAGTGTCGGCTGGGCGATGTAGTTGGACGGATTGGCCTTGACGCGGGTGCGGAAGGCCTCGATCTGCTCGCGCGTGGAGGTCGGCCCGACCAGCATGCCGTAGCCGCCGGACCCTTGGACTTCCTTCACCACGAGTTCCGGCAGGTGCTCCAGCACGTACCGGCAGTCGTCGGGCTTGGCAAGCTGCCAGGTGGGCACGTTGGAGAGGATGGGTTCTTCGCCGAGGTAGAAGCGAATCATCTCTGGCACGTAGACGTAGGTGGCCTTGTCGTCGGCGACGCCGGTGCCGATCGCGTTGGCGAGCGTGACGTTGCCTGCCTTGTAGGCGGCGAACAGGCCCGCGACGCCGAGCATGGAGTCGGGGCGGAAGGCCTGCGGGTCGAGGAAGTCGTCGTCGACGCGGCGGTAGATGACGTGCACGCGCTCGGGACCGCGCGTGGTGCGCATGAAGACCTTGTCGTCGAGGCAGAAGAGGTCCAGGCCTTCCACCAGTTCGATGCCCATCTGCTGGGCGAGGAAAGCGTGCTCGAAATACGCCGAGTTGTAGCTGCCGGGCGTCAGGATGACGACCGTCGGGTCGTGGATGCCGGCGGGCGCTACCGCGCGCAGGTTGTCGAGGAGCACGTCGGCGTAATGGTCCACCGGGGCCACGGCGATGCGGCTGAATAGTTCGGGGAACAGCCGCATCATCATCTTGCGGTTTTCCAGCATGTACGACACGCCCGACGGCGTGCGCAGGTTGTCCTCGAGTACGTAGAAGTCGTCCTGACCGGCCTTGATGATGTCGATGCCGGCAACGTGCAGGTAGGTGTCGCCCGGCACGTCGAAGCCGATCATCTCGCTGCGATAGAGCGAATTGCCGAGGACGTGCGCTTCGGGGATCACACCGGCTTTCAGGATCTCGCGCCGGTGGTAGATGTCTTTCAGGAACAGGTTGAGCGCTTTGACGCGCTGAATGGCGCCGGCCGACAGCTTCTTCCAGGCATCGGCCCGGATGATGCGGGGAATGATGTCGAAGGGGATGGATCGCTCGACACCCGACTCGTCACCGTAGACCGCGAAGGTGATGCCGAGCCGCGCGTACAGCAGGTCGGCTTCCTTCTGCTTCTGCATCATGTGCGCGTGGGGCTGGGCCGCGAGCCACTCGGCATAAGCGGCGTAATGCGGCCGTGGCGCGCCGTTCGCGTCGTGCATCTCGTTGTAATAGGCGGCCATGCGGGGGGTGCTGGGTCGTGGTTGTGCGGGATTGGCCGTGCCGTCCATAATCCGAGGGTCAGGCAACGGCCATGCCATCTTTCCGCATCCGTCGGTCGCTCGCCCAATGCCTGTAGTGTAACCCGATGCCCGGTCATTCCCTTTCCGCCACCCCTCCTGCGTCAGCACTGCGCCGGCGCCTGCCCGGCGCCAGAGGCAGGGCATGACGGCGACAGCGCTCAAGTGCCCCAAATGCGGGGCCGAACGGCCGTCCGGCCTGGGCGGTCCGGTACCCGTTTGCGGCGCCTGCGGACTGGTGTTTGCCAAATGGACGCAGCGGACGCTGGGCGCGGAACGTCTGCCCGCCGTAACGGACGACGGGGACGCCGGCGACCGGCGGGGCGGGCTGGCCGGCGTCATCGATTACCTGACCTACGTCGAGCCGCGCACGGATCCCATCGTATTCTGGGGCCGAGTGGCGCTGTGGTGCGCGTTTGCCCTGTGGGGGCTGTATTTCATCAAGCTCGATTTTCGCAGTGCCGAGATCATGAACTCGTTCCTGCATCGCATCAATCTGGTCTTCCACGAGGCCGGTCACGTCCTGTTCATGCCCTTCGGCCATTTCATGATGGTGCTGGGCGGGACCCTGGGGCAGTTGCTCATGCCGGCCATCGTGACGGTGGTGCTGGTCTGGAAGAACCGCGACAACTTCGGTGGTGCGCTGGGGGTGTGGTGGCTGGGACAGAGCCTGATGGACTGTGCGCCGTATATCAACGATGCCCGCGCGCTGCAACTGCCGCTGGTGGGCGGCGGTACCGGTGCGGATCGCCCGGGCGTGCATGACTGGGAAAACATCCTGCTCGACCTCAATCTCATCCACCGCGACCACCAGGTTGCTGCGCTGGCGGACGGACTGGGCAGCCTCATCCTGCTGACCGGCCTGGCGTGGGCCGCGTGGATCCTGTGGCTGCAGTACCGCCAACTCAAGGCAGACTGATATGGCTGCCAAATCCGCTCCCCGTCTGAAACTGGTTGCCGGGCCGGTGAAGACTTTTGTCGGCGCCGCCGACACGGTCACGGTCGAGACGCTCGCGGCGTGCTGCGACGCCGTCGGCGGTGCGCGGGTGCGCACTGCCGCCGACTGGGCGCTGCCGCGGGTGGCCGGTCAGGCGCTGCCGGGCGGAGAGCCGGTGGAATCGCATGCGCTCGCAACGGCGCTGATGGTGGCCGATCTCGGGCTGGGCCCCGATGCGGTGGCGGCGGCGATCGCCATTCCGGCCGCCACGCTGCCGGAAGCGGAGCTCACGGCGGTGCTGGGCGCGGACGTCGCCCGGCTCGCACTGGGTGTGGCGCGCATGCGCACGATCGAATCGTTGTCCGGGCGCGCTCACACCCGGTTGGCTGTGGACGCGCGCGCGCGGGAACTGGAAAACCTGCGCAAGATGCTGCTCGCGATGGTGGAAGACCCGCGGGTGGTGCTGATCAAGCTGGCCGACCACACGCAGACGCTGCGCGCGGTGGTGAAAAGCGCGGACACGGCCGCCCGTACCGCCGCGGCGCAACTGGCGCTGGACCTGTTCGCGCCACTCGCCAATCGGCTGGGGGTGTGGCAGCTCAAGTGGGAACTCGAAGACCTTGCTTTCCGTGTGCTCGAGCCCGAGGTCTACCAGGGACTGGCGCGGCGGCTCGACGAAAAGCGCGGCGACCGCGAACGCTACATCGCGCAGGTGATCGCCACCCTCGAGGCGGAACTCAAGGACAACGGCATCCGTGCCGAGGTGAGCGGCCGGCCCAAGCACATCCACAGCATCTGGAAGAAGATGCAGCGCAAAGGCGTGGACTTCGAAGCGCTCTACGACGTGCGCGCCGTGCGCGTGCTGGTGGACGACGTCAAGGACTGCTACGCGGCGCTCGGCCTCGTGCACCACCAGTGGACGCCGATTCCGCGCGAATTCGACGACTACATCGCCAAGCCCAAGGCCAACGACTACCGCTCGCTGCACACGGCGGTGATCGGCCCGGAAGGCAAGGCCGTGGAAGTGCAGATCCGCACGCGGGAAATGCACCAGGCTTCGGAGCTGGGGGTGGCGGCGCACTGGCGCTACAAGGAAGGTGCTGCCCGCGGTGGCCGACGGGGGGCCGACGAGCGCACCGCCTGGCTGCGTCAGGTGCTGGATTGGCGGCATGACGTCGCCGATGCCGGCGAACTGGCGAGCGAGTTCAAGACCCGTCTGCTGGACGACACCATTTACGTGCTGACGCCGGAAGGCCAGGTCATCGACTTGCCGGCGGGCGCGACGCCGGTGGACTTCGCCTACCACGTGCATTCGGGGCTCGGGCACCGCTGCCGCGGCGCGAAGGTCGACGGGGTGATGGTGCCGCTCAACACGCGCTTGAAGAACGGCCAGCAGGTCGAGATCCTCGCCGCCAAGACCGGTGGCCCCAGCCGCGACTGGCTGAATGCGTCGCTCGGTTACCTGCAGAGCCCGAGCGCGCGCTCGCGCGTGCGGCAGTGGTTCAACCGGCAGAACCTGGAGCACGCCGTGGCCCAGGGGCGCACGGTGGTGGAGAAGGAACTCGCGCGGCGCGGCGCCACGGCGATGCCGCTCGACCGTCTGGCGCGCGCACTCGATTACGAAAAGACGGAGGCGTTCCTGGCGGACGTGGGCCGCGGCAAGCTGGGGCCGCGCGCGCTCGAACTGGCGATCGAGCCGCCGGCGGAGGCTGCGCCCGCTGACGAGGCCCCGCGGCCGGCGCGCCGCCCGGCCAAGCCGGCCGGCGGCAGCGGTATCCTGGTGGTCGGCGTGGACAAGCTGATGACGGTGACGGCGCGCTGCTGCAAGCCGGCGCCGCCGGATGGCATCGTCGGCTTCGTCACGCGGGGCCGTGGCGTCACCATCCACCGCGCGGATTGCGCCAACGTCGCACGCTTGGACCGCGACCGCCTGATGCCGGCGGGGTGGGGCGAGCGGGCGGCGGAGGCGGTGTTTCCCGCCGACATCGAAGTCGAAGCCGAAGACCGCACGGGCTTGCTGCGCGACATCACCGAAGTATTTACGCGCGAGCGGATCAATGTGACGGCGACGAATACCGCGAGCCGCGACCTGCGGGCGCGCATGCGCTTCACGATCGAGATCGCCGATCGCGCGCAGTTGAGCCGGGTGCTGACGGAGATCCGGCGGGTGCGCGGCGTGGTGCGCGCGGCCAAGCGCAGTTAGCCGCGCGGCGCGCCTGAGCGCCCAGCGCGACGCACGGTTGGGCTGAATAAGCGCTTCGGTTACAATTCAGCTTCGTTTCTTTAGGCGCGTAGCTCAGCTGGTTAGAGCACCACCTTGACATGGTGGGGGTCGTTGGTTCGAGTCCAATCGCGCCTACCAATATCCCTGGTATTTCCCGCTTCCCGCCGGCCCCGGCACGTTCACCACGGCTTGGGCGCGGGTACCGGGCAGGGGCCTTCGACGTCGATGGTCTTAAAGTCGGCGGGGCCCACCACTTCCAGATATTCCATGTCCGGCGAGTAGTCGAACAGGTAATGCACGATGCCGGGCCGCTGGTGCACGCAGTCGCCGGCCGAGACGAGGGTTTCCTTGTCCTCGTACATGAACTTCGCCCAGCCCTTCAGCATGATGACGATGTGAAACTCCGCCTCATGGCGGTGCCAACCGGTGCCCTTTTCCGGTGCATTGACGGCCCGGACGAGCTGGGCGATGACTTTGCCGCGAGTCGCTTCCGTGATTCCGAGGTCGCGGTAGCTGAAAAAATCGCGAAGGCCTGCGGTTTTGAACTCGGTATCTCCGGGTTTGACGTGCGAAAACGCGGTCGTGGTGCGATCAAGCATGCTGGTCTCCTTGACGGTGGCTGTTGTCGCAGTGAGGCTGGCGTTGTCCCGCGGTCAATCGTGGGAGTGAATGAAATCGCGCACCCGCGGGTAGATCTGTTGTTGCCAGCGCCGCCCGTTGAACACGCCGTAATGGCCGACGCCGGCCTGTACGTGATGCTGCTTGCGGTAGGGCATCAGACCGCTGCACAGATCCTGCGCGGCGAGCGTCTGGCCAATGGCGCAGATGTCGTCTTTCTCACCCTCCACCGTGAGGAGGGCTGTCCGGCGGATCTTGCCGGGCTCTACCGGTCGCCCGCGCGAGGTGAGCTGGCCGAGCGGCAGGAGATGATCCTGGAACACGCCGCGGATCGTCTGCAGGTAGAACTCCGCCGGCAGGTCCATCATTGCGAAATACTCGTGATAGAAAGTGAGGATCGGTTCGGCCTTGTCGAGGTCGCCGTTCGCCAGATGGCCGCGCAGATCGAGGAAGGTCTTTGCGTGGCGCGGAAGATTCATGCTCATGAATGCCGCGAGTTGCACGAAACCCGGGTAGACCCGCCGCAGCGCGCCGGTATAGCGCCGCGGCACGGTGCCGATCAGGTTGCGCTCGAACCACTCGATGGGCTTGCTCTGCGCCAGTTCGTTGACCTGCGTCGGATTGATGCGGGTGTCGATGGGCCCGGCCATCAGCGTCATGCTGGCGGCCTGCGCGGGATGCTGGTCGGCTGCCATCAGCGCGGCCGCGGCCAGCACGCCGACCGTGGGCTGGCAGACGGACACCAGATGCGTGCCCGGTCCCAGGACTTCCAGGAACGCGATGATGTGCTCGATGAAGTCGTCGAGATCGAATCGGCCGGCCATCAGAGGCACGTCGCGGATGTTGTGCCAGTCCGTGAGGTAGACGTCGTGGTCCTGCAGCATCGTGCGCACCGTACCGCGCAACAGCGTGGCGAAGTGACCCGACAGCGGCGCGACCATCAGCACGCGGGGTTGCGGGTTGGGCGTGTCCTTGCGAAAGCGCAGCAGGCTGCAGAAGGGCGTGCGGTGGACGATTTCCTCATGCACTGCGGCGGGCTCGCCATCTACCTCGACCGTCGTGATGCCATAGTCGGGTCGGTGATGGCTCAGTCCGGCCAGTGCCATCAGTTCGTAGGCAGCGGCAACCCGCTGGATGGGCGATTCGCCGACCGCGCCGTCGTTGAAACGGCTGGACGCTGCGGCGAGGGCCCTGGCCATCGAACGCACCGGGTCGGTGGCGTCCGCGCAAGCCTGGTAGGCCTGATAAAGCATGCGCTGGGTCCAAGTAAGGCTGCGGTGAGGGCCGCTGGAATGGTATTGTGCAGCGCAATATACTTGCCAGTCCATAGCCCATTCGTAAGCAGGCTGGCATAGCCCTTGCAAGCGTTTATACGGCCGCAGCACGCTTTTTTTTGTGCCGCGGCCCATACCGGGGAGCAGGAAAGCATGGGCAAGGCCACGCTGACGATCAGCAGTAAAAACTACGGCGCGTGGTCGCTGCGCGGCTGGCTGCTGACGAAATTTTCCGGATTACCCTTCGAGGAAAAAATCATTCCCCCGGACGATCCGGCGATGAAAGCGGAGATCCTGCTGCTCTCGCCGTCCTTTCTGGTGCCGTGCCTGACACATGACGGCACGACGGTCTGGGACACGCTGGCCATGGCGGAATACCTCAACGAGGTGTGTCCGAAGGCCGGACTGCTGCCGGCGGACCGTGCCGCGCGGGCGCGCTGCCGCGCGATCTGCGGCGAGATGTACCAGGGGTTTTCCGCGCTGCGCTCGGCCTTGCCGATGAATCTCAAGGCGGATTTTCCGAAATTCAAGGTGTGGTCGCGCGCGATGGCCGATGTCGGGCGCATCACGGCGATCTGGCGGGAGTGCCTGGAGGCGTCCGGCGGGCCCTTCCTGTTCGGCGCGTGAGGCATGGCCGACGCGATGTACGCGCCGGTGGTTACCTGCTTCCTGACCTATCACGTCGAACTGGGTGGCGTCTGCTCCGAATACAGCCGGTGCATCATGGACCTGCCGGAAATGCGGGAATGGATCGCGGCGGCGCGGCAGGAACCCGACAATATCGACGAGCTGGAAGTGGAATTCTGAGGACCCGCCCGTCTGGCGGATTGCAGAGGCTGGCGTGCTATCATTAGCACCTGAATTTCATCGCGAACTGGCCGACGGCAGTACCGAAAGGGCAAGCGTTATGACACCGCGAACTCGACTGACGGGACACACACGACGATAGTCGGGTCGGCCTTTGCCTGAATGGCGGAAAAGTGCGGCTCGACCGCACTTTTTTTTCGCCCTTCGTTCCGGAACACATCCACCATGATCAACATCACGCTCCCAGACGGTTCGGTCCGTCCCTTCGAACAGCCCCCGACGGTCGCGGCGGTGGCCGCCAGCATTGGGCCCGGCCTCGCCAAGGCCGCGCTGGCCGGCAAGATCGACGGCCGGCTGGTCGATACCTCGCATGTCATCGAGCGCGACGCGGCGCTGGCCATCGTAACGGACAAGGACGCGGACGGGCTGGAGATCCTGCGCCACTCCACGGCGCACCTGCTGGCGCACGCCGTGAAAGAACTGTTCCCGGAGGCGCAGGTGACGATCGGTCCGGTGATCGACGACGGCTTCTATTACGACTTTGCGTACCGGCGGCCGTTTACGCCGGAAGACCTGGCGGCCATCGAGAAGCGAATGGCGGAAATCGCGAAGCGCGACCTCAAGGTGGAGCGCCGTCTGCTGCCGCGCGACGAGGCGGTCACGTTTTTCCGCAACCAGGGCGAGCATTACAAGGCGGAGATCATCGCCTCGATTCCGTCCGCCGAGCCGATCTCGCTATACGCGCAGGACAACTTCATCGACCTCTGCCGCGGCCCGCACGTGCCGTCGACCGGCAAGCTCAAGGTGTTCAAGCTTACCAAGCTGGCCGGCGCCTACTGGCGTGGCGATTCGAAGAACGAGATGCTCCAGCGCGTGTACGGCACGGCGTGGGCGAAGAAAGAAGACCAGGAAGCCTACCTCCACCGTATCGAGGAGGCGGAGAAGCGCGACCACCGTCGCCTTGGCAAACAGCTGAATCTGTTCCATCTGCAGGAAGAAGCGCCAGGAATGGTGTTCTGGCATCCGCACGGCTGGACGGTCTGGCAGACGATCGAACAGTATCTGCGCGGCGTGCTGAGCGCGCACGGCTACCAGGAGGTGCGCACGCCGCAGATCATGGACCGCGTCCTGTGGGAGCGCTCCGGCCACTGGGAGAACTACCGCGAAAACATGTTCACCACGGAGTCGGAGAAACGCGACTATGCGGTGAAGCCGATGAACTGCCCCGGGCACGTGCAGATCTTCAACCACGGCCTGCACAGCTACCGGGAGTTGCCCCTGCGGTTGGCAGAGTTCGGTTCGTGCCACCGCAACGAGCCGTCGGGCGCTTTGCATGGCCTGATGCGGGTGCGCGGGTTCGTGCAGGATGACGCGCATATTTTCTGCACGGAAGATCAGGTGCAGCAGGAGTCGGCCGATTTCATCGATCTGCTGCGCAAGGTCTATGCCGATTTCGGGTTCGAGGACATCCTGATCAAGCTGTCGACGCGGCCGCCCCAGCGGATCGGGGACGACGCCACCTGGGAACGGGCGGAAAAAGCACTCGCTGCCGCGCTCGACAGCAAAGGCCTGAAATGGTCGGAAAACCCCGGAGAAGGGGCCTTTTATGGCCCGAAAGTCGAGTTTTCGCTCAAAGATTCGCTCGGCCGGGTCTGGCAATGCGGCACGCTGCAACTCGATTTCGCCCTGCCTGGGCGTCTGGGGGCCGAATACGTGGCGGATGACAACACCCGCAAGGTGCCGGTCATGCTCCATCGCGCCATTCTGGGCTCGCTGGAACGCTTTATCGGCATCCTGATCGAGCATTACGCCGGGGCCTTCCCGATCTGGCTGGCGCCCGTCCAGGTGGTCGTGGCCGGCATTACGGACCGGCAGGCCGCCTACGTCGAGGGCGTTGTGGAGCGGCTCAAGGGAGCGGGTTTCCGGGCCCGGGCCGACTTGAGGAATGAGAAAATAACCTATAAAATTCGCGAACATAGTTTGCAAAAGCTGCCCTACCAAGTCATCGTCGGTGACCAGGAAATGGTGGCGCAATCGGTGGCCGTGCGGACCCGCAAGGGCGAAGATCTGGGCCAAATGAGCCTGGAAGCCTTCGTTCACCGCCTTCGTGAAGACGAGGCGCGCCTGGGTCGCACGGCTTAGTTATTTGTCTTTAGGGAGATCGCACGCATCGCTGCGGAAAAAGAGCTTCGCATCAACTTGGAGATCAGCGTTCCGGAAGTGCGCCTGATCGGCGTGAACAACGAACCGCTGGGCGTAATCGCCATCGCGGAAGCCAACAAGATGGCGGAAACGGCCGAACTGGATCTGGTGGAAATCGCACCGACCGCCGTGCCTCCCGTTTGCCGGATCATGGATTACGGCAAATTCAAGTACCGCGAGAGCAAGAAGAAGCACGAGGCCAAGCTCAAGCAGAAGCAGATCGTCATCAAGGAAGTGAAGTTTCGTCCGAGCACGGACGAAGGCGACTACAAGATCAAGTTGCGCAACCTCGTCCGTTTTCTGGAAGAGGGTGACAAGACCAAGATCACGCTGCGCTTTCGGGGCCGCGAGATGGCCCATCAGGAGTTCGGTGCAAGGCTGCTGCAACGCGTGAAAGCGGACCTCGACGCCTATGGCGTCGTCGAGCAGTTCCCGAAGATGGAAGGGCGCCAGATGGTCATGGTGCTGTCGCCGAAAAAAGTGGCGGTGCCGGTGAAGAAGCCGAAAGCGGTGGCTGCGGCGGGCGACAAGCCCAAGGCAGCCAAGCCGGCCGCGGCTGAAACAGACCAGCCCGTCGAAGCGGCCCCCCCTCCCGAGGTGGCCGTCGAAGCGGAGAAAAAGTAGCAGCAACAGTATTTTTAGGTGCAGGACCGGCAGTCAGCGGCGACAGCCAGAACGTCGCCGCGCAGCCGCACAGCAGTACCCACAAGTAGTTGTCCGGGCCCAACAAGTGTCGCGCAGTCGATCGTGCGTCCGCCCGGCGCTATATGCGAATCAAACAGGAGCAAGCATGCCGAAGATGAAATCGAAGAGCGGCGCGGCGAAGCGTTTCAAGGCGCGCGCCGGCGGCAACTTCAAACGGGCGAAAGCCAACCTGCGTCACCTGCTGACGCACAAGTCCACCAAGCGCAAGCGCGGCCTGCGTGGAACCACCGACGTGCACCATGCGGACAGCAAGTCCGTGCGTGCCATGTTGCCCTACGCTTAGGGAAGGGGAGCCACATGCCACGCGTCAAACGCGGCGTCACAGCGCACGCCGCCCACAAGAAAGTCATCAAGCGGGCCAAAGGTTTCCGCGGCCGCCGCGGCAACGTTTTCCGGATCGCCAACGAAGCGGTGATGCGCGCCGGGCAATACGCCTACCGCGACCGCCGCCGCAAGAAGCGCGATTTCCGCAGCCTCTGGATCGTCCGCATCAACGCGGCCGTGCGTGAACTCGGCCTGAGCTACTCCGTGTTCATGAACGGTCTCAAGAAGGCGCAGATCGAAGTCGACCGCAAGGTGCTGGCCGACCTCGCGGTGGCCGACAAGCCGGCGTTTGCCCAGTTCGTAGAGAAAGCCAGGGCGAGCCTCGGCGCCTGATCGCCGTCTGACAGCAAAAAGGAGGCTCGGACCAGGGCCTCCTTTTTTTTGGCCCGTTCCGGTTCCCGCATGCAAGAACTCGAATCCATTGTCACTGAAGCACTGGCCGCCTTTGCGGCGGCCGGCGACGCGCAGGCGCTCGAGCAGGTCAAGGCCGGTTACGTCGGCAAGGCCGGGGCACTCACCGAACTGCTGAAGGGACTCGGCAAGCTGCCGCCCGCGGAGCGGCCGGCAGCGGGTGTCCGCATCAATGAAGCCAAGCAGCGGATTGAAGCGGCGCTCGAGTCGCGGCGCAGCACGCTGCAGCAGGCGGCGCTCGACCGGCAACTCGCCACCGAGGCACTGGACGTCACCCTGCCGGGACGGGGTGCGGGCACGGGCGGCCTGCATCCGGTAACGCAGACCTTGGCGCGCATCGCCACGCTGTTCCGGTCGATGGGGTTCGCCGTCGCCGACGGCCCCGAAATCGAGACCGACTGGTACAACTTCACGGCGCTCAACCAGCCCGAGAACCACCCCGCGCGGTCGATGCACGACACCTTTTACCTGGCGGACGGCAAGCGCCTGCTGCGCACGCATACGTCGCCAATCCAGGTGCGCTACATGGAAACGCACCAGCCGCCGATCAAGATCATCGCGCCGGGGCGGGTCTACCGCGTCGATTCGGACGCCACGCACTCGCCGATGTTCCACCAGGTCGAAGGCCTGTGGGTGGACGATCGGGTGACGTTCGCGAACCTGAAGGGCGTGGTGACGGATTTCCTGCGCCGATTCTTCGAACGTGACGATCTCAAGGTGCGCTTCCGCCCGTCGTTTTTTCCCTTCACCGAGCCGTCGGCGGAGATCGACATGAGCTTCGGCGATGGCTGGCTTGAGATCGGCGGCTGCGGCATGGTGCATCCGCAGGTGTTGCGCAACGTGAAGATCGATCCCGAGCGTTATCAGGGATTCGCGTTCGGCCTCGGTCCCGACCGCATGGCCATGCTGCGGTATGGCGTGAACGATCTGCGCCTGTTCTTCGAAAACGATCTGCGTTTTCTCAAGCAGTTCAATTAGCCGCCCGCCATGAAATTTCCGGAAAGCTGGCTCAGAACCCTGGTCGATCCGCCGCTGGACAGCGCTGCGCTGGCCGAGCGGCTGACGATGTCCGGCCTCGAGGTCGAGCAGCTGGAGCCGGTGGCGCCCGCGTTCTCGGGCGTGGTTGTCGGCCGCGTCACGGCCGTGGCGGCGCATCCGAACGCAGACCGCCTGCGGGTGACGCTGGTGGATGCAGGAGACGGCAGACCGGTCAGCGTGGTGTGCGGCGCGCCGAACGTGCGCCCGGGCATGCTGGCGCCTTTCGCGCGCGTCGGCGCGCAGTTGCCCGGCCTCGAGATCAAGCTTGCCCAGGTGCGTGGCGTGGAGTCGCACGGCATGCTCTGCTCGGCGAAAGAACTGGGGCTGTCCGCGGATGCGGCCGGTCTGCTGGAGCTGCCGGAAGACGCACCGGTGGGCGCAGCGCTGCGCGAGTACCTCAACCTCGATGATCTGCTCTTCACGCTGAAGCTCACATCCAATCGCGCCGACTGCCTCTCCGTCGAGGGCATTGCGCGCGAGGTCGGCGCCATCACCGGTACGGCGGCGGCCCGCGTCAGCGTGAAGCCTGTACCGGCGGTCATCCCGGACCGCATGGCGATCGAGATCGCGGCGCCGCAGGCCTGCGGCCGCTATTGCGCGCGCCTCGTGCGCGGCGTCAACGCGGGTGCACGGACACCGGCATGGATGGCGGAGCGGCTCGTCCGCAGCGGCCTGCGTCCGGTGAGCGCGATCGTGGACGTGACCAACTACGTGCTCCTCGAACTGGGGCAGCCGCTGCACGCTTTCGATGCCGGCAAGCTCGCAGGCGGCATGCATGTTCGACTGGCCGGGGAGGGCGAGACGCTGGCGCTCCTCAATGGCGAGTCGCGGACCTTGCACGCACGCTGCCTCGTGATCGCTGACGACCGCTGCGCGGTCGCTTTGGCCGGGATCATGGGCGGCGCGGAAACCGCGGTGAGCGCGGCCACGACGGACATCCTGCTGGAGTCGGCCTTTTTTGCGCCGGAGGCGATCGCCGGCCGCGGCCGTGACCTCGCGCTGGCGACGGACTCGTCGCACCGTTTCGAGCGCGGTGTGGACTTCGAAGGCCAGGCGCGGGCGCTCGAGCGGGCGACGACGCTGATCCTGGACCTCTGCGGCGGCCAGCCCGGGCCGGTGGCGGAGGCGTGCGGCGAACTGCCTGCGCGTCAGCCGGTGCGCTTGCGCGTGGCGCGCGCCCGGCAGGTGCTCGGCATCGAAGTCTCCACGGACACGGCGGCGGAAACGCTGGCCCGGCTGGGCCTGTCGCCCGAGGTGCAGGGCGAACTCATCACCGTGACGCCGCCCGCCTGCCGCTATGACCTCGCGATCGAAGAGGACCTGATCGAGGAGGTCGCGCGCATCCACGGCTACGACCGGATTCCGGCGACGGTGCCGGCCGGCACGCAGGCAATGCTGCCCGCCAGCGAGGGCACACGCACCGCGGACGATATCCGCGCGCTACTCGCGCGGCGCGACTATCAGGAGATCGTCAGCTTCAGCTTTGTGGAGGCGTCATGGGAGCGCGATTTTTGCGCCAATGCGTCACCGGTTGCGCTCGCCAATCCGATTGCCAGCCAGATGAGTGTGATGCGCTCCAGCCTGATCGGTAGCCTCGTGGACCGGGCGCGCTTCAATCTCAGCCGCCAGCAGGAACGCATCCGCCTGTTCGAAGTCGGCCGTTGTTTCCTGGAGTCGGGCGACGAGACCCTGCAGCCCCTGCGCGTCGCCGGTCTCGCGGTGGGCCCGGCAGTCCCCCTGCAGTGGGGCACAGCGGTACGGTCGGTGGATTTTTACGACGTGAAGTCGGACCTCGAAGCCTTGCTGGCGCCGGTAGCCATAGAAACACGAGTCGTCCAACACCCGGCGCTTCACCCCGGAAAGTCCGCCGAAGTCATCCTCGATGGCCGCGTGATCGGGGTCCTCGGCGAGTTGCATCCCGCTTGGGCTAAAAAATACGATTTACCATATTTATCAGTGGTTTTCGAGATTGATCTATCGTCAATTCTTGATAGAAAAATCCCGTCCCATGCGGAGGTGCCTCGGTTCCCCTTCGTGCGCCGCGATATTGCCGTGGAAGTGGGGGCCCAACACCCGGTTTCTGCGATAGTGGGTGCCCTTAAAAAACGCGCTCCAGGCATCGTTTCAGAGGTTGTGTTATTTGACGTGTTTCGCGGCAAAGGCATTGATTCAGATAAAAAAAGCCTTGCATTCCGGGTGACCATGCAAGATACTTCAAAGACCCTGACTGATGCCGAGGTCGAGGCCGCCGTAGCGACACTCCTTAAAGTGTTGCGTGAGGAGTTTGGCGGAAGGCTGCGAGAATAGGGAGATAAGATGACTTTAACCAAGGCGGAGCTCGCCGACTTGCTATTTGAGAAGGTCGGCTTCAACAAGCGCGAAGCCAAAGACATGGTCGAGTCGTTTTTCGAAGAGGTCAGGATCGCGCTCGAGAAGGGGGAGGGCGTGAAACTGTCGGGCTTCGGCAATTTCCAGTTGCGTGACAAGCCGCAGCGGCCCGGCCGCAACCCGAAAACCGGCGAGGAAATCCCGATCACTGCGCGGCGCGTCGTCACCTTCCATGCCTCACAAAAGCTGAAGGCGATGGTCGAACAGAATTACCATGGAAAACAGTCCTAGCAGCGGCAGCCACAAGGGAAACAAAGACCCGCTGCCGCCGATCCCCGCCAAACGGTACTTCACCATTGGCGAGGTGAGCGAACTGTGCGGGGTGAAGCCGCACGTGCTGCGCTACTGGGAACAGGAATTCACGCAGCTCAAGCCCGTCAAGCGCCGCGGCAACCGGCGCTATTACCAGCACCACGAAGTTCTGCTGATCCGCCGCATCCGCGAGCTCCTGTACGATCAGGGCTTCACGATCAGCGGCGCGCGCAACCGGCTCGACGAAATCGCCACCGAGCCCGCCAAATCGTCGCGACAGGTGACGTCGCAGGCCCGAACGAACCTCGGGCAACTCAAGACCGAGCTGAAGGGCGTGCTCGAACTACTGCGCGCGTAACAGGCGGGTCCAGGCCGCGCGCCCTCTGCTACAATCCGTTTTCGTGTCGGGGCGTAGCGCAGCCTGGTAGCGCACTTGCATGGGGTGCAAGGGGTCGCGAGTTCGAATCCCGCCGCCCCGACCAATTTTTTTTGCGTGTTCGTGTTTTCGCGGCACGGCCTTTCAGGCCATGCCGCATGCGGGACCCGCAAGCACCTGCCGGTGCGCTTCGCGTGTTCAGCCTTTCCTCATTCGTCCCTTACCCGTCGTGGAAGCATTCGAGATGGCGGCCTTTGCCGGGCGCCAGATGGTCGTCCAGACCGCTGTCCGCGCAGGCCTGTGCCAGCGCGCGCTCGAAGCCGGCGGTATCGCTGACACCGGGATAAATTTCCATCCACAGGTGTTCTTCGCCGCGCTTGCGCTTGAGCGTGCCCTGCACGCCTGTCGCGTGGCGTATGCGTTCCATCAGATCGGCAGCGGCCCGTGTGGCGGGTGCCGCTGCCGCAGGATCGATGCGGTAGTACACGTAATAGGACACGCTCATGCCGCCGGTACCGCGTAGGGCAGGGGCAAAGGCTGCAAACGCGCCCCGCTTGGCTGCGCCAATACCAGATCACCGGCACTGACCGCGGCGAGTTGGGCGACCGCCAGGAGTTCGGAACCCCCTTCGGGCGCGGGCGCAGCGTTGACGACGGTGCCTGCCGCCTGCGCGCCGAAAGCGGCGCTGTAAAGGCGCGTGCCGGGCGCGGGCGGGGCCGCATCGACATGGGCGCGGAGCATCCGTTCCTTCAGTCGTCCCAGGTAGTGCATGCGCGCGACGATTTCCTGGCCCGGGTAGCAGCCCTTGCTGAAACTCACACCGCCGATCAGGTCGAGGTTGGCGGTCTGCGGCACGAATTGTTCCTGGGTTTCTGGCAGTATCCACGGCAGTCCGCCGCGGATGTCGGCGAGCGCCCATGCGGCATCGCCATTGACGGCGGCAGACAGTGCGCCGCCCGGCGGGGGTTCCGCTGGCGCCAGTAGCAGGACGCGATCACCGTCGAGGCGTACGGCGGTGTAACCTTCGGCGGTCGCGCAACGGTAGGCCTGCGCGGGTGCGGCAATGCCCAACGGGGCGCATAGCGCATCAGGATCGCCAGCCAGCAGCCCATACAGCCGCTGCGCTGCGGTAAGGTCCTCCGCCTTCACCTTCGAACGCAGGATGAACATCGACAAGCGCTTGCGCACCGGTTCGCACAGCGCGCGCGGCAGCAGCAGGCGGAAACCGTCGGCATCCGGCCACAGCAGGAGGGTCGCGAGCATGCGCCCCTTGGGCGTGCTGTAGCTGCCCGGCGTGACGGCATCCGGCGCGAGGCCCGCGACATCGCAACTCAGCTGTCCCTGCAGAAAGGCGCGCGCATCGGGGCCGTTGAAGGCGAGGAGTCCGAAAGTGTCGAGGGTGTGGACGGTCGGCAGCATGGTGCACTCGCGCGCGATGACTCAGCTCGTATCTTACGGGAATCGCGGCAGGAATAATTGCTACACTGCGGCCTCGTTGCGGGGCGAAACGGGAGAGCGTGATGTCGATGCCGTCGTTCATAACAGTGGTGGGCGCAGCCGTGCTCTGCATGGGCGCGTTCGGCGCCTCGGCGCAGACCTATCCGTCCAAGCCGGTGCGGGTGCTCGTGCCGTGGCCGCCAGGCGGCGGCAACGACCTGCTGGCGCGGCCCATCGCCCAGAAGCTCACCGAGAACCTGAAGCAGTCTTTCGTCGTCGACAATCGCGGCGGCGCCAACAGCATCATCGGCTCGGAAGTCGTCGCGCGCTCGCCGGCCGACGGCTACACGATCATGATCAACAGCGTGTCGTCGATGACCATCAACCCGGTGTATTACGGCAAGCTGCCGTTCACGCTGGACCATTTCGCCGCCGTCAGCAAGCTCACCTGGTGGACGCACGCAATGGTCGCGCATCCGACGCTGCCGGTGAAAAGCATGCGCGAGCTGATCGCGCTGGCCAAGGCGCGGCCGAACGAACTCGCCTACGCGTCCTTTGGGACCGCCAGCACCTCGCACCTCGGCGGCGAGCTCCTGAACACGATGGCGGGTATCCGGTTGACGCATGTGCCTTACAAGGGAGGCGGTCCCGCCCTCACCGACACGCTGGGCGGTCAGGTGCCGCTGTACTTCACCACACTGCCGCCGGTGGTGCCCTACATCCAGAACGGCAAGCTGCGTGCGCTGGCGGTCACCAGCGAGAAGCGCTCGCAGTTTTTCCCTGATGTGCCTGCGTTCAATGAAACGCCGGCGTTGAAGGGATTCGTGCTCGACATCCACTACGGCCTGTGGGTGCCGGCCAACACGCCGCGCGACATCATCCAGCGGCTGAACGCGGAGGTCGCCAGAGCGCTGAACGCGCCTGAAGTGCGCGAACGCCTGCGTTCGCTCGGCGCCGAGGAGATCGCGGGCAGCACGCCGGAACAGCTCGATGCTCTGGTAAAAGCGGAAACACCGGTCTGGAGCCGGGTCATCAAGGCCGCGGGCATCAAGAGCGAAGAATTCAGATAACAACAAGGAATCGGAACACCACCATGCGACTCTGGACCAACCCGGCCTCGCCGTTTGCCCGCAAAGTGCGGATCGTGGCGCTGGAAACCAAGCTGGCCCCGCAGATCGAGGAAATTGTCATTGCCGTCAGTCCGGTCAAGCCGCATGCGGACCTGCGGCAGGAAAATCCGCTGGTGAAGATCCCGGCGCTGGCAACGGACGACGTGGGTACGCTCTACGACTCGGCGGTGATCTGCGAGTATCTCGACAGCAAGGCAGGCGGGGGACTGTTTCCGCCGCCGGGGCCGGCGCGCTGGGAAGCGCTGCGGCTGCATGCGCTCGGCGATGGCTTGCTCGAGGCCGCGGTCCTGCGCCGCTACGAAACCGCGGTGCGCCCGCAGGCGCTGCAATGGAGTGAATGGATGGACGGCCAGCGCCTGAAGATCGAGGGCGGTCTCGATGCAATGGAGGCCGCGTGCGGGCAGTGGGGCGGGGGCTTCACGATCGGCCAGATCACGGCGGCCTGCGTGCTCGGCTATCTCGACTTCCGTTTTGCGACCGAAGCGTGGCGCCCCAGTCGCCCGAAGCTGACCGCATGGTTCGAGCGTCTGTCTGCCCGGCCGTCGGTCGCGGCGACCCAGCCGTCGTGACGGCCGCCGCTCCCCCGCAGTTCGCCCTGCTGGGGCCGGATCATGTCCGGCGCTAAGGTCGCCTGCGTACAGCTCAACGCGGGGAGCGACCTTCCCGCCAATCTGCACGCCGCCGCCGAGGCGGTGCGCCGCGCCGCCGGCGACGGCGCACAGTTCATCCTGTTGCCCGAATACGCCGTACTCCTTGATGGCAGCGGCCGCGTGATGCGCGAACATTCGCCGCCGGAAGCGGACCATCCCGCGATTCCCCTGTTCAGCGATCTCGCGCGTGAAACCGGGGCTTGGATCCTCGTCGGTTCGATCACCGTGCGCCTCGATGGTGACCTGATGGCCAATCGCTCGCTGCTGTTCTCCGCGGCGGGCGACATCGTCGCGCGCTACGACAAGATCCACATGTTCGACGTGACACTGCCCAGCGGCAAGGCGATCCGTGAGTCTAGCGCCTACCAGCCGGGCGACCGCCTGGTGCTGGCGGATACCCCGTGGGGAAAGCTGGGCATGACCGTGTGCTACGACCTGCGCTTCCCGCAGCTGTACCGCGCGCTGGCGCAGGCGGGGGCGGAACTGCTGGCCATTCCCGCCTCGTTCCAGCGGGAGACCGGCAAGGCGCACTGGCATCCCCTGGTCCGGGCGCGCGCCATCGAAAATCTGGCCTACGTGCTGGCGCCAGCCATGTGCGGCGATCACCAGAACAACCGGCAGACCTACGGCCATTCCCTGATCGTGGACCCTTGGGGCGAGGTGCTGGCGGATGGCGGGGAGGCGCCGGGCCTGGCGGTCGCCGAGATCGATCCCGCCCGGGTGGGCAAGGCGCGGGGCATGATTCCCTCGCTGGCGCACGATCGCCCGTTTCGGCTGTAGCCGGGACGGGCACCGTAAGTGTCCTGCGGCGTTGCCTGCGCAGTGCGGTCAGCTGCTAATTTATTGCAAATAGTTATTTATAATCAAATAATTAAGACATACAGTGGACAGGCAAGCGGGTCCGTGGATGTATCAATTTAGCAACAATTGTTCGAGTGATTTCTAGAATAAATATGTCTTATCGATATAAAACATAGTGTTCAGGGTTAGTCTTCATGCGTCGTATCAAACAAAGAACATGGAGCGACCATGACCATGCACAAGAACGTGACCCGCACGATTCAGCACCCTTCAAGGACCCGTGTGATCCAGCTGGCTGTCGCCAGCACGCTGGCCGCCGGCAGTTCGCTGGCGCAGGCGCAGTCCTCCAATCTGTATTTCCGCGTGGACACGGGTTATTCCTGGTCCCAGAGCGCGCAGTTGAAGGACAAGAGCTTCTCGACCACCCCGTTTATCTGCGCCGATCCCGCCTGCGCGGGCGCGACGCAGCTCGACAACATCGGTTCGAGCTGGATCGCCGGGCTGGGCATCGGCTACCGACTGCATGAACTGTTCCGGACCGATTTCACCGTCGGCTGGCGTGGCGGCTACAAGCTCAACAACTTCGACGGCAGGCCGTTCCTGTACACCGCCGATATTTCCAGCTACAACGCGCTGGTGAACGGCTATGTCGATATCCCGGTCGGCGTGTCGTGGTTCAAGCCCTACGTGGGCGGGGGTCTGGGCATGGCGCGCAACCAGATCAACGACATTTCGGCCAGGGTGCCGCGGGCGTGACGACGCTGCCCGGGCACACCACCAACGAATTCGCGTGGCAACTGTCGATCGGCGCCGGCTTCCAGCTGACCAAGAGCCTGATCCTCGATGTCGGCTACCGCTATCTCGTCTCCGGGAAAATCGAGTCCAGCTCCGGGGTGACCGCCGGGGCGCTGGTCGTGCCGTACAACGGGGCGACCGGAAAACTGGTGACGAACGAACTCCAGGTCGGCTTGCGCTTCTAGTCATCGCACTGCAGCTCACGGCCGCCGGCGGCAACGCCGGCGGCTTTTTTTCGTGCGCGATCAGTAGGACTTGGGCAGGCCGAGCGCCTTCTCGGCGATGAAGGACAGGATCAGTTCGCGGCTGACCGGCACGAGACGGGGAATCATGGACTCCCGGAAGTAGCGCTCGACGTGGTACTCCCTGGCGTAGCCCATGCCGCCATGGCACATGACCGCGGTTTCGCAGGCATGGAAGCCGGCTTCCGCCGCAAAATACTTGGCGGCGTTCGCCGCGATGCCGCAGGGCTGCCCCTGGTCGTAGAGCCAGGCGGCCTTCGTCACCAGCAGCTCGGCGGCCTCCAGTTCGACCCAGGCCTTGGCGAGTGGGTGCTGGATGCCCTGGTTCTTGCCGATGGGGCGGTCGAAGACGATCCGTTCCCTGGCATACGCCGCCGCCCGTGCCAGCGCGGCGCGTCCGATGCCGACCGCCTCCGCGGCGATCAGGATGCGCTCGGGGTTGAGGCCGTGCAGCAGGTAGCCGAAGCCCTTGCCTTCCTCGCCGATGCGGTCGGCGGCCGGCACGCGCAGGCCGTCGATGAAGACCTGGTTGGAGTCGACGGCGTGGCGCCCCATCTTCGGGATGACGCGCGCTTCTACGTGCGCGCGGTCAACGTCGGTGTAGAACAGGGTGAGCCCTTCGGTGCGCTTGCCGACTGCTTCCAGCGGGGTGGTGCGCGCGAGCAGCAGCATCTTGTTGGAGACCTGTGCTGTGGAGATCCAGATCTTCTGGCCGCTCACGACGTAGGCGTCGCCGTCGCGCACCGCGCGGGTCTTCAGACGGGTGGTGTCGAGCCCCGCATCGGGTTCGGTGACGGCGAAGCAGGCCTTGTCGTGGCCGGCGATGAGCGGCGGCAGGTGGCGCTGCTTTTGTTCCGCGCTGCCGAACACCACCACGGGGTTCAATCCGAAGATGTTCATGTGCACGGCGGAGGCGCCGGACATGGCGGCGCCCGATTCGGCGACGGTCTGCATCATCAGCGCGGCTTCGGCGATGCCGAGACCTGCGCCGCCGTACTCCACCGGCATCGCGATGCCCAGCCAACCGGCTTCCGCCAGCGCTGCGTGAAAGTCGTGGGGAAAGACGCCGTCGGCGTCGCGGGCGAGCCAGTAATCGGCGTCGAAGCGCGCGCAGACTTTCGCCACCGCATCGCGGATGGCTGCCTGTTCTGGACTGTGGGCGAAGTCCATCAGGCGGCGATGCGCGTCACGCCGCTGGCGGCGAGACCGGCGACCTCAGCCTCGTTGTAGCCGGCCTCGCGCAGGATTTCTGCGCTGTGTTCGCCGAGCCGCGGCGCAGGGTGACGCTCTGCGGGCAGGCCCGCCGAGAAGCGGGTGGCGCTGGTCATCATGTTGAGCGTGCCTTCGGTCGGATGCTCGGTGGTTTCGAAGAAGCCGCTGGCCCGCAGGTGCGGGTCGGCGATAAGGTCGTCCAGCGCATGCATCGGCATCGCCGGGATGTCGGCGGCGTTCAGCAGCGCCAGCCATTCCCCGGTCGTGCGCGTGACCAACTGTCCGGCCACGAAGGCGTAGACCTCGGCGATGGCGCGCGAGCGGGCTTCCTGCGTGGAAAAACGCGGGTCGCCGTCGAACAGTTCTCCGCGTCCGATCAGCGCGAAAAACGCGCGCCATTGTTTGTCGTTGTAGATCAGCACGCAGAGATAGCCGTCCCGGGTGGCGTACGGCGCGCGGTGGGGCGCCAGCATCCGGGCGTAGCCGGCCGGGCCCAGCGGGGGCTCGAAGGTGCTGCCGCCCATGTGATCGGAGAGCACCATCTGCGCGAGCGTTTCGAACATCGGCACCTCGACGGCCTGCCCCTGGCCCGTGCGTTCGCGCTGATACAGCGCGGCGGTCACCGCGTTGACGGCGGCGAGCCCGGTGATGCGATCGGCGATAGCGGTCGGGACGTAGCGCGGCCGGTCGGCGCCCGCCTGCGCGAAAATCGCGGGCAGCGCGGCGGCGCCCTGGATGAGGTCGTCGTAGGCGGGTTTCGCGGCGTACGGCCCGCGCTGGCTGTACCCGTACGTCCCCACGTAGATGAGGCGCGGATTCACGGCCGCCACGTCCGCGTAGGCGAGCCGCAGGCGCTGCATGGCCTGCGGCCGCACGTTGTAGATCAGGACGTCGGCGGTCTTCGCCAGCCGCAGCAGCGCCATGCGACCGGCGGGCTGCTTCAAGTCCAGCACCAGCGAGCGCTTGTTGCGGTTGTGGTGCAGGAAGATGTGCCCCATCGCCGGGTTGCGCATCGGCGCGACCTGGCGCAGCACGTCGCCCTCCGGCGGCTCGATCTTGACGACGTCGGCGCCCATCTCGGCGAGAATCTGGGTCGCGAACGGACCCAGCACCACGCTGGTCATGTCGAGGATGCGCACCCCCGACAAGGGACCTGCCGCCGCACCGGCCTCGGACCGGTCGCTCATTCCGGCACGATGCCGGCGGCCTTGGCGAGCTTCGCCCATTTCGCCGTCTCGCTTTTGACGAAGGCGGAGAGCTCGGCCGGGGTGGTGGTGGACACTTCGATGCCCAGCGCGGCAAAGCGGTCGCGCACCTCGGGCCGGGCGAGGCTCTTCACCGATTCCGTATGGAGCCGATTCAGGATGTCCTGCGGGGTTCCCGTCGGGCTGAACAGTGCGAACCACGCAATCAACTCAAAGCCCTTGAGTGTCTCGGCGATCGCAGGCACCTCCGGCAGCAGCGCCGCACGTTTCATCGAGGTGACGCCCAGCGCCCGCACCTTGCCTGCCTTGATCTGCGGCGTGCCGGTGACGAGATCGGCGAACGCCATCGTGATCTGGCCGCTGATGGTGTCGGTCAGCGCCGGCGGGATGCTCTTGTAGGGCACGTGCGTCAACTCCACGCCGCCCATCTGCTGCAGCATGAAGCCCGGCACCAGGCTGCCCGCGCTGCCGGAGCCGAAGGTGAGCTTGCCGGGCTGGGTTTTCGCAAGGTCCAGCAGTTCGCGGATCGATTTCGCCGGCACGGAAGGATTGACTACCAGGACGAAGGGGATGGTGCCCACCCGCGTGATGGGCGCGAAGTCCTTCACCGGGTCGTAGTTGATCTTCTTCATCAGGCTGGGCGCGGCGGCCGAGGGCGTGTTGGTGCTCATCAGCAGCGTGTAGCCATCGGGCGTCGCCCGCGCGGCGAGTTCCGCGCCGATGGTGCCGTTGGCGCCGGCGCGGTTGTCGATCACGAACGCCTGGCCGAAGACCTCGGAGAGATTCTGGCCCAGCACGCGGGCCACGGTGTCGGTGGCGCTGCCCGCCGCGAACGGAACGATGGTCCGCACTGGCCGCGTGGGGTAGGCCTGGGCAGCGGCAACCCCCGCCGCCAGGAGCAGTACGCCGGCAAACCCTGCGCGAATGCAAGTCGAATGACGCATAAATCCTCCCTTGGCGATGGCCGAGGCGGGGGGATGACGGACTGCAGCAGGCGAACAATAAGTCCCGCGCAGTCTCGATTTTCATCCGCTCAACGCGTTCCGTTGCGGCCCCTTCTGCAAGCGCCTGCAACGGCAGCGGCACGGTGAATCCTAACACCTGCACAGCGGATCGGCACCGCCGGCAATCGCGGGGTGCGGATGCTGCCCGCAGCGGCCGGCAGGGTTTTTCAAGCACGCACATGCTAGAATTTTTACCGCAGCACCCATCAACCATGCGGTGCCCGTCCCTCTCTCACCATTCATCTGAGTGCGCATCCTTCTCAGCAACGACGACGGCTACTTTGCGCCCGGGCTCGCCGCCCTCGCGGCGGCGCTGGCGTCCATCGCCGAAGTGACCGTGGTGGCGCCCGAGCGCGACCGCAGCGGGGCCAGCAACTCGCTGACCCTGGACCGGCCCCTGTCCGTGCGGCGCGCGGCGAACGGTTTCTTCTACGTGAACGGCACGCCGACCGACTGCGTGCATCTCGCGGTTACCGGCTTGCTCGATCACCTCCCCGACGTCATCGTGTCAGGCATCAACGACGGCGCCAATATGGGCGACGACACGATTTATTCGGGCACGGTGGCAGCGGCCACCGAAGGTTTTCTGCTCGGCATCCCGTCGGTCGCGATGTCGCTGGTGGCCCACGGCGGTGGTCGCCATTTTGAAACCGCGGCAGGGGTGGCGCGGACGCTGGCCGAGCGCTTCCGCGCGCACCCGCTCGCGGGCTCCGTGCTGCTGAACGTCAACGTTCCGGACGTGCCCGAAGCGCAACTGCAGGGGATGGTGGTCACGCGCCTGGGCAAGCGCCACAAGGCCGAGCCGGTGGTCAAGGCGACCAATCCACGGGGCGAGACCGTCTACTGGGTCGGCGCCGCCGGCGCGGCCCAGGACGCCGGCGAAGGCACCGATTTCCACGCCGTGCAGGCGGGGCGCGTCTCCATCACGCCGTTGCAAATGGACCTCACGCGCCTGTCGCAACTCGACGCGATCCGCGGGTGGCTGGCTTGAACACCCGGCTGTCGGGCATCGGCATGACCTCAGCGCGCACCCGCATGCGCATGTTGGAGCGCCTCCGGACCGACGGCATCCGTGACGAAGCGGTGCTGGCGGCGATGGCGGAAGTGCCGCGCCACATTTTCGTCGACGAGGCGCTGGCTTCGCGGGCCTACGAAGACACCGCGCTGCCGATCGGCTTCGGCCAGACCATCTCCCAGCCGTGGATCGTGGCCCGCATGAGCGAGCTCGCGCGTAACGGCCGCGCGCTCAACCGCGTACTGGAAGTCGGCACCGGCTGCGGCTACCAAACGGCGGTGCTGGCGAAGCTCGCCATCCAGGTCTATTCGGTGGAGCGCCTGCGGGCGTTGCTCAACGTCACGCGCAAGCACATGCGGGAGTTGCGCATCGTCAACGTGCGCTTCGCCCACGTGGACGGCCACGAGGGCCTGCGCGACGAGGGCCCCTTCGACGCCATCGTGGTCACCGCGGCGGCGACGCATGTGCCAGAGGCGCTGAAGGCGCAGCTCGCGCCGGGCGGCCGTCTGATCGTGCCGCTGGGTCGCGAGGAGCAGCGGCTGGTGGTCGTCGAGCGCGATGCGAATGGCGACTGCACCGAAACCCTGCTGGAAGCGGTGCGCTTCGTGCCGCTGCTGCCCGGCGTTGCCTGAGGCATGAATACGACCCTGCGGCTGGCCGCGCTCGCCGTGGTGTTTCTGGCGGCGGCCTGCAGCACGCCGCGTCCGGCGCCGGTCGTCGATCGCGCTCCGGGGGCTGCGGCCCCGGCCGCCAAACCCGTGCCGGACAAAGCGGCCGACCAGCGACCGCTTGTGTACGTGGTGAAGCGCGGCGACACGCTGTATCAGATCGCGCTCGACAACGGCCTCGATTACCGCGAACTGGCGGAATGGAACCGCATCGATCCCAACCGGATTTACGCCGGGCAGGAACTGCGTTTGCGCGCGCCAGGCACCACGCTGGCGACGCCTGCTCCGGCCCCCGCACCGGTGGCGCGGCCGATCGGTCCTGCCGAACCCGCGCCCTCCGCCGCCGGCGCGGGTTCACAGGTGGTCAGCGAGCCCAAGGCCGAACGGGTGCCGTACTCCGATCAGGCGCTGGCCAGAATGACCGCACCGCCTGCGGCGCCGCCGCCGACCGTTGCGGTCAAGCCGGAGATCAAGCCCGAGCCGCCCAAGCCCGCCGCGCCGCCGCCATCAGCGCCCACCGTCGATCTGGACGACGAAAACGTGGTCTGGGCCTGGCCGGCAAGCGGGCGGCTGTCCAACGGCTACAGCGAGAGCGCCAGCCTCAAAGGTATCGGCATCGCCGGCAAGACCGGACAGCCGGTGCTGGCGGCGGCGCCGGGCAAGGTGGTCTACAGCGGTTCCGGACTGCGCGGCTACGGCAAGCTCATCATCATCAAGCACAACAAGGAATACCTCAGCGTCTACGCGCACAACAGCGAACTGCTGGTGAAGGAAGGCCAGAGCGTCGCGCGCGGGCAGAGAATCGCCGAGATGGGCGGCACCGACGCCGACATCGTGAAGCTGCACTTCGAGATCAGGCGCTACGGCAAGCCGGTCGATCCGATGAAGTTGTTGCCGGAGAAGGCGGGGTAGGGGAATGATTGGGCAAAAGGCAAGACCTGACCCCGTAGTGTCCAAGGCGGACAAATATTCTTCTGGGATGAGTCGGGATTTCGGGCCGATTCGGTACACGGCAAGACGTGGGGCGTTCGCGGGCAGACCCCGGTGGTGCAGCGGCCTGGTCAACGCCAGTCGATGTCGG
>Ga0163146_10000881_pt1 | contig 42855 bp, 65 predicted proteins | sample OliLakLV19MP7G1_FD_148648 | JGI IMG/M metagenome (GOLD analysis project Ga0163146, IMG submission 148648) | Freshwater microbial mat bacterial communities from Lake Vanda, McMurdo Dry Valleys, Antarctica - Oligotrophic Lake LV.19.MP7.G1 | ecosystem: Environmental > Aquatic > Freshwater > Lake >... | reverse complement strand
GGCTGATAGGGGGGAGTGGCGCAGGAGGCTGTGTTTGCTCGGAGAGAGCCACGAAGGATAGCTGAAGGCTACCCACCTCCCGGAGGTGAAAACCACCACTCCCGTCGTTGGTAAACGCAAAGATCTTCTTAACTGTAAGCGTGTTCTGGACCTGCTCGAATAGGTCCTTGAATGGGACGGGCTGGGAGAACCGAACGGGGCCAGGGTCTCTCGATTGAGCAACGCAGAGCATGTCGACGTCTTCTTGCATGGTAGTCCCGCGAATAAAAATAAACCCCCGAAGATGGACCGTGTGTTATAGCATAACCTGTTTGGGGTGTGTGTCCCTTGGGGGAATGGCAGAGTAACCGTTCTAGCGTAGCTTGTCAAGTGATAGACACACGCGCCTGCGTTTTCTGTCTATTGACTACGTATACCTATTTATATATTCCTACCTAAGAGCCAATAAAAGGAAGAGAGAAGAAAGATCAGTACCAATGGGAACCAACCATTGGCTAACCGAGAGCAGGGAAACATACGCTGGCTGGTTACCAGCTAATGTACAGCTCCTGCTAGTCGCTACCCCCAAGATAGCGATTACGCCGTACTATGGGGGTATGGGGGAGTTTGCACTTGACAGCGAAAAAAAGATATAAGATTTAAAAGGCGCGTTTTTTGCCCAACGATCTCAGGTGCCTATCTGTAGAATGACCATTCGGTTTTCCAAGTGCTCTGTTTCCAGCTAGTTACAAAAAAGCCTAGCGAAGTCAATGGCCTAAGTGGTGTGATGATGACAATGACGCACGGGCTGTTTTGCAACAGCGCGGACTTGCTGGCGAAATTGGCGCAGGGTCCGTTAAGTATCTGATTACATCCATTTAAAATAATGGCACAATTGTGACTTTGCGGAAAACGACCTGCTTATACGGCATCTCTTGCAAGCGCTCGAAGTCAGTAGCCTTCTCGCGCCTGCAAGCTTCGGGTACTTATCCACGGCAGCTTCCATTTTTTATAGGCGTTTTTTATTTAGCTCCTAACTTGGCATCTATATCTATACTGCGGGGAAAAAGCGTAGGCACTTCTCGTAGACGGGATCCTCAATGATATCAATAGGTTAGCTATCCGGCCAGCATGTACAACAGGTTAATGCCTAACTCCTTGCAATGATGCACGAAACAATATGCATTAATGAGTTATTAACAATCTGATTTACAGTAGAATGGTCGTTCTAGGGGGAGGGGAATTATTGCGCCGATTGTGCTCATCTATGTATGAGCTGATTCGCGAATCATATCAATATGATACAGCGTTATTGCAACTCAGTTGCATTAGAAACGTCTACGTGTATTTACCATTTCACGCAAATCGCGATAACGCCCTAAAGTACTTTGCATCTAATCACGATATGTATTTATCAGGCAATAAAGCCCAGGAGATTGACTAATATGTTTATATCTTTTCTCGAAGCCAAGGTTTCAATTGAGACAATCAAAACGATAATCGCCAACGGTGGCGGAAACATAAACATGGATGGTAAACTCGTCGAGCTAAGGGAAGGCTACATGATAGGGATAGACGGACACGAGAAACGAGTTGATGCGTCAGCTGACATTCACATATTACAGGCGCAATTCAATAACTACCTTACTCGTGTACAGCATTATAATATTGGGGTCGATATCGTTGGCTACTTTGGCGTCTGGGCAGAATCCGGCTCACTTGTGTTTGACATCTCTGTGCAAGTTACGCATGGATATGGCAGTGAATCGGCACTAGAAACCGCGTATGCGTTGGCGCATGAACACCGTCAGCGCGCAATCTACGACGTAGCCGCTCAAGTAGTTTTACCAGTAATCTAAAGGAGTAATCGTGAACACTTATACAGCCGTTGGAATCGTTGAGGGCAGTACAGATATCTACTCTGATGCTCATTACATCGAAGCATTACAGCTATTGATAGATACCGGACTCGTTTGGCAGTTACAGGGATTCTTTGGCCGTGTCGCAATGATGGCGATAGCAAGGGGAGATTGCAATCCACCACCGGGATATCAGCTCAATGAACGTCTAAAACTTGAATCTATTTAAAAGGGACTTCGTATGTTTGAGATTATTATCGTTATCGCCATATTTGCTATAGCTGTTCGTTCGCATATCGCATTTGAGAATTGGTTAGAAAACTCATAGAATAGTCATTCTAGACTACCTCACTCACACCGAGGTAGTCTCTGAATTACTAACCAACAATAGGAGTACAGACATGGGATCACAACATACGTTTGCTAGCCTTGCGCTAGCTCGTCCGGGACTACTGACACAGTTAGTGGATAGGGCAGGATGGTACGCTATCAATGCGGCCGATTATCACGAGTACTCAGACTCGTTCGTGCACGAAGCTAACCATTTCGCCATTGCGCAACTCCTTAGGCACAGGAAACACTCGCAATCGCAATGGCAAAGGGTGTTATCTCGTAACGCTGGCTCAATACTCGTGAATGGCGATTGGTACAATGATGAGATTGTGGAAGCACTACTATCACTGAGCGGTTATCCCTGCCTAGACGATGACCTACTCGGCGAACTGGAGGCGAATCATGCTGATGCGCACATTGACTCTGGCGGACTCGATGACATTCTCTACACGCTGTTACGTACTCACGGCATCTCCCGGCTCGACGTCGAGGAACTGCCGCAATATCGGGACCTATGGGAACATGTCCAGGTCCTGGAGTCGAGCCCACAACAAGTAGTTTTGGCGCTGGATGACGACGCCGAGACTCTAACGTGCCTATTTGATTCAGGTTTACGGCTCACCCTAGAAGGAATTACTACTTTTCTTGCCAGCGCTGCGAGTATTTCGCAAGAGTTTTTCCTAGTCCTACGAAATTCGCATACGCATTTTACTGACGATGAACTAGGCTTATCTTCAGAGTGCCGTGCGGTTTTATTGGAGCACTCAGCGCGAAATAATGAGAATCAAATTAAACTGTTCGAAGGCTCAAGTGATTAGTGGACTGTGACGTTACTCATATATAATAATGGAGATACAATGCTGAAGAAGTATAAGGTTACGATAGCTAGGGATGCACGTTTTGTGAACCATATAACGATGATGGCGGAGACAATCGAAGACGCTAACAGACAGGCTGACGCACTCGTGCGGGCAATGGCGTTCGATGGCAGGGCGCTAGAACTAAGCATGTTAGGGTCTGACGAGAATCCTGATGCCTATATGTATCTGGGTGACCCTAAGCCGCCGTTTATAATGGCGATTATCAAGAAGGAGGGCGAATGATTACTAGAAGCGAACGCATTTACCGCGCCGTTCCAGGGGGCACGGAGTATCTAATCACCGTGGTGCTACGTGGTTCTGAGTTTTCAGAGTACGTGAGACTAAAGGGTGATGGCTTCAAAACTAGTTGGTGCGGTGACGGCAAAATATGTTTAACTAAACGTGAGGTACGCCATGACAATCGAATCTACGCTTAAGCAGTTCATCGTAACGGTCAAAACTACGTGCATATTGCACCAGGTGGTTATTCTCGATGCGACATCAGCGTGGAGCGCTGAACAAGAGGCGCAAGGCCTGGCAGTGCGTCGACGAGGAGTGGCCTTCACTACATCTGATGGCATAATCGAATACACGGATGTGGTCACGATGAAGGCTCACTCTCTCAAGGCGTAGTATAGTAATTCCAGAGTGCCTTGAGGGGCACTCCCTGAATTATTAGCGAGTACACGATGAGTATACACGAGAGTCGTCAACATTCTAGCGTTGGCTATGCGTATGACGACGTGGACATTACAAGCCTTGCACGGCTGAAACTGATTCCCATGCTTGATGATAACATGCTCATCATCGGCGTATTCAGTTCAGAGAGGGGCGCGCCCTTCGGATATATACTAGATACGTTCCTGGGGGCGTTTATACGCGCAAGTACGGCTTCTATCGTCGAAACACCTATTAACATGTCAGCTATTGCAAGGAAGAAACTATGAGTCGAGAGATAAAGGCCACACCGGAAAGCGTCGAGGGGGCAGTTGAGCGCATTCTGGAGGCTAACTATAGACTAGTTGAGCTAATCGAGGCGTATCAGAGTGGCAGCGTTGCAGTTCGTGGCTCACTGGCCCCTACGATTCACATCCTGCAAGAGTCCGTCAAGAACCTGAATCAGGTAGGCTGGGCGCTGGAGTTGACGCTAGACACCCTAGAAGGTAACACCATTATCGACGCGGGCCCAGTCAAGGCGGATGAGGAGGTACATTGATAAAAACTTTCACATATCAAGACGTATGCGGATGGACACCGGGCCTTCAGGTACCGTCTTTTCTACGAAGAGACTGGCAAGGTACGGTTCTGGATTTGCTACGCTATGACCACATGCCTCCCGACTTGCGACTAAGGGCGGTACTGCGCCCCGAGATGGTGACCACGTTCTGTTTACGTATGTTCGCGGTTCAGAGTGCCCGGCGAGTCCGTTGCTTGGCTGATGATGTGCGTAGCGACGCGGTTCTCGACGCGGTTATTAAGTATGTGCATGATGAAATAGAATTGTTGGAGCTGGATGCGGCAGTGGAGCTGGGTTTTCAGGCGTGGCAAGAGGCGCATGAACTGAGTTTGCAGCCCTGGGGGTCGACCGAGGCGCGCTGGATGGCCGAGGCACGGAACGCGGCACATTGGGCAGCCAATGAGTCGGCAGCTATAGCGGCCTATAGGGCATCGTCTAGCGCCACGGAAGCCGAGGTCCTATCCTCCAGCTGGCCCTCGGCGCAGGTGCGACTACGTGAGAGGCGTATACAGGTACAGCTCCTCATATCTATAATAGAGGCCGACGAAGACATGTGGACGCAATTATTTGATAAGGATAGCAAGCTATGAAACAAGAAGGGGAACGAGTTATGGGTACAGAAGCAGAATGGAGAGAAGCAATCGCCGAGGCCCTCTCGCTACAAAAAGTCGCGGAACGCGCCGGTTGGGTAGCCTTCGCGCGCCAATCTTGGGCAGACTCGCTCGGGGCTACAGCGGAGGAGCTTCAAGTGGTCGAGAATTTGCGGGCTGCCGCGTGGGTAGCGGGAGACCTCACGGATGACGCGTGGGCAAGGGTTGACGCTGTGCGACTCGCGTGGAAGGGGCCCGAGGAAGACGAGGAAGAGGACACAGAATGGTAACTCAGTATAACTATTTGATAAGGACGATAAGCTATGAAGCAAACCGAGATGAACAAAATAGCGGAGGCCATTGAGCATGCCCGGCGGGCAGGAGCGGCCTGGCGAAGGTCGACCGAGGCTTTTCACGATTTGTTACGCCCACCCGAGGCGCACGAGGGGCAATTTCACGAGGCGGAGGCGGAGGCGCATCTAACATGGCTAAACGCGCAAAGGGCTGAGTATGAGGTTTGGGGCGTTGCCTGGAATCAGGAGACGAGCACGGCAACAGTGAAGGCGATGGTCGCACTTGTTGCAGCGGCCCGTAGGGCGTATCTAGCCTGGAGCCTGGACGAAAATGTGAATACATATTCAGAGATGCAACGGGTATTCGATGCGGTGCGGGCCGAGGTGACACGTCATTCAGCGGGTAACAAGGGAGTACAATGAGCAAGAATCGGGTAGAGTCGTATTATATTAAAAACATTGACAATCAGCCCGATACCCAGGTTGAGGGCAAAATGTTTAACGCGCAATTGGCAATCAGGAAGGACGGAGATAGGTACGTTATTGACCACGTTGCGACTGGGCACTACTTGTTCAGAGTGGAGCACCTTCGGACTGCTAAGCTTCTAGCTGGGGCCGCGACGGCAACGGGTGCACATGCCCTGACGGTCGATGGCCCTGGCATACGGGCCGTGCATGCGAAGCTCGGCGACTACCTTCGCTATATACGCGACTGTGACGCCATCAAGGCCAAGCCCTTGGAGTACTCTTTCTATATAGGACTCTTGCATGATTAGCGACTTGGACGACTTCTTTATAGACAAGGCACCAAGCACTAGGCGCGCATATCGCGTAGCCCTGGACTCGTGGGCCAATTCCAACGCACCGCTCAACGCAAGGGGCATACGCGGATGGTTTTCTACGCTTTCAGAGTTATCGGCGTCGACTCGCAACCTATATCTCTCGGCAGTGGAAAGCTACTTGCGGTATTGTGGTACGCCAGTTGACCATGGCATCAAGCGCCCCAATCCGAACAATCTAGTATCGCCTACTCGCGCCCTGTCTGACGCGGAGGTGCGCAGGTTTATGGAAGAGCCCATACTGAGATGGCGCTGTGCTTGGTCCCTGCTTTTCTACCTGGGGCTACGTAGGTCAGAGGTAGCCAAGCTTGCGCGTAGGGACATCTTCAGAGTGGACGGCGGTCGCCTTGCCGTGCGACTTACAGCGCCCAAAGATGGTAAGTATAGGGAGCTATTAATACCGATGAAAATTCAACCCATTGTAGAGGCGTACATCCATGACCGCACGGGCTCGCTCTTCAGAGTGGGGCCGCAAAGGTTATCGAGTAAGTTTAGGGAGCGGGCAGTTAGCCTTGGGCTGGGCAATCTTGGCCCACATTGCGCTCGCGCCACGTTCGTGACTCGGTGCCTAGTGGCGGGATGGTCATACGCTGAGGTGCAACGCGTGACGGGACATTCCAATCAGGAGATGGTCGCACGGTATGACAGGCGTAGGTTTGTGACTCGCGCCGTGGACTATGATTGAACCTTGGTGGCTAGCCCTAGTCTATCTAGGTGATTAGAGATGTCGGCCCCATTCGCATGATCTTCAGAGTCCCCGCCTAATAGAACGCCGGAATCTATATGCCCGATCATCGCCTTAATCGCGGCAGCGTCGGGGCTTGTCCCGTACTTGGACTTCCCGGCCTTCGCCATTTCCAGGCTATTATTGAGCAGTTCGTATTTAATCTCGATAAGCACCTCCTGTACCTGCGCCCGGAGCGGACCCGTACCGCGTAGCGCTGGCAGTATGTCGCTCGTAAAGGACAGCCCCACATCCTTGGCCAGTTTGGGGAAGTTCACGCTTTGCGTGACGCGGATGGCTTTCACGAACTTATCTAACTGATCCTGCCTAGTCGTCATATACACCGCTCATCGTTGAGTATTTAGTGTTATCAGAGATGATGGGCTTGTCATAGCCGTGGCTGTCCAGCGCCTTCATAAGCTCATCCCATAACGCGAAGAGTCCCGAGGCCCTATCGGCTGTGAACTTCATGGTGAGTGGCGCCCCACCGTTCTTGAAGGTCCGGCGCATGGTGTAGCAGGTAATGCCGGCCCATGGACGCTCGCAAGCGAAACCGACTTCCGCGTTGCCCCACTTCAGTACGTGTAGCACGGTACCGATAGCCTCCTCCTCCAACCCGTGCCGCCAGACGCGCTCCAGAGCCTGGAGGCCCAACTGCCACCCTGCCATGTGCTCAGCGCGGACGCGGAAACCCCACGCCGCTTTCCATTCGAGCGTTTCGCGGGAGTGTATCCGGGGCCAGTACATACGGCGCATGTTGCCGGTTAGCATACCGCCCTTGGTTTCAATATACGCAACCCATAGATAGTCGGGCCGGGTATAGAAGGTCCCGCAGACTCGCCAACTGGCCGGAAACTCGGGCTTGTTATCGCGAGCGAGCTGGACGTGCATGCCCCGTGGCACCGGCATTTTGTTTGCCCGTACTATCTCCGCTTCTTGCAACGTCCACCGCCGCTGCGGGGGTAGTTCTGAGTTCGGTGGCATTTTCGTTGTCTCCGGTTGACGATTGAAAGTGTAGAACGAATAGACGTTCGGTCAAGGTCTCCAGTCGGGCTGGTGAGCGGCCAAACAAGTTAGGCACGTCGGCTAGGGTGCGCGTGACCGTGCGGTTGACGTAGGCGCTGATGTTGGCATTACTCACGTCGCCGGGTACTTCGATAACACGTATCTGCGGCGTAAATTCTAATTTGCTCATAGGTTCTCCCTTGTTACAGTATATCCAAAGTGGGTCAAGACGTTGCGGCACATAACGACAAACTCAGTAATGGGCATACAATGCTTGGCATTATTAACGCGGTTATCTACCCACACGATATTATCCACACCAGAGTCGCCCCCGTCCATTCGCGGCAACACATGCTCCAACGACGCGTTGACGCCCAACCTAATCCGCACTCCGCTATATGCACACCTACCCTTGTGCTTGCGCCACGCTGCGATAACAACGGGGAGCGATGCGCGATGCCTAACGGCTGCGGTGCGTAGAATACACGTTCTACACCTGCCTTTAGGTACGCACGGAGGCCGACCGCCGCACCTATAACACCGCCCGGCGGCTTGTTTCCTCAGCTTACTACGTGCCGATCTTGCCCGCGCCTCGCGCCTTGACGTCATACCGCACGTCCACGGACCATACACTGATACGCTCGCAGTAGTATCTCTAGGCTGGATGCGGGCATAATACCTATCCACTCACCACCGTTGCGCTTGTGCATGATGACATTGACAGCATCCGCGCCGACTGAATCAAGTTTGAGCTGGGCTAGCCAGGGGTGAATCAGCGAAGTTTCCGTCCGTTTAACTTCAATACGCAGTTGGGGTAGGCCCGCTACAACCAGGTCGCTCGCGCCACCCTCTGGACTGCCTGCATACTGCACTGCCCGGCGCGCCTCTAGGCCCCACTGAGTGAGTAGCTCGGCTGCCTCGCGCTCACCGCGCTTGCCCTTCTCTCGCGAAAACCGACCCATTACGTTCTCTCCTCTCTTACACGCCGACAAATCTCCTTCCACACCGCGAACAACACGCGACCGTTAGCGGTGTTGGGCTCGAACTTGAGCGCGTCTTTGGCATGTATAAGGCGCTGCGCTAGGTCTGGATAACTATCACGCGCCACCTTATAAGCAAAACGTAGGTTATTCAACTGCGGCCACCCGTCCCGGATGTTTTTCAGGGCAAAGGGGCGACTTGCCTCGGCCATTCTGACTAGTACGGAATCCAACGCTGTGTTATTAGATCCTCCCATATACGCAATGCCTCGTATTGCCCAAGCGTGTCGCCACTGAGGCGGTACATGCCGGATATTAATTCTAGTTCGTCGATATCGGGAACCGTGCCGACACTAATGTGCACGTATTTACGTAGCTCCTTCGGGATGCGTGGTTCCAGGATGGCGCGGACCAGAGTGCTACCAGTCAGATGCTCTCGGCACTTAGTTCGTCGCAGCTCAAAATCCCCAGGGTCACCTATGAATCCCCCGACGTTAAACTCCTGCCTGGCTTCTTCACCGGCAAGGAAGTTGAGCGCTTCGGCGAAGGACATGCCAAGCTTATTGCGGCACCAGTCTAGCGCGTCGCCCTTGGCCCCACAGCCGAAGCAATGATAACGCTGTTCCCTAACATTAAACGACGGGGAGGTTTCTGCGTGGAACGGACACAGGCCGACGTGCGAACGACCGTTCCAACGTAGTGAAACTTCTTGACCAATGAGGTCGGGCAAGTTAGTATCCATCTTGGCTTTGTCAATGCGCGACGTCATACTGTAGACTCTACCAGGATATTAAAATTACGGCAAGTATAAAAGGACAACATCATGGCACTACAATTTTCAGCGGAAGACCTAGCGGCAATTCAGGAGATAGCGAGGGAGGACTCGGACCCGGCGTTCTCGGGACCTACGGGTGGAGGCAAGAAGCAGTTTCCGCGTCGACCTCATTACAAGCTCATGAATCCTACGCCCGATGGCCCGGCGCTACCTATGCCAGGCTTCAAGCTGTCCACATTCAATGAGGGCACTGGCGTATGGGAGGAAGAGAAAGTGCCAGAGCTGAAGGGCGTGATTCTGTATGCGTCCGACACACGCACATTCAAGAAGGGCTCGAAGGGTGAGATCGCGTGTCAGTCGTTCAACGGTGAGCAGGCAGCACCAAAAATTGTGGCGCCACCGTGCCGGAAGCTGGACACACAGGGCGTGGCGGCTGTCCTCTCTAACTTTCGCGGCATGGATAAAGCTAAAATAGATGAGCGTGTCGCGCAGCTAGTTGACGGGCAGGGCAAGCTGAGTTTCTGCGCCATCAAGACTAAGACCGGAGGTTTTATTCCCCTATGCCCGATGGCTAGATACAACGAAGATACGGGCCAGGCTGGACCATGTAAGCCGGGCATCACGCTGGTGATGTGGGATATCAAGCGTGAGCGTGTATTCAAGATGGACATCGGCGGACGTTCGATATCAGACTCGCAGAAAAAGGGCGTGTCGGAGTATCAGGAGTTTCGCAAGATGCTTGGCGAGAAGCGAGTGCCGGCATACGCTTTCGTTGTTACCCTCACGCCCAAAGGTGAAACCAATCAGGACGGCACAGCATCTAAATTCTACACGTTGGGCCTAACCGCCTCGCCAATCTCGCGGCCCGAGAATCGTAAAGCGATGGGGGAGAAGGCGATTGTGGTCAGAGATGCATACATCAAGAGCGCAAACTGGGTACCTAAAGAAACCCAGCCGGTAATCAAGCCACCGCCTGTGGTTAAGGTTGCCGAGATCACTCCGCCCGGACCCGCCGCGGAGGATTTGCCGGCCTCGTTCGCGGATGATGACATCGATTTCTAGGGACCACTAACACACTGGAGTATTATGGACGCAAAAAAGAAACGACAAACTCGGCGCTCGGCCTGGGAGATGCGTAGGGTACTATTAGCGGCGGAGATACAAGCCAGGTGTGACGACCTCGCGGCCTCGGTGGCCTTCCTGGGCCTTAGTATCTCGTTTGCTGGGGGGCAGAAGGATGAGGACGATGCGGTGCATCAGATCGAGCGGCGCATGCGATTGGTGGTGAGCCTACTCCGCCCCTATCAACACCTGCGATTTACGCATCAGCGCCGGACGATCAGGAGGTGGGAGCTTGCTATGTCGGTGCCGGCGTATAAACAGGGGGAACAGTAAATGAAACAAGCAATCAGCACAAGCTGGCACCAGTATGGCAAGTTACATCCGGTCGGCCACAAGATCGTCCAGGACATTTTCCAGGGCCCTGTGATTATAGAAGAAAAGATTGACGGCTCACAATTCTCATTCGGTATTTTCGATGGCGAGCTGCGATGCCGAAGCAAGGGGGTGGAGCTACACGTCATGGCGCCGGATAAAATGTTTCAGGCGGCGGTTGATGCGGCGCAGCAAGTAAGGTCCCTACTGCGCCCCGGCTGGACATATCGCGGCGAATATCTACGGCGCGCTAAGCACAACGCACTGGCGTATGACCGGATTCCGGTGCGGCATATAATTGGCTTCGATATCAATACCGCGCAGGAAGTGTACCTAGACCCAGTAGTTAAGGCGGAGGAGTTCAGGCGGCTCGGCATGGAAACGGTGCCCCTCCTGCATCATGGCGTCCTGGAAGATGTTACGCAGCTCCGTGAATACCTAGAGCGAACTAGCATCCTCGGCTCGCAAAAGATCGAGGGCGTGGTAGTGAAGAACTACGCCATGTTTGGTCCCGACGGAACGGTGCTTCGTGCTAAGTTCGTTAGCGAGGCGTTCAAGGAGGTACACGCCCATAGCTGGCGGGAGGAAAATCCGAATCGCGGAGACCTAAACGACCGTCTCATCGCTGCGTATCGTACCCCGGCACGGTGGCAAAAGGCGGTTATGAGGGCCCGAGAACTAGGTACGCTATCTGATTCGCCCCAAGACATTGGGTTTCTCATGCGAGACGTTATGAACGACATAGAAATAGAGGCGGGCGACGAGATTAAAGCAGTGCTATTCAACGAAGCATGGAAGCGTATATCCCGTGGCGTCGTGGCCGGCCTGGCGGAATGGTATAAGGAGCAATTGCTCAACGAATCCCTCACAAGGACAGAGGAGTATAACTCAGCGCGCACCGAGGCTAGGCGACTTGTAGCCCTTGAGCCCGAGCCCGCGCCCGAGTCCGCCGAGGGCATACGGCTGGGCTCGCTGGCGCACATAGTCGAAGAGTATGAGAGGGAGCACTATGCCTGTGACTTTGACCTGCCTCTGAAGGTGAAAGGGGGGACCGACTAATGAATCCACCACAAAAGAAGAGGGCGCCTCGTCAGCTCAGCAAGATTGGGAAGCGCACGATGGCCCGCAACGACCGCAACAGTTTTGGTAACACGATACACTATCCCGCTTACACGACATTCTTCGACGAGGATCGTCGTGAGTTTCTGCGGCGGTGCGTGGAGCTAATGAGCATGTGCTCCCAGTATCACCCTTGCGAGGATACGTACTACCAGAGGTTCCTAGAAGAAGAAGGGCTAAGTCCAGTGAAGGGGGAGATTGATTCATGAAGCACATACCAGAGAAGCGAGCGGCCCGTAGGTTATGCGACATTGGGGAGCACACGGAGGCCAGCGGGTCTGGAACTACCACGCATTGGAGTTCATACACGGTATTCAGCGATGATGACCGCCGCGAGTTTCTGTACCGCTGTATAACGCTAATGAGCAACGGCATCCCAGGCAGTCATGTCAACCAGATATATTACAAGGACCTCCTAAAGGCCGAAGGTCTGGATACATGTGCGAAGTAGATTTTACATACCAGTGTCAGAGTGGTCTACATGCGGCAAGCAGGGGCACGTAACTCCGTTGTGCGTACTCGGTGACCATGCAGCGGCGGTGGAGTTTTGCTCTAAGCATCGCGGCGCATGCCGGCTCTGGTATTGCGACATGAGCCCCCGCGCTCGTCGCTACGTCGAATCGCTAGTCACGCTGACCCGCCCGCCCTGGCATCACGATATCTATGGCCGCGCCCCTCTCTCTAATTATAATCTAGCATACGCGATTATCGGGCCGGACAATCTACTGCACTCACTGCACGTATCGGCAAAAGAGGCGCGCTATTCTATCGATGCTAATCATCATATGGTTAGGTTTCGTACCGCGTCTATGGTAACAGAAGGTGTGCGCCTGGGAATATCTCAGGAGGTCGCCATCGTTGAGGAGTGGCGAGAGTAGCATGGCTGACTTATATAGCATCATACTCCAGGCGGAGCGCCAGGGCGACACATACGTCGAGGTTCCACTAGGCCACCAGGACCCCGATGAGCGTATATGTATTGAGGGCACACTAGCATCAAAGCGCGACACACTCGCCGCAGAGCTGGCCATAGCTAACCATGTGACGGTCGACGACTCACAGGCCCGCGCCTTTCAATCATCACCCGCGCATCGCAAGACGTACAGCACCCTGTCGGATGAGCAATACGAGGCAATGACCCAGATACCCCAGATTGGCACCTACATCATTACGGGCGGCCCCGGCTCCGGCAAGACCTATATGGTCAACTCTATTGCACAAGCGTTCCGCAAGCTCGGTAAGCGTGTCGTCCTAGCTGCGCCTACGGGAAGAGCCGCGCAGCGCATGGGGCAGGTATGTAATATGGAGGCATCCACAATACATCGCCTGTTAAGGTGGACGAAGGATGGTTTTTTGCACAACGAATATGATCCTGTTCCGGCGGACGTGTTCATTATAGATGAGGCGTCGATGCTCGATGTCCACCTAGGCGCCGCACTTGTGAAGGGCATACCCCGCTACGCAGTGCTAGTGTTGGTTGGCGACAAGGATCAACTACCGTCGGTCGGGCCAGGCCGAGTCTTCGCGGACCTCATCGAATCCGGCCCCGTTGGCGTTTCGTACTTGACCCGCATATTCCGGCAGGGCGAGGGTTCCGGTATCAGCAAACTAGCGGCTGACATTAATCAAGGCACGGTCTCCGCCCTATCACTGCCCGGCGACGGTAGTAGTGATGTCGTCATGCTACCGGCGGCCACTCAGGCCGAGGCGTTGGTGCACGTACTCCATTACGCAAGCCGGCTCCCTGCACAGTTGAAGGTGCGGCCCGATTCGGTGGTGGTGATAGCGCCCACCAATGTTGGACCGCTCGGCGTGGTCAAACTAAACATAGCACTACAGCAAAAACTTAATCCAAGCACCGCAGCCGGAGTCAGCATACATGACGGCGTCGCTCGCAAGGGTGACATGGTGTGTCAGCGCGTCAATAACTACATGATAGATACCAAGGGGGTGTTCAACGGCGACATGGGTACCGTGGAATCAGTGAATGAGGCCGTTGGTGGATTGGTGGTGCGGCTATGGGACGGGCGCATCATTAGCTATTCGCCACACAACGCCCGGCAGCTATCGCTAGCATTTGCGATGTCAGTACACAGGGCGCAAGGGCTGGAGATGGAGTGCGTCATCCTGGTGGTGGATGATAGTCACGGTCCGTTACTCACGCGCAATTTAATCTACACGGCAGTTACGCGAGCTAAAAGATTGCTATTAATTATCGGATCGACTCACGCATTGCAGATTGCTGTGCGAAATAATGCGTCGAATTTGCGAGCAACACGTCTTAAAGAAAAGATGTCTACTCTCAACCAGGATTTACCGTGGCATACAACCGTCCCTCACAAACCAGTGTAGTTTTCGATCTAGAAACCATTCCGGTCAACATCTCGCAGGCCCATCTCAAAAAAGCGGAAGATGAATATCGCCCACCGTCCAATTATAAAGACCCGGAAAAGATCGCGAAGCATAAGCAGGAATTTATAGAGGGGCTAGCCGAGCGTCATAAATTCCGCGTTGGCGGCGCTAGGGTTGTGGCGGCTGGACTGGGATTGATTACGGGTAATCAGGTAACCAACATCGAGGGCATGGCGTCCGATGATCCTAACAAAATCATGAAATTTCTGGTCGACTACTTAGCCGAGATCAATAACTATCGACTGGTCGGCTACAACATCATGGGGTTCGACCTGCCGATCCTATCACACGCACTCAACGCAGCGGACTTGAGTTTGAATTGCCCGCAAGGTAAATGGGATCCTATTGATCTGATGTTTCATTTCAAGGGGTATGGGATGAAGGACTTGGCGGAGAGCTACGGCATTGAGACGCTGAAGGACGAAGAGGGGCGCACACTAGACGGCGGCGCGGTGCAAAATCTCTACGAACTGGGGCAGCTAGAGACGATAGAGAAGTATGTCAAACACGACATACTCATGGAGGGGCGCCTGTTCATCGCTCTGTCACGCGTGTTTAAATTCTAAGGAGTACACATGGCAATAGGAGTGTATGGCACATCCGACCTTAATTACGTCGCCGAGAAACCGCCACCCGCCGCGATCAAACACGACGGGGATAAGCCGCGCTATGACCTGATACCCTTCGACGCCTTAGACTCGATAGTGAAGGTGCTCACTTTCGGCGCTGACAAATACGGGGCCGGTAACTGGGAGAAGGGTTTTGCATACGGCAGACTGCTGGGCGCGACGCTTCGGCACGTTACCGCATTTGCGAGGGGTGAGGACCTGGACCTGGAAACCAAGATGCCCCACCTGGCCCATGCCGCGTCCTGCCTACTCATGTTACTGGCGCTCACGCTACGTAAGGGAGGGGAAGATGACAGATCCAAGATTTAGCATGGAGGCGGTTAGCGCTGCCCGCGCAGCCATGCGGGAGCTGGCGACGCTGGGGCATGTGGTGATAGGGATCGAAACATTCGTGACAATGTTCGTCACGCTAGTGGACAAGGCGGGACTACATGCTCAATACAAAGCTACTGCACATGAAGCGCTGGCCGACTTCTTGTTCGCCCTCGCGAATGTTGTACAGGGCTACGCGAAGGACGCAGCAGTTCAGGCGCATCTGCCCAGGGGGGAAAGTTTTGGTCGTCTTCCACCGTTACCCATTATTGGAGATAAAATATGAATACACCAACGGCCTTGGATCTAATGGTAGCGCAATACACGGCGGCTAAGGGTTTGGGTATCGATTTCCTGGGGAAGACGCCCATGGACGCCGCTCAGCAAGCATATCGTGAGGGGTTCACGGCGGCGGTGGTGTTGGCGGCGACCACTGCAAAGGGCGCGGAAAGTAATGAGTTCCCTGCTAAGGCGGCGGGCATGCGGCTATTGGCAGAGCTATTGAGCTGGACGGTACATGGAGAAGCGCGTGAATAGAGATACTGAATTTATCACACTGCCAGTTAGCACCCTGTGCGAATTGCAGGCCCTACTGATGCGAATAGCCAAGGTGACTGGGCCGATTATGGCGCGGCTGCCGAATAGCGAAGTCACGGACATCAAGCCCGCCGAGTACGAGGAGAGCCCGCTACGCCCCGACATTCCACCATTCGTTCCCGTGCGCTGGAGTCCTATGCACGTTTGGCCGGTGAGGAATGATGAGGTAGTAGTATTAGTGGACGGGCAAGAGCGCAGCATCCTTCCGCACGAACGCGCATCACTGGTCACTGGTCAAGTGCGGCGCCTTGCACATATTAGCGGATGGAGATATGGCAGCATCTAAAGCAATCAGAAATAGAGTGAGGGCCCTCAGGGGCGACAGTCCGGTGTCGGACTTGCATATGGTTCAGGCGAAGGACGTGATGCACGAACGCCACCTCGCCCTGCTCCGCTCGGTTATGCTGCATGCAATACGAGATGCCTGTCCGACGGGATACAAGGGGGTTGTTGTTGGGGACCCGGTGGAGGCAAGGGCCTGGCTATTCGACACAGATCCCGACGACGCGCCCGCACCGTTCACAGCAGCGTGGATTGCTGACCACCTAGACCTAGACTTGAGCAAGGTTCGTACTTTTGTTGCGGAGTGGAAGGGTTTTCATAAAAGTTATTTAGAGACCAGGAAGGATGGTGGTCGGCAGGCACACCTGGAGACCCTATTCCTCCTGGCTGGCCAGAAACTATTCGGCTCCCCGCAAGTTAAATCACCGATACAATAGTGGCATATATGTTTAAAAAACTTCTCGCTCTCTCACTCCTGGCACCTACTCTAGCACTGGCGCAAGATTGCCCGCGCGTCGTACCTCAGAAAATGAACTGGCGAGTGTTAGGCTTTCTGTGGAAGCCAATCGCAGAGCACAATTCATCGCCGCTGGTTGCGTTGAACAATGGCCCCGCACGGCGCGACCCGGTAATTTTCACGAAGGGCCGCTCTAATCGTTTAGTGCGCCTGGCTCAACTTCCGCTTCGCAGCGTTGGTGATGTCGGTTGGGTCTATCAAAATCGCAGTCTTAATGCAGCGATATTGCGGCGCGAGTTTAGGCAGATCTTTGTTCGCGTCATAGACGTGCGTAACGGTTGCCGCACATGGCGGATTCGCAACCCAACGCAAAGAAGCGATGGAATAGTTTCGCAGACAGTAGAAGATTCTAATTAAGCGCTTGCACATGATGGGCTTTGAAGCTATGATGTCCGTCATGGCATACACTAATGAAGAGTTCGAAGCGTTTTTCATGAGTCATAACAGTGACATGCGGGGTTTGGCGAACCGCGTTTTGGGAGGGCGTACCGACGATGCGTATGACGCAGTACAGGCGGCATGGATCTCCATCGTGCAGCATTGGGACCAATGCCGAGACCCTGGTAAGCGCCGGGGATGGGCGATGACGGTGGCATATAATGCGGCTAGGGAGATTGGACGCCGTGGACGTCTCGAAGGCGAGGTGGTCAACCGTGTCTCTGGCGCGCCGGAAAATCTCGATGCGCTAGTGGGCGACGAGACCGGGCGGGACATGTTGGTTACCAACCGCAGCGCCGAGGTAGATGTTGATACGCGCAGGATGGCGGCGTGTGTCACTAACGCACTACGCATGACGGGATGCAGCGAGGCGATGCAGCGCGCTATTGATGGTGAACGATTTATAGACTTGGCTAGGGAGTATGGGATTGGCTACTCAGCGTTTAAGAGCGCGCACTTTCGCTATATGCAAAAGATTCGTGCCATCGCTACCAGGCGCTACAATAAGGGCATATTGAATGACAAGGAAGAAGTTCAAGTGGCACGGCCCCCTCCTACCTCCAAGGGCCGGGGACGCAGGTTGGGATCTAGCGGCGGCGGAGCAGATTATTATATTGCCCGGCAAGCAGGGGCAAATTAAGACAGGCATATACGCCGCCGTACCTAGTGGTTTTGTGGGGATAATTAAAGAAAGGTCTAGCCTATCCGTGAAGCGATGCTACGCCCACGCGGGTGTGATAGACTCGTCATACAGAGGGGAGATCGTTGTGATTTTGGGTAACTATGGCAACGCGCCGCTGGTAGTCGAACCTGGTGACAGGGTGGCGCAGATGATTATAGTACCGCACCTCGACGCACGGCACGGCGAACAGGTGGCCCGCGAAGCGCTAGGGCAAACAGTAAGAAACGATAAAGGTTTTGGGAGTACTGGCAAATGAATGAGACAATATATACATGGTCGCAGGGACCAGAAGAACGCTTACTAGATAGTCATAGTTTTAGCACTATCAGCTACGCGTTTGTTACCAAAGCCCGCATGATGCAGGTAGACAGGGGCATGTTTTTGGATGGTAAGCAGGGAGAACTGGACCAAGATGAACTGAGACAGGCGATAGAGTATCCCAGCCCGGATGGTTCGTTACCAACGCAGCGGTACGAAAGAGAGGGTGAAAGTTTTGCCGGTTTTATGTATACTCATACAACTGACGTTGTAACTTTATGTTTCGGGAAATGTTAATATGCAAAAGGTTTTAGCTGCTGCCCTAATATCGTCCGTGACCCTGTTGTCGGCATCACTCAGCTTTGGCGAAAGTGGTACCACTCGATTGTGTCAAAAGATCAACCCGCTTCGTGGAGGAAAAAATGCTAAAAAAGATTCAAACAATGATAGCCGCGTTCAGAGGGTTGTTTTTGTTGATGCGGAGAAAAATTGTCCCCGTGGGTTTAAGTCGCGAGGCACTCTTCTCAATCCCTCCGCGCTTGAGGACCTTAGAGGCGCTACAGGCGATGGAGGCCCACAAGGTAGTACTGGCCCGGCTGGCGCTACTGGGTCTACAGGGCAAAGTGGAGCGACTGGAGAGCAGGGTATACCCGGCGCCACCGGCCCCCAAGGCGCGACCGGCGCGAATGGCAACACAGGACCGAGCGGATCGGACGGACTTCGGGGTGAGCCAGGACCCGTTGGTAGCAGTGGTGCCACCGGGCAAGCTGGACCTGTCGGGCCGCAGGGACCGAATGGCAATCCGGGTATTGCTGGACCCATCTCTCTCAAAGGCTGTTACCAAGCGGTCGTCAAAGAAGAAGTCGTCGGTCAAGCGAGGGTCGCGTTAGAGTGCAAGAAGGGTCATTTTGTAATGGAGCATGCGGCGTATGCTGACCATGGCGATATTAATGGGGATCGGCTTTTGTTTAGTGGGGATATGGTATATGGCGTTGTCGCGCTATCTACGTCCGGGTCCCTCGCCAAAAGGATCGTTACCGTCCAAGCTGTCTGTTGCCCCAAGTTGGAATAATATGTCACAAGGCCCCCCTATGGTTAAAAAGTTCGAAACCTCATACAGCGATATGCGCGTGACGGTACGACAGGTACCAATCGCCGGAAAAACTGTAGATATATTTGAGGTGAGAATTGTGTATTACAAGGACGCAGCCATGACGGAGGTCGCGGCTTGTGGTAGGGTGGCGTTATCGCGAGGCAATACGTGGCGTGAGGCGCTAGAGGACCTAGACTCCAGACTGGAGGGGATCTCTCTAGCGCCAGTTAGAATACTACTTGATGATATCGTCGGCTGATACTAGGGCCCGACGTATCGATGCCAGGTATGCGCGGATGGAGGATACGGAATCCTCATTGAATCCGATGCACAGATCCCGTGACTGCCAGAACATTGCGCCGTCATCCGTGTGCCAGGCCCCGAATATGTGCCCAAGTTCGTGATGAACGGTTTGTGCTAGTTCATAGCGCGATCCGTGGGCGTTGACCGCCAAGAAGATCTCAGCCGGCCTGGCGTGTAAGACGCCGATACCGCTAGCTTGTCCCAGCGTACCGGGAGCCAGTCTAGGCACGAAAGTGATTAGGATGTCCAGGCGATTACGCATTGCGTCCACCTGTTCCTGTGTATACTCCCCTGGAGATAAGATGGCGTAGGTGTCGAATTTGAGCGTCATGCCATGACTAGCTAGATCACCAGTAAACATGGCGGCACCTGCGAGCCAGACCGATGTTAATTTCTTGCAATCTAACCTAGGATCACACACGACGCCCACGGCGATATTGGATGCTCTGGGCGGCTCGGCTTGAGCGACACCCAGGAGCATGGAGAGTATAAAACTAATCACTCTCCCGAGCCTCTATTACTGCACGGCCTAACTTGACTCCCTTATGTGCCAAACCACCCGCTAGCAATAGCTGCGCTAGTAGTTCAACTAGAGCCTCAAACGGAATGAGGGCTGCGAAAGGGGCCGGTAGGAGGTGCAGGGCAAGGGTGAGCACGGCTCCAATTAAAGTCTTCTTGCCATCACCAGGAATTCTCTTCATTGCTGCGTCCGCAGCCGCTAATAGTTTCTTCATATATATAATCCTTAACAAGCCTTGCGGCGCATTGCCCGCTTTAAACATTTAATATCGGTCATTCGGTATACCCTATCTCTGAGTGGGGTATTGGGCATTTGCCATTCTGCTCGCCACAGGAGGAAGTCGACCTGCGACATCTGGTCATATTCTCGCTGAGTGGGATCGCGAGTTTCGCCGTCGCCATTGATCGCATCGCCTCGGCGGAGTTGATCCGTAATGCCATAGGTATGTACCTCAATCGGTCGACCCGTAGCGCTAGATGGTGCGCCGAAACGGTTGCGCGCAAAGTGCAGCATGGGCAAACCCTTGAGGGATTTGCGAGCGGATGCAAGCATAACGCGATATGCCTTGTCGGTGAGGTTGTCCTCTAGCTCAACAAAGATACGCCACTCTACATTGGGGCGAGGGTCAATGAACCGAGCGCGGGCACGCTTTACCCATCGGCGCCAGTCGGACATTACTTTCCGATCTTGTCTTTCCAATAACCCATTAAGCTGAACAATCGAGAGGTCCGGTCTGAACCTGGCGAGCGCCAAGGGTCCCGTTCTGCGTGGGGGCCTACAAGGTCCACAAGAAAGATAAAAAGAAACGCGAAGGGGAGTAGCATTAACCAGCGGGTCACTAACCAGACCGTCGATAAGCCAATGTATATTTTTCGGACTATTTCCAAAAGCCGCGTTAACGAACGCAAATGTTGGCCGGGGGGAGGCTTTGAGGACTTCAAGTGCTTTCTCCTTGGGAAAGGATGGTGCTGCCAGAGGGATGAGCGCTAGGCCGGTGTATGGTCGCGCATGTGCGTTGCTGGCGAAAAGTGCGGCGGTTAGACATAGGGCCAATCTGAACATGTTATCTTCCTTTGAGCATACGCATGAGTGACTGGATATCCATGCCGCTATTAGCGCCATCGGTTAGAAACTGCTGATCATCCATTGCGGCATTTGGATTCTGTAGCAACAGCTCCAGTTCGCCCTGTGGGTCTTGGCTATCCATAATAGACTCTGAGGAGTTGGCTAGCTGGCCGCCCATGCCTGGCAGAATCTGACTACCTGGACCGGAGCCCGACTGTCCGATATCGAGGCCCATCTCCTGCGCGGATTGTTCCGCCGCGATGCGCTGTAGGAGCGCCCTAATTGCATGCATGTCCATGTATGTTATTCCATCATCTTTAAATATCGTCGACTAGAAACGTGAGCGAGAACTTTGGCGGCGTATGCTAACCCACGCAGGGAATTAGGTGTGCCTGAGTTGTAACGGCTGAGGGCCCTGCGCATCCTGGTGTCAGTATCACCAGTCGACTCTTTCGCGAGATAGAAGGCTAATACTCGGCACCCGATATCAATGCCAATTTCCGGCATGCATAAAGCAGTGAAATACCGGGCGGGGTCTAGGGGGTCCTGGCTCCTAGGAACGAGGCGACCACACCAGCGGGCAGTATCGCCCATAACTTGCATGAGGCCCCAGGAATGGGAGCGTCCTATTTTCTCGGTCCATAGCGAGGGGGTGCTGTTCATATCGGGGACCCATCCCGCTAGATCGCTACGGCGCTTATCCTTGACGTACATATCGAAAAACACGGGCTCATATCGAATAGCCCCACTATTGCCGCCGCTTTCTTGCAGTATAACGGCAGCTACAATGGGCGGGGGTAACTCGTGCCGTATGGCCATATCGTTGATGATAGCACCGTACATATTGACCTATATTAAGCGAGAGGCGAGTTTCTCGATAAAGGGGATTTGAGTAGAGAGGACGGCCAGGATAGCCCATAGGACGATGCGGATCAGTTTCATCTCATGCACGAGAGCGGTCAGATTCTCCATAATGCCCTCGATCTTATGTCCATGGGCACGTTGAATAAGTTCTAGCGCGCTGACCTGTTCTGATAGCGTGGCTAGCTCTGTGGCGGTACGTAGGTTAATCGAATCTTGGGTGCCCATATTATAACAAGTCCGGGAGTTTGCCCGCTGTGGTGTTATGCCGTTCGTGTTGACAACACTCAACTGGAATAACTCTCATTTTACGCAGGCGCTTATCATCTGATACGTGTGTTTCGGTAATAGGATTGCGGGGCTCGATCATCGTCCCTGCCTTCTCTAGGAAGAATCGGTTCACCAACTCGGCGTCCTCGTAGCACAGCATATAGAACTGTATGTGCTGCTGGAGCTTATCGTCGAAGGCTGTTAGCGGCTGGACGTAGACTCGCAAGGCCGCATCCTGAAAATGCTCCCACCAGTCTCGCTTCCCGGATTCGGCGTACTTGAAGCGCAGGACGCGCACCGCTTGAAAGAGGTGTTTCCGAGGAGGACGCACACCGGGGAATGACGACATCCATCGTGCATAACGGTCGTCCCGCCTGCCACGCGCCGTGATCTCATAGGGCGACAATATCAGCCGCTCCTCACCCGCGCCCGTAGCATAGGGGTCAACCCACCGAGCGGGATGAGTTAGACTAAAAAGACAGGCCGGGGGCCGTGCTACTAGATGTGCCATACACTCCTATAGGGTTGGAAACATTCAGGATACACTATTCGAGGGCCTCCCTGCGTAGGTTGGCGCTCTGGTCTCGGGCAGTTTGATCTAGGCCGTCCTTGACGGTACGTAGGTATCCCTGCTCAATATTAAAGGGCTCGGGGCGTATGCCGGTGAGGCCGCGTAGTGCGCGCACTCCAGTTGGTAGCTGGGCATTATTAGCCGATGCTGCGGTGGAGAGTAGACGACTAAAGCCTGGGATGAACGAGGTGAGCATCCAATGCGTCCTGGTCGGTACAATGAAATTGCCCTGACCATCTGCCACGCCGCCAAGAATACCCTGCACGGTTTTGTTGTATGCCTTGAAAGCTACGGCTGGAATACTACCGCCCGGATAGTCCTGAACGCTTCGTGCCGCCGCTTCAAACGATGGCCACTTGCGGAGGAACGCCGAGTCTAGGGGTTTATTGAAATATAAATTCTTGCCGGAGATAAGTTCTGCCGCTTTGGCGATTGGCGTGGAACTGGCAGCCAGTGCCTTCTGGAATGTGCGAGCCGTACTGTCCACGGTGGCGTCTATCACCTCCCCTAATTTGAGGTTGCGCGGCATTTGAATATCGAAGGTGCCGAGCACGGTATTAACGGGTAGACCGAAACCACGGCCCACTATTGATCGACCCGTTTTGTCCTTACCAATGAGGAAGGAAACCTGCTCTGCCGATGCTGCGGATTTTAATAGGTTGAGATCTACCTGGTCTGCCGACGGCGCGGCATCGGGTGCTGAGAATAGCTCAGCCGCCCCACGCGCTGCCTTGATCTGTAATGCAAAATCGCCGGGTCGTTGGGCTAGTGCTCCTACCATACGCTTAGTGCCCTGGCCCAAAAATCCATAAAACATAAAAAATCTACGGAAGAGGGATTGCTCTACTGATGATAGGGTGCGGTAGTTGAGCATCGCATCCTGTCCTAACCGTATCGCCTCTGATATAGTATCTCCGCGCTCCAGGCGGTGTACGATATGGCTAACACGCATCATGTCGCCGAAAGCGAACTGCATGCCTTCCTGTGCAGCTTTAACACCCTCGACAACGGACTCCATCGCATTACGCCCAGTCTTAGCGGCTTCTCTGGCGCGGGCAACGATGCCGCCTTTTTGCGTCATGGCGCGCTCGACATCCATTGCGTCGAAGTTATCCAGGACACCACGTAAGTCACGGGCGCCGAACGTAATGCCTCCCTGCTTCAGCGCCTTTGTAAATACATCGGGAGTGATGACGCCGTAGGGGGTTTTAATAGCAGAGCGGCCTGATAGAATGCCGTGAGTTTTTTGTAGATATCCAGGGCTGGCTGCGACTATGCCGCCATCCATCAATTTAAAGAGTTGATCGCCGATGAGATTCTGGGACCAATAAGCCGCCCATGGTAGCGTGTTCATACGCTTAAACCAACCCACGGCGGTGTCGGAGACATTCAATAGGCGTTGGCTAATTTCGCTTTTACCTGCGGCGTTCTTAAGAAAATCGCGGCCACCTAGAGTTTCCCTAACGGCGCGGGCTAATTCCTTGGGTAAGTAGACTTCCTTGGTTGAACCTGGCATTTTGACCTTATCAGCAATCTCACCAAGGATGCTTTGTGGCACACCAAGATCTCGCGGGCGAGAGCCCATGGCAAACATATTAGCGTGAATATTTCGTACATAAGAAGCCATATCACTGATTGCCCCGGAGTTGAGATCGAGCGCGACGCGGCCAGCTTCCTGTGCGCTCATGCCCATAGACTCAAGGTGCTTGGGGTTGAAGTCCTTAAAGGGGCCTTGCATTACGCCCAATAGGTTCCGCACGGAGTTGTCATCCAGTGTGGCGGCGGAGGGAAGTTGAAAGCCCTTACCTGTTAATAGGCGGCTAGCACCCTCATCTCCCTTAAGGGCGGAGTTAGCTAGTACTGAAAGCTGCTCTGTGCTCATGCCCCCTTGAACGAAGGAGCGACGGGCGAAAGCTGCCTCTCCGCGCTTGATAAGTGACATGCGTGTACGCGTGGCTAGAAGGTTGAGGATGTTCGTATCCGCTACTAAACCGGAGGCGCCGAGGGCTTCGTTGACCGTGTTGTATTTACGGGATTTAAGGAAGCCACTATTGACCGGGCCGGATGCTGAGAGCTGTCTGGTGATCGGGTCAATCGTTTTCTTATTGACGTAGGTATGTGGAATATACGCATCGAGCGGCGTGTAGTTTAGGCCGTCTTTCAGCTCATCTACCACCAGCCCATCCATGTGATCTTGTACACGCTGGACGACTACGCGTAGTTCTGGCTCTGCGCCCATGGCGTCTAGGCTTTGCAGTACTCGCTGATTAAATCCCAGACCAGATGGCTCAAAGCTGGGGTCTATCTGACTCGCCTTTTTATAGAGGGCGGTAAGCGACTCACCCGTATCCTCGATGCCGAGGCGTGTATTGTTGATTTTCGTAAGGATTGATTCTGCGATATCGGGATCAAGATTAGATAGTGCCGCTAGCTCCGCTTTGCCGGCGCTGTCAATTAATAGCCCTGCACGGCGCAGCATTGTCTTACCCTCTAGGGTGGTAGCAAGATCGCCGAAGTTTTTTACTATACTTTCAGATGCAAGGACATCGCTAGCTGCCTTATTGTTAATAAACTCAGTACGGGCCTTCTCGAAATCTGGGCCGAGGTAGCTTGCAACGAATATGCGTTTGAATTGATCGCCGATGGCTGCACCTGCTTTAGCGGCTGAGCCTGCGATGTCGGACACGAGGGCACCGCCAGGAACCGACCTGAGTGTGCGGTCAGCTTTCATGGCAAACTCACCCATGCGTAGTTTGGTCTCATGCGCGATCTGCTGGATGCGGACAAGCTGCTCCTGGCCGAGTTGTTTCTCGAAGAGCATCTTCTTACCGGGCGCAAGGATTTTACCGGCAAGTCCTGCGGCATCGGTAATAGCGCGACTGGCGCCGTCCTTCTTGAGAACACCCTCGAAGACTTCGCCAATAGGCCCGCCTTCAAGTTGTACCATTTGGAGTGCGGCTGTATCGCCCTTATCCAATACCCCTATGAAGGGTAGATTCGCCTCAAGGGCAATGCGCTGGGAGCGACCGATTAATTTGTCAACCTGGAGATGACTACCTTCTCCGAACACGCTCTCTACGATTTTGGCGTTGTCGGCATTTTCCGTTAGGGTCTGTAGATATGCAGTAATGTCTGTTGAGCCGTTTCGCGACTTGGCTATTAATGGGAAGAGTTTAGCCTCGCGTTGCCCAATGTCTAATGCGCCTAGGGCGGAGCCCGCCTTGTCTAGGGCCATGCTGGATTCCAACATACGGGTACCATATGCGGCGCTACCAGCCGTCTCGCTCAATAGGGACTTGGCGATAAACTCGCTACCCTTAAGCTTACCCGTTGTCGATAGAGCCGTACCGCCGGCCTTAGCTAGACCAGAGGTGCCTAGCGTGAGATATGTAAGGGGATCAGATAATATATCGCCGATAAAGCCGAGGCCAGCGCGTCCGGTAGGGCTCTGATATCCGCCCCGTCGAAGCACATCGGAGGTTGATATGTCCTCCCTGCCACCACGCGCCGCTGCGCCAAAAATACCCTGCTGACCCAGATCTCCGCGCAGCCCTGAGTCGATGATGCCGGTGATCCACTGACGTGGCGTATCAATTAAATCCAAGCCCTCCATGAGTAAAGATTTGCGCGGCTCCAGCGGCCCTGGGTCAATGCCTAGCTCCTGAAGTCCCTGACTTTGATTTAGGATACTATTAGCCAGATCCGCCACGATGGGGTCGGATGAGTTGGCCAGGTCGGCTATGCTACTGCGCTTGCTCATTGTTAGTATTCGCCCGTACTATACTTTTGTACTACCCTTGCTAGGATGTCCTGGCTAGATTCGCCCGGCTTCCGGCTGGTCATGGCCTCTTGAATGAGGGTTCGCAATTGGTCCTGGGTAGCGCCCTCGGCGTCAACTTGGGCCAGGATGGAGGTCACTGCGCTAGACGGCTTGCCCGTGATTTTGGCGAGCGTGAGAAGTTTGCGAGCTATCTCGGCTTGACTTCCGCCAGCTTGTGCGATATCCGCTGCGGTTGACGTAAAAAGTTGATCCATTTTCGCTGCCTGGTCATTACTATTAGCGCGGTGGAGTACGCCATAGTTAGCTACGAAGTTACCCGTAGCGTCCGCGCCCATTCGGGAGAATTGCCCCCGAGATGAATTGCTAGACTCGGATTGGGATTCCTCGCCGCTGCCAGACACGAATGAAAGGGTGCCGCTGCCAGAGCGACCCTCTAGCTCTTGAAGGCGGGATCGTGATGGACGGGGGTCCTGCCCCCTGAAGATTGTGTCGATGTCTTTGTGTGCGCTGGACGCGTTCTGCGGAGATGAGATCTGCCCCATAAGGGCCTCAAAAGCGCCGCCTACGGAAGAGCCGATACTACTAGCGTCGTCCATGAATTTACCGGCGCCCTCTTCAATGGTGCTGCCGATACTGTTGCCGGTGTCTACCACCTGCTGACTAGCGCGGAAAACGAGATCCTCTAGGAGTTTTAGTATATCAGACATGACTACCTTAAGAAAGACTTTAGGAGAGATAAATATTTATCCGCCGTGGCCTGGCCTACATTAAAGGGGTCGATGGTGCGGGTATCGTCCGACCTCTCCCAGCGCTTAGATTGCTTAGGGGCCCTGTAGATTTTAGCCTCCAGGTCCGCCTTTTGTTTATCTTGCCCGGCCTGGATTCGGTTGCTCTGGGCTAGGTTTCTAGCGTCCGTGCGATCCTGCTTACCTTCCCAAAATGATGCATCCCCTTGCTTGGCCTTCTGCTTAAGTAGCTCCTGCTCCAGGTCATCCTTCGCGTTAGCGCGCTTAAGGGCGTCGCCGGCTAGGAGCATCTGGCGCTCACGGTTAAACATCGTATCGACGAGATTGCCGAAAAGGCCCTGGTTAGCTTTGGCTACCTGTATCCCTGGGGATAGGCGAGGGTCGGCGGCTAGCTGGCGAGCGACGGCTGTGAAGTCTGATCCGTCAAATCCACCAGTAGCGCCCTTGGCGCCGATACTCTCCGATTCTGGCACGTCCGCTGTGGACTCTCGGGCCTTGTCTACCCGCGCTTTTTCTTTAGCCCTATTGCCAGCGGCGAGCTGGTCTGCCCTTGCGCCCATGGCGGCTGCTAACTCGCCGCGCTGTTCGGCGGATGGAAGATTAGCGTCTTTGGCGTCCTGTGCGGCCTTCCTCTTTCCGCCGGCACTATTGGCGGCGGAGGTTAGGAGCTGTTGCTCTAGGCTGCCATCGTTGCCGAAGCCCTGCCTTACGGCGCTGAGTTGATCCTCTAGCGATTTAATAAGATCTCTAAAATTCATAGTTAGTACCTTGATCCACTACCCATTAGGATACTGACGATAGCCGCCGCTGCTACTGCTGCCGCCACCGCTGTAGCTGCCGCCACCGCCACCACCGCCGCTGCCGCCGGAATTATTGAAGAGATTGCCGAACATGCTTTTTAGAAACTCGCTATTCACGCCCAGCTTGGCGTTTCTTTCGTTAGACGCGTCGTTTTCGCTGCCACGTCGTTCGTTGGATGCATCGTTCTCGCGGCCACGGGTCATGTCTGCGCCAATTCTCTGTGCGTGTTCGTCATTACCGATTAATTGCCCGGTGGCGTTTAGGGCGCCCTGAAGTCCCTTCTGACGGCTGTCCTCGAAGGAGGTTTCTAGGCCCACGAGGCCCTGACCATACGCGTTTTGTGTGTTGGCTGCGGATTGTTGTAGCTGGGTGTTTTGGCTACCCGAGGCTCCGAAGCCCCTACCGACGCTGGCGTTAGTAATGCGATCCGCATCGGCTGCGCCCGAGGAGTCTAGTCTCTCTCTCATGCGACCGGCTGCCCTATTGAAATTTTGAATAGAGCCGTCCTGAAACTGCGATGCGATCTTGCCGATCATATTACGCAGCGGGACGTTAGATAGACCGCCGGGATCGAAGCCGCCGAACTGTCCCAGGCCGGGCGTGTTGCCGGGGCTGAACGCGGGCCCACCACCGGGCTGGCCGAAATTAGGCAGGCCGCCGGCGCCGCCGTTGGGCATGGGGGCCCTAGGGCCGCCGCCGAGCCCATCGGTAGGCCCACCGCCGCTTCTCACGGGCTGGCCGATTACAACGCCGTCGGTACCCTTATCAACTGCTCCAGGAGGAGGGGGTTGGTTAGTTACGGGTCGAGGGGTACCGACTGGCTGGATAGTGGCTGGCTGCTGCTTGACTGGCTTAGGGGGTGCTCGTGGCACTTTAGTCTCCTTCCGCCCCTGCTTCTTTAAGTACGCCCTTCGGACTTGCTGCCTCTTTATTTTCTTGAGGGCTGCGGCTCCCTGCGCTCTGAGTTCTTCTGTCTTCATATTATCTATTATCCCTTCTAGATCGCTCTCTGTAGTGTACGTGAAATTCAGATAGCAAAACCTTGCTAGTGCTGGTTGATGTGTCAGTTATATATAAATGTAGATGCCGCGCTAGTCCCTCGGTTAAGCGCTTCATGTCGCCCGATGTGGTAGCGAGCGCTTTGAGTGAACCGGAGAATGAGCGTAGGTGTGGGTCGTCAAAATCCATTAGATATTGAAGCGTGGCGGTACCATCTGCTAAGGGGTCGCCGTATGCATTGGCAAACGAAAAACCAACGAACCTCTTATATAGTCCACTCTCATCGCCTGGTTGTACGCGGCCTGTTAGCATGGTGGATGTGATGGGCGTGGCATCATCAACTCCTTGATCTTTTCTCCATGCGGTTCGAACACCCCCTTGCGTTCCAGACCAGAAACAAAGTAAGGTCTTGTCTTGCTGGGGATCGGTAGTATCAGAGCTAGGGCTGGGGTGATAGAGGAGCGTCGGGTATGCACTGCTGACGTTGCGATCTGTAATTACAGGAAATTCATATTCCATCCAACGGTTACTCGCCGGCTCGGACAGCTCGGGACTGTAGCCCCATATCTTCACGCGCAGGGCTGCGGTGGGGCTGGTGGCGGCGGGGTCTTCCCATGGCTCAGTGAGAGCCGAAACGGAATCTTCCCAGATGTCAACGCCACTTGTAACCGTATCTTCCCATGGCCATGAAGAACGAGATTCTGCAGTCACGAAGCATAGGAACTGCTTGATCGCTGGGTTGAAGCAGGCGCCAACATACATTGACGAATTGTACGATCCGGCCATGAGTGGTTGTAGATCGTGATCTATCTCACGGGAGATGGTGGACGGAGTGGCGGTAATGTCAATCCAACCCTGCTCCGACAAGCAAATAACTTTCTGGCCATCGGTAGCAATAGAGTTGGCGAATAGCGTACCCACGCCAGTTTTCCAGGGCTGGAACGAGAAATCATCTTCTGATGTCCCGGCTATAAAGGAGATGGATCGGGGGTGAAAAACCAGCATCCGACCGGGTATTGCCAATAGGCCGGTAATGGGTTGATTGGCAACGACAAAAAAGTCGTGTGGGTATAGCTCACAATCGGCGTCAGAGCCGGTGTATGGCAAGGAGAATTTTAGCAGATATGGGTTGGTTGCGTCAACTAGCCAGATTCGAGAGGCGTAGGTGTGCGTAATGTAAGCGCTATCTGGGGGTAGGGCCTTACGTCCAACAGGGGCAGCTTTGGCCGTTAGCTGTGCATCGGTCTTATTGTCCGCATAGGAGGTGGTGGCCATGGTCACGGTGTCTATTAAATATGGCACGGTGCCCCCGTCGAACGTGCGATAGATGCGCTTGTGCGTTGCATTGGTTAGCGCCGCATTGACCGGAAGTGTGAGGGTCGGCTTGCGTAAATTGAACGGACCGATCTTAGTGGACAGCGGAGACCAGTCCGATTCGAGGCCGGTGGCCGGATTAAAGTAAGTTACGATGTAAGTGATGGTTTCCGTAACAGTCAGAAGGCCCACGACCGCCGTGGTGGCCGTAATTGGGCTAACAGGTGCTGGGATCCCAACTCGCTCGATAGTCGATCCTGGGCCCGCCCAGACAGCGGGGCGGCCACATGCCGAATAAAGCTTCGTACCCATCTGCGTCATCTGCCCCTGTTGGGACACGGCGAAGTTGGTATTGATCGTTTTAGGGACGGCTGACCAGGCGTTGGCTTTCCACTGATAGTGGTTGCCGGAAAAATTAATTAGGCTCGTTCTGGTCAGGGGGATGGCGGATCCGGGCGCGGGCGCTAGGTGCTCACCGACTGCGAGTGGTGTGCCCAGGCCGTTAGCAATAGTCTCGGTTGTCGACCCGCCGCGCTTAACCACTGCCCCTATGCGCTCATCTACGTAGCAGTTCTTGAGAATCTGGAACTCTACAGCCCGCGTTTCCGCGTCGCTCCGGTTGCCCTGGAGTGATCCTAAGACGGAGTATCGCTGAGAGACGCGTCGCTTGCTGCCATCCTGTCGCATTATTTATCCTTAGAGCTAAATCCGAAGAACCCACCGTCGGCGGTGTTCATACGGGAATTAATCGCCGTGACGGCGGCCTCGGTGATTGGCTTAGAGACTTCCCAGGAATCGGTATACCCCATGCCGGGCGCAGCTTTGGGGAACGCGAGCGCTATCCACTGGGAATTATGGGGGCCGTCATTGTCGAATGTGACGGTGTAATAATAAGGGAAAACCTCTCTTACTTCATACCCGATGTCTAGCCGTAGCTCCCCATTCTGGAATATACGCACGGTCCAGTCGGGATTGGTCAGCCCAGTGGAGAGGTGGCGGAAGGACATGTAATGTGTTTTGCCTGCAAGAATCGACATTAGCCTACCCCTAAAAGTGGAAGTGCGCCGGACGAGTCTCTGGCCCCGAAGGCTAAGAAGGCGCAGGTGTCCGTACCGGCGGCGCCCACAACTGTACTTATGTCAAACCCGTCCTCATTAAAAGTAAAGGTATGTGCATTAGTCAGTTGCCCATGCCTCACTGTGGCGGAGGTTGAACTCATATAGCGCGGTTGTGATGCAAGCGTTGTGGCGTTTTGTCCGCAGCACCACTGGTTCCCATCGGAGTCGACCGCGCCGAAAAAGTTGCGGAACCCGAGCTGATTATTGTAGGCGGAACTAATGCCAATCCCCTGCATACCAATTAGTAGTAGAAGGGCCGGCTGGAAACCGAGGCCGGTAATGGTTGTAGTGCCGGACTGTGGTGGAACGAATGATCCAGCGGCGAAGCTTGCCGCAGTGTCAGCGAGCGCCAGCCAGTAAAAGTCCGGGCGGGGATCAGTGATTAAATTCTTGATCACTGAGAACCCATCGGCGTTAATGGCGGTCAGATTTACGCTGTCATCTCGGCCTCCATAGCCCGATAGGAAAACTGATCCAGTGGAACTCCATATTTCCGGCGAGAAGCCAAAGGCTACGTTGTCTCGATTCCTAGACATCATCGAAAACTCACTACCTGGGGTGCCAAACCCCAGGTTGCAAGAGTCGCTGCCACGATGCATGCCCATCACCATCTGCGGCTGGAAGGACAGGCCGGTAACGGGAGTCGATACCCCGAAGGGGAGCGCTAGGGATGGTATGATGCCCACGCCCAAGGATTCAATTAGTACTGCCACATAGAAAACTCTTGTGGCGGCGGCTGGCACTGTGGTGTAGTTTAAAACAAACCCATCGTCGTTGAACTCTGTGAGCGCCGCCTCTAGGTTCAGTGTCGTAGTGGTGGTGTTGCCCCGAATACATAGCGTCTGGGAGGCGCCGCTCCCATATTCCGTTGAGCCGGCAACGCCGCCCTCCTGAGATCGCCCGGAACGGGCGTGTTGCGTGATGACGCTGGCTATCTCTACGGCGTAACCCTGGTTTAAACAGGCGTCCGCTTCGGCGCCATCGGTCGTTTGCATGCTGTGAAAAAACATGGCGAACGTAGGCCGAAACCCAAGGCCGGTAATGGTCTGGGTGCCCGTGGCTGCGGGCGTATCGAAGAATCCACAGCGGGTCATATTATAAGTAAAAGAGGTTGACTGCCACTTCGTTAGCGAGCGGGGAGGATGTATCACCGGCGGAGCGGCCCTTAGTACAACTGATCCAGATACCCAGGTCGAAGTTGATACCGAGACCCATGACATTTGCCGCCATTTTTTTAGGGATGGGAAGGGTCAGCTTGGGACTGTCCGTAGCAGGATTGGGGGCGGATGCAGTGTTCCACAACTTGACAAACCGCTTCTCTGCGGCGTCGTTATCTATGAACCACCCGAGTAGTGTGCCGCCCGTCGCCTTCACCTGGATGGGTGTGGCGAGCTGGTTGATCTGCGAATACGCTTCAGTTCCGCCGATGATGACTTGAGATACTGCCATTAGATTGCTGCCGTGCTGATCCAGCGAGTGGCCGTTATGGCGATAAAGATGCGGCGAGTGTTATCGGCCATCGTGATAGCGGTGTTGGCTGTGGCATCATTAATATTAGAGCCGGAGTCGGGGAAGATATCAAGGAGTACGCCGGACTCGTTAATAAGCATAAACTGCTTAAAGAGGTGGGAGCCGGCGGCGGGAAGAATAATACCATCCTGGGTGGAGGTGGTCGCGGTGGTGACGACGGTGATGAGCTTGGTTAGCAATGCCGCAGTCGCCTGAGTAGCGCCCGTGGCCGCGAAGGTAGCGGAGCCAGCTACTACTACGCCATACAAATCCCTGGTAAATATAAGGTTACCCCCGTTAGAGGCGTTCATGGTCAGATCGCCAGCGGTCCCGAAGGCTGCGACCTTGACGGAGTTGGTCTGAAATTCAAGGACATGACTAGAGGCGGTACCCACACTCTGCGCGGCGCCAGATACTAGAATATTCTGCGCGTATAGGTTGAGCAGGTTGAAGCTGGTCGTGCCGATAGAGCGCGCTAGGTCCGCTTCAGGTCTAAAGTCCAGTGAGCTAGCCGACAGGAATCGCCAGCGGACCGCGCCGTTGAGGGCTAGGGGAAAGTCGGTAGCTGCTACCGCGTCGATACCGTTCGCCTTAAAGCGAGCGCCTTCAACGATGACGCCAGCGGATGCGGTCTTAGATACTACCGTATCAAATTTAACGTCGACTGTATTTTTAGGTTGAATCGCCATTTACTTAGTCCAATAACTAGGGTGTATTCTGATCATTGACCGCTTGCGGCGCCCGTGTAGAAATAGGTCCATTTGTACAATTTGCTCGTTCAGACCAGAGAAGAGGGAGTGGGGGTCCATGATATTATCGGGCTCGCGAACCCATTCCTTAAGGGCTAGCGTGGCACCGTTCACGAGGATATATTGAAACTCATTAGGAATTTCCGGGGTGTTGGCATCGACATATGCGGCGGGCTCTTTCATGTAATAGAACGTCAAAACATTACCCACTACGAGGTCTTCAAAAATCAGGTTATCGCCGTCGATGGTATAGGGGAAATCTGGGCGTAGGTCGTCATTGAAATCGGCGTAGAGGCTAGTCTCCCTACTGCCAACCGGACTGGCCTTGAGGTCTAGGTAGTGCATGAACTCTACATACTCAAACGGTGTGCCTGGAATTGCATCGCCCACCTTAGAGCGCACGAATAGGCGATTGGGCGTTGAGTAGGATGTGGCGTTGAGTTTGCCAGCACTGGAAATAGAGACTCGTCCGGCGGTCACGTCTGCCGCTACTAGCGTGTATGATGTGGAGAGGCGTAGGGCCGGTAGCTCCATGCGAGAGGAGACGTAGCGTATGCAGGAGACAAGCCAATTCTGCACCACTAGGCCAGCATCCAGGGAGCCGGTGTGATCGACGTTGGCTAGGACTTCTGCTTTGAGGGCTGAGTATATGGCCATAATGTGCAGAGGAAAAAGCCCGACTTACAGGACGCTACCATGCGTCGCATGCGGGCGACTAACTAAGCCAGTCTGGGCTTGGTTCCTGGGAACTCAAGGTCCATCGAGATGGTGACGAGAGATCCCGCCCCACCCGCAACGTCTTGGCGCAATTTGATGAAAGTGCCAGACGAGGTGTTGTTAGTGAAGTTGATAGGTCCATTGCTGAAGTTTAATTCCGCAACGGTATCAGATAACCCCGACATGGTCACGCGAGCAAGTATGGCGTTGGCCTTATTCACAAGCTCTACCCCGGAGCCAGCGTCACCAGTTGTGCCGATGAGGGCCCGGAGGCCATAAATTTCGATCTCGCGAAAGGCGGGAACGAATATTCGTAGTAGGTCCGCATTATCCGCCGCATTGGCGGAAGCTGCGTGTACTACAATTTTCTTATCGTAGCTAGACATATAGAAATCCTTTAATGATCTTACTGAGAATCGACCTTGATAACCATCTCGCGGCTATGGAGCGTCTGGGACAACATCTTGACCCAAGCCATCTTACCGAGATATCCTAATTTCACCTTACGTCCAAGATCGCGATCTTCTGCGCGCATCTCCCACGGGGTTGCCACTTCGTGAACTACGGCGTCTGCGCCGATAAGGAAACCCTCATCGAGCTGTGCGCCTGCACCCGAGGATGATCCACCAACTTTGGCGATCTTCTGGGTATCACGAATTATACGGCAACGACCGATACGACCGACTTCGCCATTGAGTGCTGCGCGACCTGAATCTTCCTTGAGGAGATTGGTTACTACAGTGTCATAGCAAAGGGCATCCGAGCTATCTACGCCAGTAGCATAAACATAGCTCTCACCGTCAAAGTACGGGATCAAACGCTTCTCGGCCTGTCGAACAACAAAACGCAAGTTGTCCAAGTCTAGCTGCTGCGTAGCAGCGGCGGTTAGGGTGTTGTTAGTTACGAACTCGTCAGTGGTCGCGAAGCTAGCTAGCCAATGGGTGCTATTGAAAGCATCATATGCCTGGCTGTTTTCGAGACGCTTCATGTCTTTAACAAGGGCCTGTACGAGATCGGACTCAACATCCAAGCGCGAAAGGTCCTGAAGTTTAGAGGTAAGCGTTACAGCGTTACCAAACTCCTTAATGACATACGTGCCCTTGACCGGCGTTACGGACGTGGTAGGGACTTCATCAGTTTCAGTAAGCTCTCCACCGGCGACGGTGACATCAGGGTAATACGTATACTGAACAGTATCTCCCTTCTCGCGTCCAATCGCTCCGCCAGTAGGCGCGTTACATAGCTGAGCAAAGCCCAACATGTCAAGCGCTGCGTGACGAACATATTCAGACAGCTCGTTTACGTTAATAAGGGACGAGAAAGTCCCCCATGCATGTGACATAAATTACTCCAATTAAACTTTACGGGTCTTGAAGGACTTCACTTTGTCCTTGTACCCCTGCATAAAATCCGCTGTGGATTTCTCATTGTCGAAAGCCTGGGCGTCGCTTTTTCCGCGACCATGAGATGAACCACTCCCGTATGGGATGCCGGCGCCTTTCAGTCGTCGATCCTCGTCCTGTTCGGAAACAGACTTGAGACCGAGCTTCTTAGAGACTTCTTCGAGACCCTTTTGAGTGGCCTCGCGAACACCTAGTCCGGCAGATAAATGAGAGCGGATCTTCGCATCTACATAATCTAGGTGATCGTTCAGATCTGGGTACTGGTCAAGGATGGGCTGCGCTGTGGAAGCCATCTCCCGTTCCAGGCGAGTCTCGTTACGAAGCTCGTCTTTTGCTTGAGTCACCGCTGAGTCGTGTACTGTTTTGAGCAGGCCGACGGGATCCTCAATTAGGCGATCAATGACGGGGTGGGCCCCTTTCTTCTCCGGCTCACCGGATAGCGACTTAAAGGCCGCCCTGATCTTCTTGTCAGCAATGTCGGCGGCGCGCTTATCGGCGGCAGCTTCGATGGCTTGAGTGTCTACTGGCGGCACCTTAACGGCTGGCGCTTCAACTTTGGTAGGTTCTGCGGCGGGAGTTGCGGCTCCATCTGCGGCTGTGATTGTCATAGTTTCTCCGAAAGGTTTTTAACTAACTGGTCTTTATTATTCTCGCGCCGATTAAGGCAAGCTTGAATCCTGTCGGCCATGGAGCGAAGAACGAGGAAGGAGCCACGCGCTCGTGCGTTTCTCACTGGGTCGTCCTCGGTGGCCATGGCGTGTGTAGCCGCTGTCATCTCATCCTGCATCCAGGCTCCGAGAGTCTCGCGGTAATGTACGTCGTTGACTAGGTGGAACACTCGGTCCGCTTCAATGAGAGAAGGAGACGGAGGCTTCGATTGGTTTGACATATCTATTGAGCGGGCGGCTCTCCGCCACCTTGCTCTTGGCCTTGCCCTTGGCCCTGCTCTGCTTGGGCCTGTTTCTGCATCATCTGCTGCTGGTGCATTTGTACGTGCTGCTGTAGGGCCTGCGTGGCAAACGGTGATCCCGCTAGGGGGGCATGTTGCTGCATGTGCATCTCGTCGTTATCTTGCGGGCTAGGGAGCACTAAGGCGTTTTGCATTAGCACTTGATTCTCTGCCACAATGCGAGCCGCTTCGGACTGATTCACGACGAGGGATGTGTTGGGATCCATGTCTAGCTGACGCGCATATTGAGTAATAAGCTCTGGCCAGTTGACCATCGCGTTCAAGAGGGGGTTGCTACTGCCAACCTGCATAAACTCTGTCAGCCGAGCGGCCTTCTCTTTCCTGTCCTGATTGGCGGAGAACCCATCAATCTCGAACTTGAAGAAGCTCTGAATAACCTCTAGGCGGTCTGCATCGGATAGCTCTAGAAGGGCTTGTAATTCCTCCTCCTCGAAGAGGCCACGCAATTCGGCGTTGCTCTGTATCTCGCCAAGACCAAACTGCAATATGCGGGCTAAGCACTTTTGGAGGACGGGGATCAGGAAGTCCTGCTCTAGGTCCAAGGCCATGATGTTTAGGTTCGACTGAGCGCCGGATACACGTTGATCAATCTCCGCTGCGGAGGTGCGGCTTCTGAGATTGGGACCGGAGGACACGGCGTCCATATTGCCGGTCTGATCGTCAATGGCGTTACGGAGAACCTCATTGATAGGGGCTACTTGATTTTCGACGTTGCTCGTGAGAGTCACGCGCTCGAAGGCGTCGCGGGGTTTATCGCGGACCTCGATGGTCTTACCGGGATAGATGCCCTCATCGAGTTGAGATTTATCTACAAGGGAGTTGCGATTAACTACGTTAATTCCGCCGATGTTCAGCCGCCATGAGTCACATTGAAGTTGGAGGTTGGAGTCCATCTGGCGCTGGAGCTGCTTGGCGTTATCGCCAATACCGGCACCCGTGGGAGAGAAGGGGATCTGGCGGACTGCTGCTGCAACCACTGGAGTCCGGTGGCCGGGAGGTTCCCAATAGGGGTAGTCGCCGTCTTTGAGGATAACGTTCCCGTTGGCAATGATGGCAAAATACATATCCTTGACGATCTCGCCGTCCTCTATAAGGGGGCCGTAATATACGGTGATGGTGACCTTATCGGAAGATACATTTTCCTGGTTGCCCTTATAGCGCTGATTAGCCTCGGCCCATTTTGCCTCGATGGGGGCTGGACTGACGCGCTTGACGGCTGACTTGGAAAGATATCCGATGCGGGCCTGCTGCTTGAGGTCGGACAGGGTGACTTGATACTCGAAGGCGCACCACGAGGATTCTTGCATATAATGAGCGGTCGGCTCGTAGTAGAAGAAGTCGGGGATGGGCTCCTTGAAATCGAGGCAGCCATATTGAATGTACTGCTTCAACTGCTGCGCGGCTGGTCGGGGCGGTTCGCCCTGCGCTTCAGACATTAGCTCTTCAATGGCCTGCTCCATCTGGGCGGCCAGGTCGGTGTCGTCGGTAGTCTCTGGATTGGCGACCGAGCGCGAGAGGCGGGACTGTTCTTTGCGGCGCTCTTGTTTGGTCTTCTCTAGTACCCACTCAGGGTTGAGAACCATTTTCTTGGTAAAGCCAACTTGAATGATCCCCAGGGAAATGAGGGACTGCATGAGGAAGGTGCCGGCGTGGCGTTTGAAATTGGCGGCTTCTAGATGGTAGTTGAGTAGTGCCTTGATAGGGCGAGCGAGGAAAGTGGCCCTTTGGTTGCGGGCGTTCTTGGGGGTCAGGTCCCACCAGTCGGGTTGATTAACTAGGGTGTTGACCATGTGCCCTTGCGCGGCGCGGATGGACTTGGCGAAGTTATTAACGGAAAACTCAGATTGCCAGGGCTGCTTCCCGGTAAACTGTGAACCATATCGGAACATGGTTTGATTGTCGGCCCAGTTGGCGCGGATCGCCCCAGTCTGATCGGTGCAACGCTTTATCTGGCTGGTGACAGCACGGATGCGGCGCAGCTCGGCGTCGGACGACTTCTTAGTTTTGGAAACGATCTCATTCTTCATGGCGGCCTTGAAGCGCCGGGGTTTGACCCCCGGCTGCGATGCTATTACTTCCCACCCTTAATAACCGTTGGGCTACTGGGGATGGACTGCTCGCGACTACCACCGGAGATTTTAGTCCCCTCAATGGTAATCTGATGCGATGCAGGCTTTGAAGGAATAGACATCTTCTTTGAGTTGATGCTATGTTTCGCTTTCATAAATCCTACTTATATGTTAGTGCAAAATTACGCTTTACTTGCCCAGGCGTAGTTCCCTCTTCGGGCGACCATTTGCGGAAAAATTTGATAAGGCGGGCTGCTATTTCGCTCGCTTGGCTAATCTGGAATCTGTCGTAATCGAGTATCCAGAAATTGCGCTCGGCGTCTACAGCCACGGCCATGACGACGGTGTGATCCGATTTGCGCTCTTGGGTCCAGGCTAGATCGGCCCCAATGTAAACATCAAGGAGCTTTACGTTATTGTCGGGGAAGCTGGCGCCAACTAGCTCGATGATCATGCTGAATGTGTCAACGATGTCGTCGTGTTTGGCTACGCCTAGTCGCCTCACTTCATAGCCGAAGCCGGCGCTATCTCCTGCCTCACCGAGCATCCATGGCTGCGCGTAACATCTACCGGCCCTAACAACCGGCTCCATTGCGGCGCGTATACGGTCGGCCTTAGTCTCGCCTCGTGACGTTCTGCGCCCTATCTCTACCACCGGAATGTCAAAGCGAAGCTCGTCGGCTTGCTCATTCACCAGGGATATAATGGGGGCGCCGCCACCGAGTACTTCAATACCGAAAGCTCGAACATGCCCCAGTTTGGTAGAGGGCATATCATCTTTGTAATACTTATTAATGTCACCAACTCGGATGTCCTGCCGCTCTTCTGGGGCTGGGTCATTGCGCATCTGCGCGTCAAAATAGCTGCCTAGTCCGCCCTCTGGCTCCGGTGCCCGGCGCGCCTCTAGTTTGGCGTGTGTCCATCCGCTAGGGGTCTTGGCTGTCCAACGACACTTCTCGGGATAAATCGGGGGCTTCTTAGGGTTGTCGTCCTCGTAGCATGAAAGAACCATCGTGGCAAATGGGCCCTGCTGGCCGTGAATCTTGCCTTCTATAATCTTCCCATAGGGATCGCCATCGCCCCATCTCGTGCCCGTAAGGGTGAGGCAGGACTGGGCGGGGAGTAGCATTTTGCACTCCTTGATGAAGCGCTCTGCCTTCTCGTAGCCCGCGGCGTTGTTGTTCTTCATGACGATTAGATCGTCTATGAATACCTCGTCGGGGTGTTTACCTGTGGGATTCCCCAGTAAGGATAAGGCGAAGAGGGTCGGATCTACACGGGGCTTGCGGCCCGGTAGGGAGTAGCCGTCCTTCTTGCCCCAGCTCTCGATCTGTTGTTTAGACTGCGGCAGTATGTCTGGAAAAGCATTTTGTAGATACTCATTGTTCATTAACTCTTGGCCGACCATGGCGCAGAAGTCAGAGGCCAGTTCTTCCGTGGCGGACGAATACATGATTGAGGTATTCGGATTATTGAGTATCTTGTGGATGATCCGGCTGGCGCTAGTCAGCGTCTTGCCGTGACCGCGAGGAATGAACACCGCTGTGTCCTTACCCGCGTTTGTCTCGTAGAAACCTAAAAGCTGCCTGCCGTGCAGGTCCTCGTCCATCCAGTGATACTGAAGGACCACTCGGGTGATGAACCATGGTGAGCGCAGGCAAAGCTGGCGCACGAGTTGCCAGTATGCTCTTGGGCCGTCCTTGGCCCTAACTTCTGCTAGGTAGCGAGACCACTCGCGTACTTGAGCATCTGGCGATAGAGGTGATACCACGGGCCCTTAAAACAAAACGGCGTGACCTACAACGTGAAATTTGCGTTAGGGCCAACGGGTTAAACTTAAATCCTATGCCTTGGTTAAGACAGTTGGCAAGCTCTGGGAACATGATGTTGCAATTACTGGAGTCGTGCTGCGCTCCCAGCAAGTGGGCCAGCTCGTGGGCGAGAATACCCGCACTGCTGTTAAGCCTGGGCAGGTTTGCCGGAAGGCTTCGGACGATTCCATTCCCTGAAGCAAATCTCGTATAGTTTGATCTCGTGCAGATACCAGAAGCGAAGCCACCAATGAAACTTGTACTTCCCGAAAACATGGGAGGCTGGAGGGTGTAGGTAAGCCAACGGCCATCCACTCGCCTATTGCGGAAGGCGTCAAGACGGTAACAATAAAAATTTCGTTGTGCATCAGTTAATGTCTTTGGAATGTGGGCACATGGGTCCGTGGCTAATAGCAGGATCCGTCTCAGTTGGACAGGCACACCCGCCGACGATAACAACTCCGCGCCCGCACGGGACACAGAGTCCAACTCGGCTGCGGTCAAGGAGTGCGGTCCGGGAACGCCGATAACCCGCAACGGTATAGACTGCCCAGACGCCGACGACAAAAGCGCCAGCGAAGAAGCCAAGGAGATAAACAAAGAAAAGAAAACCGAACGATGTGAGCGGCACATTAAGTGGCCTCACTCTTGGGCCCCGTAGATGCGGGGATGTCATAGATCAACCTAGCGCCGGGCACCTCTTCCGCGATGTCTTGCGGTAGCGTGTTGCCAACCACAGAGATCGCCTCTCGGGCACTAGTGAGAGCGCTAATGCCGATGTCGCCGAGCTGGACCTGCTCTAGTATTTTTAAGACTTTAATTAGGGTCGCTCGCGGTGCGATCATACGCTACTCCATGTTCTGTCCATGGTACCATATATATTCCACCATGTCTAGGCGGCATAGCTGGGTATAAATCGCGTGACTCCGGCGACTTGACACTCGATCCAGTTGGCCACGGCTGTGGTGCCCACTGTGGCAGAGGATGTCGCCATAGTGCCTGCGAAATTGAAAGTTTGATTAGCCCTGTTAAACTGTATTCTGCGCCCGTTGGTGGCGTTCTGTAGGAAGTCGCCATTGCCGTCCATAGACCAGGTCGGAGACCCGGTGGCGCTGTTAAATAGGATGGAAGCAGAGGCGTGGGAGGTTTGGAAGCCGATATTGCCGGTCGCTACGTTACCGCTTATAATGAAGAACCGACCGCCCACGCTGGCCACTTCGTTGCCCTGCAATTCAAGAAATGCGCCCTGTACCTGCGAAATCGTCCCGCCGCCGCCAATGAGCATGGTGGCGTTATCGGCGCCGTCGGAGGTGTTGTTGCGGATAACGTTTGAGGTCGTGCGACCAACAAAGGTCTGAAAGGTTGCGACGGAGGCCAGGCCGCCGGGGCGGCCAACGATGATTTGTCCCATCTTATTCCCCTATGAGAAGGACCGCGATAGCCTCGGTGGAGAGGGGGGCGGTGGATGTGGCTAGGCGAAAGGTCGGGGCCTGGTCTAGTTTGAAGCGCTCGAAGAAGTCGGCGCCAAGGCTGGTGTTGGCTGGGATGCGTACCTCTGCGGCTCCGAGGGTCATGATGAGCGGAACCGAGATATCACTGAGAATGTACATGCTGCGAACGCGGGGTAGATTGCCGTTAGTGGCCGAGGGGAAGGCGACCGCCACCACGGGGGTCTGGTGGAAGAGTGGAATGGCCGTTCCTATGAGTGAGCCAGAATATTGAGATGACATAATTAATCGTTCCAACCTGTTGTTAAATCGTGTTGATCGGCCTGACCATCCTGCGCGGGTACAAACCCATCAACCGAGATGGCCCCGGCGGTGAGATTGGACGCCCGAGAGGGGATGGAGATTGCCGGAGTTTTTGCCGGTACGCGGGACTGCTTCTTACGGTTAGCTTTGCGGGTAGGTTTAACAACCACGGGATAGGTGGGATACCTGTTCAGCGCGTCCTCTTCCTCGTCTTCCTCTTCCGGCTCTTGGTCGGCGGAGTAGATAGGGGCCTGGATGGCCGGGGCGGGCGGGCTGATAG
>Ga0163146_10000874_pt1 | contig 43130 bp, 35 predicted proteins | sample OliLakLV19MP7G1_FD_148648 | JGI IMG/M metagenome (GOLD analysis project Ga0163146, IMG submission 148648) | Freshwater microbial mat bacterial communities from Lake Vanda, McMurdo Dry Valleys, Antarctica - Oligotrophic Lake LV.19.MP7.G1 | ecosystem: Environmental > Aquatic > Freshwater > Lake >... | reverse complement strand
TTTACACGATACAAAATTGGATATTTCTTTTCCTTTAACGGAGGTTTTTAAATAAGCCGGGTGATTACTATTTAATTACAAACCATAAGAATCAATCAAGAAGCGCATCTTGTAACTTGTCGCTCACTGCTTGCAGCTTTTCTACGCCAAAATATTCTCCGTCACAATCTGACCATCCAACATTCTTACAATGCGCGAGCTGTAACGTGCATCGTGCTCCGAGTGCGTCACCATGATGATCGTCGTGCCAGCTTCATTTAGTTCGGTAAGCATTTGCATCACTTCGTTACCATTGCTGGAGTCGAGGTTACCCGTCGGTTCGTCCGCGAGGATGAGTTTGGGATTGTTGACCACGGCACGAGCTACGGCTACGCGCTGCTGCTGCCCACCGGATAGCTGCTGCGGGAAGTGATTGCGGCGGTGCATGATTTGCATTTTTTCCAGTACTTCTTCTACTCGTTTTTTGCGGTCGGCGGCGCGCACACCTACGTACAGGAGCGGCAATTCTACATTTTCAAACACGGTAAGTTCGTCAATCAGATTGAAACTTTGGAACACAAAACCGATGTTGTTCTTGCGGAGCATGGCGCGTTTGCGCTCATTGAAGTCCGCCACTTCGGTGTCGTTGAATAAATAACTGCCCCCATCCGGCTCGTCAATCAAGCCCAAAATATTGAGCAAAGTAGATTTGCCACAGCCAGAAGGTCCCATAATTGCCAGAAACTCACCGGGTTGTACATCCAGCGATACTTTGCTCAGTGCGGCTGTCTCTACTTCCGTCGTGCGGTACGTTTTTTCTAAGTTTTTGATTTGAATAAATGCTGCCATGTTTTTTTATTTACTATTTAATATTTTCCATTTACCAAAATTGTGTTCATGTGTTCGGGTGTTCATGGCGCTCGTGACGTGAACACAAGAATACACGAACACAATCCTACTCTCGAATCACCAATTCCTGCATCTCTTTATAATTTTCATAACTTGAAGTCACCACTTTATCGCCTTCTTTTAAGCCGCCGAGTACTTCATAATAATCTGGACTTTGCCGACCCAATTGAATATCAACACGATACGCTTTATTGCCAGATTCATCGAGCTTGAAAATCCAGTTGCCACCCGTTTCCTGATAAAAACCGCCGCGTGGCAAGAGTAATGCAGTCGTTTCCGCACTCAAGGAAATACGTACTTGCAAAGTCTGACCCCGTCGAATGCCTTCCGGCACGGAGCCTACAAATTCTAAATCCACTTGAAAGCGACCATTCGTTACTTGCGAATAAATTTTCTTTACACGCAGTTTATACGTTTTATTATTAAATGTAAAATCCGCATCTAAACCATTAAAAATACGGGAAATATAATGCTCGTCAATATCTGCTTGCACTTTAAACCCACTCAATACGTCAATCTGACCGATGCGCGTACCCGATGGGATACGTTGTCCATATTCTGCATTCAGCGAAGTCAATTGTCCTTGCACTGGCGAACGCACCGTGAGGTCTTCTGCTTTTTTGCGCATAATTTGCAGACCGACCTGCGTCCGCGCGATGGATTGCTCCATTTGTTTGATTTGCTGGTTGAATGTAATCGAATCCTGCTTCAACGTCTTCTCAGTCAAGGTTTTACGACGCACTTGATAATCGTATTTATTTTTGGAGGAGCGAAATTCTTGCTCGGCAATCACTTTTTGGTCAAACAATTCTTTATTCAATTCATACAGCCGCTTGGCTTCTATCAAATCGTTATCCACTTGTGCGAGTTGGTCTTGTAGGCGAATGGTGTTTTGCTCGGCGAGATTGCGCGTATTTTGCATATTTGTAATGAGGTCATACACAGCCGTTTCGCGGTTTACCAAGTCTAATTCGAGGTCCGTATTTGACAAGCGAAGAATCGGTTGCTCTTTTTGCATCATCGCTCCATCTTCTACATATTTTTCCTCTACCCTGCCTCCTTCCAGCACATCCATGTAAATCGTAGTAATCGGCAGCACCACGCCATTCACGGGAATCGTTTCTTTAAAAATACCGCGCTTTACCTCCGCACTGGTGATGCGCTCTGATTGTACGTTCAGCTTGCGTTTGCTGGAAGTAGACATATAAGCGGCGCTCGCCAAACCAATAATCGCAAGTATGCCCACAATCGTGAGAATGCGTCCGGTCGTCCAAAATTTTTTCTCTATTTTCTTATCCACAACAGTATCGTTTTTTTTAATTACAATAATCGTCTGGTCAGCATACTGGAAAAAGTGTGCCAATTTTGCAACTAATTAAGAATGAATAATTTAGAATGAATAATGAAGATGAAGTGTTCGGTTTTGATACAATGGGTGTGCGGTAGTGGACAGATGGAGACACTAAGATGAAAGATTTAAGCCTTCCGACCTTTCTATATTCGTATATAGATAAATGTAAATATTATGTAAATAGAAGAGGTATTCAAAGTAGCTTAATTACTGGCAGTCTGTTTAGTCGGGTTGGTATAAAAGCGGTAACAGAAATGATCAAGTTCTTCGATTTGCTTTTGGGTGAGGTAAGGGCTTATTTCCATGCGAAGAGAATCCATCAGGGCGCGACGTTTGGTGCGGGACTCTTGATATACCGTAGCGATTTGCTCGCCATATTTTTCAACAGAAGTTGCAATCTGTGTTTGTTGTTTATCAGTAGCGTGTATTTTTTCATACATACTCTCCTCAAAACCTTTGGCATAGCGCATATTAGCTACTCGACTGATGTTTTGCTTTACCAGATACCGATTGGTGTAAAAACCGGCTACAAAGCCAAGTGCAACTAAACTAAACAGGGCTACTACTATTTTGAACGTTTTCATGGAAAAGTATAAAAATGAAGAAATGTGTTAAAGTGTTTTGGTATTAAGATGTTTTTGTCGCTCGGCACATTTACTTTTAAGATATTTTTTGTTATATTTCACTCAGTCACTAAATCTCTTAGTCTCCAATCAATGCAGGCGTCCATTATCCGAGTCGCGCTTGTTCTCTTTAGGCATTTCCATCGCTTTATCGGTGCGGTTTTTTGTTATTTTTTCATTTTCAATACCAATAGCGGCATCCTCTGGCGTCAAATGGTCTACGCCGATAATAATATCTCTTGAAAGGCTACCTTCTCGAATGTAAATGCCCATGAGTGTAGCAATCATCAATGCGGTGCAAGCTGCCGCTACTTTTGGGGAGATAGCGACGATATCTGACCAAAAACCGCGCTTTTTCTGTTTCTTTAAGCGTGTTGCCACACGAGCGGAAAAATCGTTGTCTCGCCGAACGCGCAAGTTGACAACCAACGAACGCATTTGCAAGAGTTGTTCTTTTTCTTGCTGCAACGCTTCAGATTCTGTTAATACAGCATCTAATCGCGTCTGTTCTGCCGTCGTCAGTTCGTTATCCAATGATAAAAACAATAATTCTTTTGAGGTCTGTTCCATTAGGACTACATTTTAAAATCAAAAAGTTATAATATCTTCCATTTCAACAAAATATCTTTTAATTTCTCTTGTCCACGTGCCAGCCGGGATGCGACCGTGCCTTGGGGTAATTGTAAAATTTCAGCCGTTTCTTTCACAGAATATCCGTCTACCAATCGCAGCACGACGACTGCGCGAAAATCAGGTTCTAACAACTGTAAAGCTTTTTGTACGGCTTCCCGTATTTCCTGCCGCTCGGGGTCTGCCCGCGAATCCGCTTTGTCAGCAGGTGCTTCATTTCCATGAAAGAACGCAATTCGCATGTGTCTTGTTTCCCGCCGCTTGATCTCATTCAACGATAGATTGATAGCAATCCGGCTCAGGTAAGTAGATAAAGCAGCTTCTCCGCGAAAATCCTGTATCGAACGATAAAACCGGATAAATACCTCTTGCGCTACATCGTCTGCCTCTGCCGTATCGCCCAGCATACTAATGACAATAGAACGCACTTGCTGCTCGTGCTGATGCACCAACAGCCGAAACGCCGACTCATCGCCTTTTCTGGAACGCTCTACCAACTCTGCGTCAGAAGGCATTCGGTGGTTTTTCAAAAAGGTGTTTTTCAGTTTAGACATCTCAAACCCACAAATTTTCCCTGCCGAAGTCACTTTTTATAAAAAGAAAGTGTATACAATAATTCAAACTGCAATAAAAACCAGTTTATAAAAACACTAAGTGATTGTATTTTAATAGATTACACTTGTTTACTTAATAGAATTGGTTGGCAGCGAATAGGCTACATTAAAGTCACTCAACACCGCATCCAAAATTGGGTCTTCGCCATATTTGTACGCTTCTTTTATTTTATAACCAAAAAACTTGCTCAAGGTATTCCAATAAGTAGCCGTAAAGCCGCCGCGCACTTCTTTAATGACCTCGAAGGTAGAAATATTTAGCTCCCGCTCAATCATCTTGGTCAGAATAAGTCCTTGCGTACGCGTGAGTTTTTTAAGCGGTCCCTCAAATTTTGCTTCCATATCGTCCTGCAATTCTTTTGTAAATTTCCGACGCTTGCCCTTGCGCATATCTTCCGTATGCACTTCTAATAATTTGAATAATTTCACGGCTTCCGCCGCATACGGTTGTGCCACTGCCGCCGCTCGCCGGTATCGCTGGTATCTTTTATACTCGTCGCTACTAGCAAAAGAACGCGGGGAAGAAATAGAGACTGGATTCAATTCAGCGGTAAGCAAGGTGTCGCCACAATCTGTAATCATCACTGCATAGACTCTATCGCCTATTTTCACTTGCCCCGGCTGCTGCGCCCAAGCATGGATTTGCAATAAAAAAAATGCTGCAAAAAGCAAATTATACCTCATCTCTTATTTTTTTTGAACGATAAACCTTAGCTATTCGGACAGTCAAAAGTCTATCGTCTAATATCTATTGTCTAACCATGAAAGATAGTGCAAAATTGTAACAAAATCCGTTACGCGATTGTTAAATATTGCTTATAAATGTTATGGAAATCAATATAGTCACACAACAATTTCTCGAAAAGCTGCAGCAGAGCATCGAAGCCGACACGTTTGTCAAACTGACGTTGAGCAAACCCGGCAATAAAATGCTGGAACTGAAAAATGTGTACGCCCGTGTGATTGAAATCAAAGCACAGCCTACGCTCTCCTTTACACTACGTTATCCGACCAAAGATGTTACAAAAAATCATCCGATTAGCGAAGGCATCGGCATTATCGGGCTTTGGCTGGGCAATGATTTTCTAAACGGTGATTTATTTACAACCAAAGAAGATATTTCTATCCAATTTAATAAAAAACGTCAACCTCATCTTTTCACCAAATCACCAAATCACCCCATCACACCTCCACACCTCCACAATCAACCCAAAAAACGCTTTCTGGAAGCTACCGAAAACAACGTCTACCTCCGCGAAATGGGCATCACGGGTGCAGACGGGCAAGTGCTTCCCACCGGACAAAAAAAATTCCGCCAAATCAATAAGTATATTGAAATCATTAACACTCTCTTACAACAATCGCCGCTTCCGCCGGATGCGCATATCGTGGACATGGGTTCGGGCAAGGGCTATCTGACGTTTGCTTTGTACGATTATCTCACGAATCATTTAGGCTTATCGCCAACAGTCATCGGAATTGAATTGCGACAGAATCTGGTTGACTTTTGTAATAATTTGGCTCAAAAAGCCGCTTTTGAAAACCTGCATTTTATAGCTCAAGACATTAACGATTATCAATCCGAACGCACCGATATGCTCATCGCGCTCCACGCTTGCGACACTGCCACCGACCTCGCTATTGCAAAAGGCATTAAAAATCAAGCATCTATAATTGTCGTTGCGCCTTGTTGTCACAAGCAAATACGAGGGCAGATGAGTTGTCAGACCGATTTACAAGCCATTTTAAAACATGGTATCCTCGAAGAGCGCCAAGCAGAACTTATTACCGACGGCATCCGCGCCTTGTTGATGGAAGCGAATGGTTACAAAACAAAAGTGTTTGAATTTATCTCCACCGAGCACACCGGCAAAAATTTGATGATAGTCGGCACGAAAAGTAAGCCCAATGTGGAGGCACTGCAAAAAGTGAAAGCGATAAAAAAGACGTTCGGGATAAGAGAGCATTATTTGGAGGGATTGTTGAGGTGAATATCTTCGTTTTTATTTCCATGCACAATACCTTTTTTCTTTTCAAAAAACCGTACCTCCACCTCCTCCCCATCAAAAACCGCATACGAACATCCGTACAGCCACTCTCCTAAATTGATATACCGACTCGTTCCATTTTTTAAAATATAATCAATTGGTAAATGGCGGTGTCCGAATATAAAATAATCTGCGGGAAGCGTGTCCAATTTAAGATTGGCATAAGAGACGAGCCATTCATCGGTTTCACCAAGGAAGGCGGGGGCTTCGGGATAAAGCGAGCGACTTTTACCGGAGAAGAAATTTGCCAGCCCGATGCCGAAATTAGGGTGCAGCCGCGCGAATAGCCATTGACAGGCAGGATTTGAAAAGACTTTTTTGATGAATTTATACCCATGATCGCCCGGACCCAATCCGTCGCCATGCCCAATGAAAAAAGTTTTACCGTGGATTTCGCGCACGATAGGTGCTCGATAAGTGGGAATGCCGAGTTCTTCTTCAAAATAACGGAACATCCACATATCATGATTACCGGTAAAGTAGTAAATGGGAAGCCCACCATCACGCAATTCTGCTAATTTTCCTAATAATCTTACATAACCTTTCGGCACGACTGTTTTATATTCAAACCAAAAATCAAATACATCGCCGACTAAATACATCGCTTCCGCGTCTTTGCTTACCATGTCCAGCCAGCGTACCATTTGTCGCTCGCGCTCGGCACTCGTGAGGCGCGCATTTACACCCAAATGAAAATCAGAAGCGAAATATGTGTTCATGTGTTTATGTATTCTTGTGTTCTTGTCCTGTGCTACTTGAACACACTAACACCCGAACACCTGGACACAAAATTACACTTTCTCCATCACAGTGCCACAATTTTTACAAGTGCGCAAGTCTTCCGATACCATAAATTCGCTGATAGCGGCTTTGATTTGGGTGCCGATGTCTTGCAAGACAAACGTAGCTTCGTGCAGTTTTTGATTACAATTTTCACAAAACCAAATCAATTTGTCTTCTTCGCCGGGTTTGCGATAGCGCTCGATGACCAGTCCAATCGTGTCTGCCGGACGCTGGGGCGAATGCGGAATGCGCGGCGGCAACAAAAACATTTCGCCTTCCCGAATAGGAATTGTTTCTGGCTCGCCATTTTCGTTGATAATTTTGACAGAAATATCGCCTTCGAGTTGAAAAAAAAGTTCTTCGCCATCTTCCCAGTGATAATCTTTGCGCCCATTGGGACCGCCTACGACCATCACGATGTAGTCGTCATTGCCTTTAAAAATCTGTTGATTGCCAACGGGTGGTTTCAACAAGTGGCGATTTTCGGCTATCCAGTTTTTGACGTTGAATGGTTTGAGCATAAGTTTTAAGGTTGAGATTGAGATTGAGAAGGTTGATAGCACACTGATTATTATGGTTTTTAAGATTTAAATCAGTCAGAATCATAAATATCATAATAATCAGTGTACCATCTTTGCCAATGGCAGATTTTCAACTTTCTCCATCTATATTTGTACTCAATGTAATAAAATTTTCAAAAACTTCCAATGGATTTAAATTTACAAGGCAAAAATGCGCTGGTGGGCGGCAGTAGCAAGGGCATTGGTAAAGCAATTGCAATAGAACTGGCACTGCTTGGCGCGAATGTAACGCTGGTGGCTCGTTCGGCGGATTTGATGTCGGATGTTGTGCATGAATTAGACCACTCAAAAGGGCAGCACCATAATTTTCTGGTCGCTGATTTTTCGGATAGCCATGATTTGAATGCCAAAATTAAAAGTCTGGTTTCCTCTAAAATAATTCATATTTTAATTAATAACACCGGTGGACCGCCGGGCGGTGCGATTTTTGACGCGGAATTGGAAGCGTTTCAACAGGCATTTCATAATCACGTATTGTGTAATCAAATATTGGTGCAAGCCGTCGTGCCGGGCATGATTCGAGAAAATTATGGTCGGATTATAAATGTCATTTCGAGTTCCGTAAAAGTTCCAGTGGATAATTTGGGCGTATCCAATACCACTCGTGGAGCGGTGGCAAGTTGGTCAAAAACGATGGCAAATGAACTCGGTCGCTATGGCATCACCGTAAATAATGTATTGCCAGGCTACACTGAAACCGAGCGGCTTTGGGCAATTGTAGAAAATACAGCACAACGAACGAACACCGAAATGGATGATGTATCCCAAAAAATGAAGCAGGATATTCCCTTGAATCGCTTTGGAAAACCGGCGGAGATTGCAGCAGTAGCAGCGTTTCTGGCGACTCCGGCAGCAGCGTATATCACAGGGACGAATATTATGGTGGATGGTGGACGGACGCGGAGTTTGTGAATTGCGAATTGTGAATTGTGAATTGTGAATTGTGAATTGTGAAATATAAACTATTTTGAATTCTATAAAAAATAAGCAAGTACTCGTCACAGGCGGCACAGGCTTTCTCGGTTCGTATGTGCTGCGTTACCTCGTGCGCGAGGGCTACACGCAGGTGCGGGCGCTGCGGCGGGCGACGAGCACCATGGATTTGGTAGCAGATGTAACCAATGGGATTGAATGGGTAGAGTGCGATATTTTGGATGTATTTGCATTAGAAGATGCGATGCAAGGCGTACAACAAGTGTATCATTGTGCAGCGGTGATATCGTTTGACCCGCGCGATTATGAAAAAATGCGGACTGTAAATGTAGACGGCACTGCCAATGTGGTCAACGCAGCGTTGGACGCAAATGTGGAAAAACTCTTGCACGTCAGTTCTACCGCCGCCATTGGACGCACTAAAAATCAGCCGATTGTGACAGAAGAAAATAAATGGGAACGCAGTCATTATAATTCGGAATATGCGATTAGTAAATATTTGGCAGAAAATGAGGTATGGCGCGGCATGGTGGAAGGTTTGAATGTGGCGATTGTGAATCCGTCTATCATTTTGGGCAGCGGACGGTGGGACGAAGGGGCGTTGAAATTTTTCAAACTCGGCTGGCAAAGTTTTCCATTTTATACCAAAGGCACGGCGGGTTTTGTAGATGTGCGGGATGTGGCGCGTTTTATGTTGCAATTGATGGAAAGTGAAGTCGTGGGCGAACGATATATTTTGAGTGGCGAAAGTTTGACTTATCAGACGATTATGAATGAAATCGCATTGCAATTAAATAAAAAACCGCCTACGATTCAAATCAATCCTCTTTTACAACAAATCGCTTGGCGCGTGGAGTGGCTGCGGTCGCGGGTGTTGGGTGGTCGTCCGCTTGTGACCAAGGAGACAGCGGGGCATTCGCTTCGGTCTTTTTTGTATCAAAATGATAAATCTCGGAATGAATTTGATTTTGAATATACGCCCATTCGGCAAACGATAGCGGAGACGAGTCGGCAATTTCGAGATGCGGCGGAAGCGGATTTTAAAGCGATGACGTTGCCGTTGATATAGTAAAATGTACGATATAAAATTAGGAAACTTTCAAAGTTTCCTAATCCTCCTTCACTCGACTAACATTAAAAAAATTTTCTTTTCTTAGTTTCAACTCACCAACTTCTCTCCACTTAAAACCGTTAAAGTTTTTATAACACTCTCCCACATCTATCTTTCGTATTTATTTGTTTATCAGGAAATAAAGTCCTTTTGAATATGGTAGCCGAATTAGAAAAAGTAGCCACTCGACCCGATGTCCCCTTATTTGATATCCTTCACAATTTGGGTATTGATTGTATTCCTTTTAAAACCAAACTCTGCTTTAATCCACTGATTAAACGAATTGAAACATACCAGAATAGTACCGATTTTGGCGAGGCATTTCTGGCAAAACAGATTTTGGAAATGCTGAAGGATGCGCCTGAATTGTACCATCCGATTGAAGATTTTTCACTCTTGGAAAAGCATAAAGAGGTCATACAATTGATGATGACGACGGTGCTACCGCCTGCACTGAGGCATACACAACTGTCCAAAGTGAGCGCCCCGTTTGAATTGCAGCCGGTGTACATGACCAAAGCGGTGGAGAAAATGATGGGCTTGGGCAAGGACAAAATGCAATTTACAATTCATGATTTTACGGATGTAATACAAAATGAAGTAGTGGTACGCGCGTGCAGTTTTATTCTCAATCAATTTTATGATGCGGATTTGCAGTTGGAACCCCTGATGGCATTTACCATTCGCAATGTAGAGACGGAGGTGGAGCGGCATTATAAAGCGCAACTCAATATGGATTATGTGGGCATTGAATTGAAAAAGCCGTTGAAGCCGCTTTCGCAAGAAGATATTCATCAAATGTTAAGTAATATTTATGATGTAGATTTATGGTTGCACCATCTTCCGCCAGCTAATTTTGAATTTCATGGCATCGTGATTACCACTTTGGTGGACATTACGGAGGAAGAGGCATTGTCTCGAATGAAGTTTCGGCTGCTGCGCAAAGACGCGATTGTAGACCAGGAAAATATGCACGAATTGCAGCAGTTGTTGAAAAATTATTTTAGTTTACCGGACTTGCAAGTGGGCATCATGGCGCTGGATTATCCGACGGAAGAAACCATGGCGCACAAATATAGGATACAATTCAACCTGTTGGGTAAAGATGTGGACAATTTATTAGCTGCCGAATACGCTAATTCTATTTACGATAAAGTGTGTCGGTATAAGTCTACGCTGCTGATTGAAGATTTGCAGCATCATAATCCAAAGACGCCATTAGAAAAAGCGTTGATGAAAAAAGGGGTTCGTAGCATTATTGTTGCGCCGTTATTTGATAGTGATGAAAATATTATTGGTATTTTAGAAATCGCGGGTAGACGTGCCTACGAATTGCATAGTTTTATAGAATTGAAACTCAAAGAGGTGATTAGTCTTTTCACCTTAGCTGTCGGGCGCAGCCGCGAGGAAATGGACAATCGGATTGAAAATATTTTGCGCGAACAGTTTACGTCTATCCATCCAAGTGTGCAGTGGAAATTTGTAGAAGCATCGCACGCGTTATTAGAAAAACGGGACAGTGGTGATAATCAAGCGCGGGTAGACCCAATCGTGTTCAAAGAAGTGTATCCATTATATGGTCAGGCAGATATTGTTGGCTCTTCTAACAAGCGCAATGCGGCGATTCAGGCGGATATGTTGGATAATTTGAATCGGGTTCAAGTAGTGCTGACGCGCTGCTACGAAGCATCCAAATATCCATTGATACGCCAGTTATTGATGAAAACAAATCAGGCGATTCATCATTTGGAAGCAGAATTTAATTCTAATGACGAGACCAGTATTGTAGAATTATTACAACAAGAAGTGCATCCGTTGCTGCGCCACTTGCGTAATAAATATCCAGAAGTAGCCGGGGTTGTCACCATGTATTTTAATTATTTAGATGCGGAATTAGGCGTTGTCTACCGAAAGCGGAAAGCGTTTGAAGATAGCGTGGCGATGTTGAACAATGCCATTTCTAATTATTTGAGCAAGGAGCAGCTTACACTGCAAAGTCAGTTGCCACATTATTTTGAAAAATACCAGACGGATGGCGTAGAATTTGAAATGTATATCGGGAAATCCATGTTGCCAAAGGGAGATTTTTCTCCTATTCACCTCAAAAATTTCCGGCTGTGGCAGCTTTCTGCCATGTGTAATGTCACGCGGCGGGTACACAACTTGCAAGACACGCTGCCCGTGCCGCTGAATACGGCGCAACTCATTTTCGCTTATACCACGCCCCTTTCTATCCGTTTTCGCATGGATGAAAAACAGTTTGATGTGGATGGCGCTTACAATGTACGCTACGAAATTCTAAAAAAACGCATTGATAAAGCCGTCATAGAAGGCACCGACGAGCGACTGACGCTTCAAGGAAAAATAGCAATTGTGTACTTGCAGGATAAAGACCGGCAGGAATATTTGGAATATATCGAATATTTAAAACATGAGGGATTTATTACAGATGAAGTGGAGGACTTGCATATCGGCAGTTTGCAAGGCGCACAAGGGCTGCGGGCACTGCGGGTGACGGTGAAGTTGGACTAAGAGACTTAGAGACCGAGTGCCTAAGCGATGAGTAAAACTCCAAAGGAGTGATACAATTATAGCACCCAATGACCATGTGACAAATAACAAATAACACATTTTACCAATACCCTTTTTTTACAAATATCAAAAATATTTATTTTTAGCTACACCTTGACAAAGTTATTTAGTTGCCTTAACTTTGGGGCGCATACCAGTTTATTTTCTCCCGTCACACACATTCGAGTCAGAGAGGTTTTCCCACAATTCAGCATTAAAAGGCATTCTACACCATTTTTATTCAATTCTATTCTTTTTTCTATACGATTTAATCCGATATAGAGGCGAAACACATTTATCAAAAATCAAGATTTCTTATTACGTCATGTAATAAGGTTAACTCCTATTTTTAAAAATTTTAATAATCAAAATCATGGAAACACTAACTCAGACTCCCGACACCTCCACCGACGTAGTGGGCACTGTTTTTGAAAAACTGAAGGCTGCTTCAAAAGAAACCGTAGAGCAGATATTGGCTTTTTTGCAAGGCAATACCAACTCCGTCGAAGAAGCACCTGCTGTAGCCAACACTGATGAAGTCGTTGAATATGGCTTTGCCACGGAAGAAGCGGTAGCAACAGAAGAAGAAGTGGAAACCGAAACAGTAATTGCAGAAGCCCCTGAAACACAAGTAGAAACAATGGAAGAAGTAACCGAGGAAGCACCCGAAGAAGTGGTAGAAACAGAAACAGAAGTTGTTGATTATTCGCAGCCAGAAGACGAGGTATCGGAAGCGGTAGCATTGACGGATGCTGCGGAAGAAGTAGCACAAGAACCCGCCGTTGACCTGTACGACGAAAACGCCCATGACCAAATCCAAGAAACAGAATTGCAAGAAGAAATTGACAGTGCATTCATTGCAAGTATTGGTGAAGCCCCTAAAGCCGACATCGAAATCCGTTTGGACGAAATTTACAGCATCCGCGTAGTCGCTAATGAAGTGGTGAGCAGCATCGAAGAATTGCAAAATGAAGTGACTGCACTGCACGCGCAAATAAGCACGATGGTGTCGCATGGAGAGTTAGAAAACATAGTTAGAAATATCGTAGCGACTACCGTTAGAGACCGATTTGCCGTATAAGAATTTTTCCCATAAGACCATTTCATAGCCTTCTTCGCGTTTCGTGCTCAGCGGAGAAGGCTTCTTTTTTTATTAGGTGTGAGGCATCTCCAAAATGTGCCAGAGTTTATCCAAAGCCTCATTTTTCATTCTTTAATTAAAAATCGCATAACAAACTCCATACACCACCACCGTCACCACCACCCCTACCATAAAAATATTATAACAAACCCGCAATTGCGTGTACTTTTTGCCGAGCGAACGCCCCAGAAAAAACAAATCCCGCATGATAGCGCCGTCCAAATCTTTTTCATCCGACATCACTTGTTGCATTCCTTTTTGATATTCCGGGAAGGTCATGCTGTAAAAATTGCCAAAGAAAAAGAGATTGGATTCGCCCGATTTGATGACACTTGGATCGGTCATGCCCGTCATTTTAATAGGTCGAGTTGCTAAAGTTGCAAATATCATGGAAATCAAACAGCTTGCAATAAGCACCGCCATCGGATATATTACGAATGGTACATTCTGTGCATACGAAGAAACGGTCGGAATGGCCACGGTAATAATAAGCGCATTTACACTCAGCATGATATTGGCTTTGTTATCCGCTAAGTTGCTCAAATCGAGGTGATTACGCAGCGATGTTTTGAACATCATAGACGCACTTTTGCTTTCACTTATCGCAACTGACATTTCTTCTTCGCCGCCTTCCCCTTCAGGTTGTTTCTTTTCTCTCTTTCCCTTTTTGACTATTTTTTTTAACTCTTTTAAATTAATTATTTTTTGTGGTTCCAATAATTGGCGAGCAACTGGTGTAAAATATTGGTGCACTTTCAGAAAATCATAATTCAATCGCATCCATGCTTCGTCATTATAATCTTGATTCAGGTAATGCGACCACTCGTGCCGCAGCGCTTCAATAGATTCGAGATAATTGGCACTGGAAAGGTTGACATAATCCGCATCTTTAATGACTTGTTCCATCAAGTTGGTCGGGTACGCCGTGTGCGTCGTCACGTTGATACATTGGAGCACCTGTTGCAATTTATTCGTTGGATATTTTTGCTCTTGTAAAAATTGTTTAGCAATACGCTGACTGACCGATTCGTGCCCGTTATACGTTTCTGTAAAACCGGTATCATGAAATAAACAAGCCAATTCTATGATTTCCACTTCCTCTTCCGGCAGATTCAGTGCCTGCGCAATGGCTACACCTGCATCGCGTACGGCAATCGTATGCTGCAAATTATGATACTTCAAATCTTTGCTCAATTCCTTACTCAGCAATTTTGTGACAAACTGCTCGGTAGCGGATACAGTCGTATTTGTTAAAACATTTACAGTCAAAGCTTTATCGTTTAATCGTTTGGATTTAAATTTTAATAAGGTTGTGAGTGCTGAAGCACTTTTATTTTTCTCCCGCAGGACTTGTTCCGTAAAACGGAATTTCGCAGATTTTTATTTCCGCTCGTCGCTTGGTCTCTCTTTACTTAGTTTTTTAGCACCTTCGTCCCGCAACTTGTCCCGCCTTATAGCGGGATCACCCCATAAACCTTTCACCCTTTCACCTATTTTGCATTCCATCATTCCAAAATTACTCCATTTTTCATCACCAATTTCACCTTACGAATATCAGAAATCTGCTGCTCCGGTTTACCCTGCACGGCTATTAAATCTGCCAAAAAGCCCGTCTGAATTTTTCCTAAGTCGGTCAGATGAAACACGTTAGCATTTACAGAAGTTGCCGAACGCAGTACATCCAACGGTTTCATGCCATAATCTACCATCAATTCCAATTCGCGCGCATTGTCGCCGTGCTTGAAAACGCCCACATCGCCGCCTGCCACTATTGTCACGCCACTTTCTAAAGCCCATTTAAAACTTTGCCGCTTTTGTCGAATCCGTTCTGGCTCTGCGTCTCCTTTTTTCCAGCCTCGATATTGTAAAATGGCATCGCCTGCTGCAATGGTTGGACAAAGCGCCACGCCTTTCGATTTCATCAAATCAAAAACTTCCTTGGTGCCGCTGTCGCCGTGTTCAATCGTTTCTACACCTGCCAAAGTCGCTCGGCGCATTCCCTCGGCCGTTGCCGCGTGTGCCACGACTGGGCGACCGCTACTTTTTGCCGTTTCTACCATCAATTTCAATTCCTCTATCGAAAAGGTCGGCATTGCCTGATTGTTCAAACCCCAACGGTAATCGGCATACACTTTTACAATATCTGCACCTTTGCCGATTTGGTCACGCACGACTTTTATCAAATTATCCACGCCGTCTGCCTCTTCTGCGCCAAGCGGAATCGTTGCATTCGATACAAAACCTTTTGGACCATAACTGCCCGTCGCCACAATCGCCCGACCTGCCACCAACATTCTCGGACCCGGAATCACGCCTTTTTCAATCGCTGTTTTCAACCCAACATCCGCATAATCAGCACCTTCTGAACCTAAATCCCGAATGGTCGTAAATCCCGCCATCAACGTCGCGCGCGCGTGTACGGTCGCTCGTGCCACCCGCTCCGCCTGCGATTCCCGAATCACTTGGTCATCCCAAGATACTTCATTATACGGATGCAACAAAATATGCGAATGTCCTTCAATCAAGCCGGGCAGCAGCGTTGTACCGGGCAATTCTATTATGCGCGCATTCGTCGGAATTTGGATTGAATTTTGCGTTCCAACCGCTTTGATTCGTTCGCCTTCTACCAAAACGACCCATCCTTCGTGCAGTTCTACACCATCGAACACGCGGTCAGGGCGGAGTAAAATGCTTTGCGCTTGACTGCTGTAAGCTACAAATAGAATGAAAATTATTGTTAAGGGCTGCATACTCGGTTATTTTGTGTTCAGGTGTTCAAGTGTTCGTGATAGCGTGCATGGACACTTGAATACATCGAACAAGAACACAATTTAGGCTTCCACTTTTACACTTTCAATATACGCCTTCGCATATTCTTCCAACAACTGCGCCAGTTTTCGACTTACTTCGCCCACTTTTCCATCGCCGATAATTTGTTCGCCCACTTGTACTACTGGTAAAACGCCTTTAATGGTGCTGGTAATGAACGCCTCTTTTGCAAAGCGCAATTCTTGCACATTTATCTTCCGCTCTTCTACTTCAAAATGTTGGTTCGCAACGGTCAAAACGTTTTTGCGCGTAATGCCCCACAAGATTTGTTCGTTGGGAGTTACCACTTTATCGTCTTGTGTGACGAGGAAAAAATTGGAGCGCACGGCTTCCCGAATCGTGCCGTAATCGTGATATAAAATTTCTACCGCGCCTTTTTCTTTCATTTCGCCGAGCATCCTAATTCCAGTAAGGTAGTTAATCGTTTTGGCTTCTGGCAATTCTCGTTGGTAGCCGTGCAAGAGTATTTTTACACCTTCATCGGTGGATGGAATTGCAGGCATCGGATGTTGTAAAATCAATAAATTAGGAGAGATCGGCGTGTAGCCATCATCCGCGTAGCCGCCTGTGAGGACGAGGCGCATCCCGGTATTCGACATGTTGTTAGCGGCGATGAGCGCGTGAATTTGGTCTTTCAGCTCGCTTTGCGTGATTGCCATTTCCAATAACATCAATCGGGCAGAATTGAAAAAACGATTCATATAATCATCCACAAACATGGGCAAGCCCTCGCGCACGAGAAAATAATCAAAAATGCCGTAGCCGCGCAGGATAGCGAGGTCGTTCACTTTCAGGGAAGCATCGGAAGCGTTGACGATTTGACCGTTTATGTTGGAATATTGAATCATGTTGGCGATTTTGTACAAACTTACAAAAGTCAAAATTTAAAACCGAAAAATTTAAAATGTAAAGTGTTTATATCTAATATTTGAACTTATAAACCAAATCCACCGCCGCCGGGCGTTTCAATAATTACGCTATCGCCTACTTCCACTTTTTCACTGACAGTGCCTGATAATATTTTGACGGTTTCATCTTTTTTTAGCAAAATTTGTTGCCCGATTTTTCCATCTTTCCCATTATTCAAACCATAAGGAGTTTCTATTCGATGCTGACTTAAAATCGTAACATCCAAATTTTCTAAAAATTCTATTGCTCGAATAATGCCGTCGCCACCGCGCCACTTTCCATTGCCACCAGAATTTTCTCGAATTGCAAACTGCTGTAAACGAACGGGATAGCGCAATTCTAATTCTTCGGGGTCGGTTATTTTTGTATTCGTCATGTGTTGATGCACCGCCGAGCGTCCGTGAAAACCATCGCCTGCGCCCGTGCCGCCGCCGATGGTTTCGTAATATCCAAATCGTTCGTTGCCAAACAGAAAATTATTCATCGTACCTTGACTGCAAGCCGCCAAGCCGAATGCTTTCAAAAGTGTATCCACCAAACGCTGGCTCACTTCGGTATTGCCGCCGACGACTGCTGGATTTTTAGCATCATCGTCCGAAAAATCAGGGTTTAAAAAACTACTCGGCAAGTGAATCTTGACATTTTGCATCAAACCTTCATTGAGTGGAATGTCCTTATTGCAAAGCAAGCGCAAGACGTAAATAACCGCGCTGTACACGATGGAAATATTCGCATTTAAATTACCGGGATGAACGGCTGAAGTTCCGTTGAAATCTATTTCGACTTGTCCGTTTTGAATAGAAATTTTTGTGCAAATTTTATGACCATCGTCTAAATATTCCTCTGCTGTAAACGTTTGATTATCAAATGGCTTTAAGGAAATTTGTAAAGATTCTGCCGCATTTTTTTTAAGTAATTCCATATACTGATGAACTTTTTTTAAACTATGTTCTTGTGTTAATTTTTGCAAAGCCGCTTCACCAGTACGCAAAGAAGCCAACGCAGCATTTATATCTGCCAGATTTTCCGGCAAAGCGCGCGTTGGATACGGCGCATTTTTCAATAAATTTTCTATCGTTTCCCATTGCACTTCGCCCTTTCGAACCAGATACATCGGCGAGATAACGACTCCCTCTTCCAACAGATTTTTCGCATCGGGCGGCATGGAGCCGGGACGTGTACCACCAATTTCGGCATGATGCGCCCGATTTATAACGTAGCCAATCAATTCATTTTCAATAGAATAGACAGCACTTAATAAAGTGACATCCGGCAGATGCGAGCCACCATATTTTGGATGATTGGTAATGATGACATCGCCTTTTTGCAATGAAATTTTTGCTTTTACCAATCTTGCACAAATACCCAAACTCCCCAAATGTACCGGAATGTGCGGCGCATTGACTAATAATGCTGCATTCGCATCTAAAATAGCGCAGGAAAAATCGAGTCGTTCTTTCACATTTACCGAAAAAGCGGTGCGTTGCAATTGTGCGCCCATTTCCTCGGCGATGGCGCGAAAGCGATTGGTGAAAAGTTCGAGCTCGACGGCTTGTTTTGGCATTGCTTGAGGTGTAGCACACTTCGAAAGTGCGCCACACCTATGCTCCAGAAGCGCGCCAGATTCGCGTATCTCCGCTTGCCAACCTCTTTCAATAAACGCCGTAGAAGTTGGATTCAACAAAATAGCTGGTCCTTCTATTTGCGCGCCTTCCTGCAACTCCTCCCATTGAAAAACGGCGGTAGATTCGACGGTTTTCAAACGCTTTGGAGTATATTTTTCAACGATTTTTTCGGTTCTCGCAAGCAGTGGAATTTTCGTTCCAACCATTACTTTCAGACTTTCTGCTTCAATGGCTCGCCCTTCTGGATAATGTCCAAATAGATTTTTATACTGATTTTCAAACGATTGTAAAATATTTTCATTGACTGGAATCTCCAACGAACTGTCTTGTCCTTTAAAACGTAGATAAATGACCTGTCGAATGACCTCCGTTTCCTCCTCCGTATAACCTTCTTGATGTAAATTTTGTAAGGCTTGGGCAGTCAAATTGGTTATCATTTGCGGCAGGCGAGATTCACATTCTGACCACAATTCTAAAATTTGTTGCTCTGCTAAACGTTCAATTCTTGCATTGCCAATGCCATAAGCACTCAATAAACCGCCGTCATAAGGTAGAATAATTTCTTGAATATCAAGGAGTTCTGCAATTTTACAAGCGTGTAAACCGCCAGCACCGCCAAACGCTAAGAGCGCGTAATCTTTTGGGTCAAACCCTTTTGCAACTGAAATCTTCCGAATCGCATCCGCCATTTTTTCATTGGCGATGGTTTCAAAACCTCGTAACAACTCGTCTTCCGAATAATTTATATTTATTTTTTGTTTTATTTGTAATTGTAATTCAATCAAAGCCGTCCGCGCTGGTGCTGCATGAATTGGAATGCCCATCGCGGAAGGTTCCAGCTTTCCCAACAACAAATTGACATCCGTAATGGTGAGTGGACCGCCTGCGCCGTAACACGCCGGACCGGGCGACGCGCCTGCACTCGCAGGACCGACCGTGAGTTGATAGCCATTAAAATTACAAATAGAACCGCCGCCTGCCGCTACCGTTTCAATCGCCAACGCAGCACTCAACATTTCTGCATTGCCTACTTTGGTGACAAACCGATAGTCAAAACCGTCGTCAAAACGAGCCGCATCGGTACTCGTACCGCCCATATCGAACGTCAAAATCTTTTGAAAACCAAGCTGTTGCGCAATGCGAGCTGCTCCTACCACGCCACCTGCCGGACCACTTAACAAACTATCTTTTGGGTCAAAAAAATTGGCGGCGACCAAACCACCAGCACTTGTCATCACCAACAAATGGCTTCCCGCACCCCTGTCCCCGAGAGGGCGACCCTCCCGCAAAGCTTCTAACTTAGATTGAATATTTTGTAAATAATTGTGCAGAACCGGAGCAAGATAGGCGTTGACCAAAGCAGTCTGGGCGCGGGGTAAGATTTTGATACTTGGAGTCAATTCGTGCGAAAGCGAAATGAATGGAAAACCTGCTTTTGTTAAGGCTTCGCCGAGCTTTTTCTCGTGGATGGGATTGCGGTAGGAATGGAGAAGAGCGATGGCAATACTTTGCGAATCGGACGAGATTTGCGAAATCTCTGAGATTTCGTAAATCTTTGTGACCACGTGCTGAATCTCTTCATCCGTCAAATCTTGCAAAATTTCGCCATTTGCGCCAAGCCGTTCGTGCACTTCTATCACATTCGCGTACAGCAAATCCGGCTCCGGAATGTTGAGTTGGAATAAATTGGGACGTTGCTGCGTACCGATATATAATAAATCTTTAAATCCTTTTGTAACTAAAAACGAGACGTTTGCGCCTTTTTTTTCTAATAAAGCATTGGTGCCTTTGGTTGAACCAAGTCGCATGGTGAGCGGCGGTAGCGTTTCAAATAAAGTCGTTTGCGTGACTAATCGTGCTGCTAAAATAGGTGCTTCTTCGTGTGCAGTTATTTCAAAATCAATTTCATTTTCAAATTTTACGTCTGCATCTAATTCCAAGATATTGTTTTGAAAATCTATGGTTTGGATTTTGGCGAAAGCCGCTGTATTGCTAATTATATAAAAATCATAGCCTTGAAAAATATCGGTCGTCACGCGCCAATTTTGCGAAAAGCGAAAGGTTTTGGGGGCTATTTTTTTTGACAACTTTCCACGCAAGCGGCTGCTGCTCAATACTTTACTGCGTATCATTTCACCACTTGGACTTACCGCGATGCAATCGGTGAAGGTGCCGCCCGTGTCAATCCAGATTTGCCATTGTTTCATGGTCACATTGTTGTACTGCTATATTGTTAAGATTGAAATCCGTTGCCAAAAGTAAGAATTTAGGTGTATATTTGTTTGCGCAGACCGAGCTATCACCTGCTTCGTGGATGACATCTCGCATTACGGAAAAATAGCAAATGACACAAGAACAGCCATCGGCAGACATACAGGCGCTTTTTGAGCAGGCGGAGCAATACGACCAGCAGGGCGACGTGTATCATGCGGTGAAGTTGTACAAACATCTCATCAAGTTAGCTCCCGACTGGTATCCGCCTTACGCGCGGCTCGGCGAATTGTATAAATGGCGGCAAGATTGGAAAGCAGCACTTTATTACAACAAAAAAGCGATTTCGCTTAACGTACTCGACCAAACTTCGTGGTGGAATGTGGGCATCGCAGCGACCGTACTTAAAAAACCGCGTTTGGCGCAGCGCGTCTGGGCGAAGTTTGGCTATAAAGACCACGATTTTTCGGCGGTGGGGGCACGTATTGCTTTGGGAAGTCAGTTTGAAATTGTTGCATTGCGCCCAATAGACCCGGTGCGAGGATTGATTTTGAGTGTTCCGCATCCAGCTTCGGAACGACGATATCAGGATATTTTATTATACGATAGAGAACTCGTTGGTTATCAGGTTTTGCAACGCAAGAAGTTGCCAGTTTATAAAGCGTTGAGCGTTTTCAAACGGTCTAATTTTCATACCTTTTCTTGCCAGTTGCATGAGATAGCACAAAAAGACTTGCTGTTGTTAGAAAATCTTTGTCGGGCAGCGCATCTTGGTTTTGAAAACTGGTCGAATCTTGCTCGTGTACACGCCGTTGCGGCAGAGAATGCCTTGCCGGAATATTATGGCGCGGATTTTATACAATCAGAATTGCCTGAGGGAGTGCAGGTTGCTATTGCGGCTACGCAAGTAAGACAGGTGGAAGAAATTTTATCCAATTGGGAAATTATTAGTTTGAAACAGTGGAGTGGGTTGGCGCGGCACTTGTGATAATTTTTTTAACCGCAGAGTGCGCAGAGGTTTTCGCAGAGAACGCAGTGATTTGATAGCCCTCACCGCATTTTTTTTAACCGCATCCTCCATAGGCGGACAAGCACGGTTCAGCTATTTTCATCCCGATATACATCGGGACAAAGTTCTCTCGTCATTCGGTCACTTTTTCTCTTCGTCATTTGGTCGCATCACCCTATAAACCCATCACCCCATCCTCCTTTCACCCCTTTTTTGTCAACCTTCCGCCATCCATGCAGTTTTAACAATTACAAAAAGAAATTGCTTTTACCTTCGATCTTTATTCCCAAAAATGGAAATTACATGAAAATAGTATTGTTTATAATTACTTGCTTTTTTACAATTGCTTTGAATGCTCAAGCAAATGATTGGCAAGATAAAATAGATGCCAGCCTTTGGAAAAAAGCCGAAGGTGGTCAAGATGCTGATTTTATAATCGTCTTACAACAACAAGCCGACCTTGCTGATGCCCGATTATTGCAAACAAAAGAAGAAAAAGGAGAATATGTTTTCAATACACTCCGCACCATGGCGCAACAATCGCAAAAGCCCATTCTTCAAATATTACAGGATAAACAAGCACAGCATGAATCTTTTTTTATTATCAATGCCATTCATGTAATTGGCGATAAAAATATGATGCGCCTCCTTGCCGAGCGAGCAGATGTAGCTTATATTGCAGATAATCCGAATATTCCCCTGCAACGACCAACCGTGGAATCAGATGATGAAGTTCTTAGCTTTCGCAACGCTATTGAATGGGGAATTCAAAAAATTGGAGCAGACCAAGTGTGGGCATTGGGTTATACCGGACAAGGCGTAGTGGTGGGTGGACAAGACACAGGCTACGAGTGGACGCACCCACTGATTCAACCCAAATATCGAGGTTGGAATGGCTCAACTGCTGATCATAATTATAATTGGCACGATGCAATCCATACCATTAGTCCTGTTCATAGGGATAGTATTCCCTCGCCTTCGCTCAATCCGTGTGGGTTAGACGCTAAAATGCCTTGTGATGATAACAGTCATGGCACGCACACGATGGGCACAATGGTAGGCGATGATGGTGCTGGAAATCAGACAGGTGTAGCACCGGGTGCTCGTTGGATTGGGGTGCGCAATATGGAGCGTGGTTACGGCTCGCCGGCTACGTATATCGAAGGTTTTCAATGGTTTATAGCCCCAACAGATTTGAGTAATAAAAATCCAGATTCTAAAAAAGCACCGCACGTTGTTAATAATTCTTGGGGTTGTCCGCCGTTGGAAGGCTGTAACACATCTAATTTTGCGATGATGAATACGGTGGTGAATAATGTGCGAGCGGCGGGTATTGTCGTGGTCGTGTCGGCAGGAAACAGCGGAAGTCAATGCAGTACGGTGAGTGATCCGGCTGCTATTTTTGAAGGAAGTTTTTCGGTAGGTGCGTCACGACAGAATGATACGATTGCAGGGTTTAGCAGTCGCGGTCCGGTACTGGCGGATAACAGCGGTCGCCTCAAGCCTAATGTAGTTGCGCCGGGAGTGGGCGTGCGCTCGGCGGTACGCGGCGGTGGCTATCAAAGTTGGAACGGCACGAGTATGGCGGGTCCGCACGTAGCGGGCTTGGTGGCGTTGATTATTTCTGCGAATCCAAAACTCGCCGGGCAGGTAGAAACGATAGAAACGCTCATCGAGCAAACCGCTAAACTGATGCAAACGACAGAAAATTGCGGCGGCGTATCAGGGCTGCTAATTCCTAACAACACCTATGGCTACGGTCGGATAGACGCGCTGGCAGCCGTGCAACGCGCCTTGCAGTTGACGACCGATACGAATGACTTGGCTGGTAAAATTAAAATCACGGTTTCTCCAAATCCGTTTGAAACCGAAGTTTTATTTAAAATAGAAGGTGTTTCCGGTGCTACGGAACTCGCGCTGTTCAATGCTTCTGGGCAATTGATAGGACAAGTAAAATGGGAAGCCCAGCTGGTTTCTTTGCAGCCACTTAATTTAAATAATCTGCCAAGCGGCATTTATTTTTATCGCTTGAAAAATGGCGAAGCAGTGACGAGTGGAAAAATTGTGAAGCGGTAATTGGATAGGATTTAGGTATTTTTCAAATACATCCTTTTTCAAAAGTAATCTGGTGACTTTCATCCGCTGCTGGCAGAGGAGTCATCAGATTACTTTTGTTGTAGGTTAAAATCTCTTCTTCACACGTCTCCTTTTTAAAAATAATGTAACTTTCGCACCGTAAAGATTTTTTATTCTAAATTAGGATGCAGGAGTCTGGCATCTAAAGGTCTGGCATCTGGCATCTCTGCTAACATCCATAAAAACATGAAAAAATTTACACTTACATTTACCATTCTATTATTGGCTATTGCAAAAATAATCGCGCAAGGCTCGAATCTACCGCTCGGCAATGAGGCGTATCCGATTCTCGACCGCTTAGAAATTAAATCGGGTATTACAACGCCGTATCATTCTTCGTTAAAATATTATACCCGTGGAGCCGCCACCCGCTATGCACTTACGTTGGACACTGCTACAAATATTACACTTTCTGACCGCGACCGCCAAGATTTGCAATATATTTTCAGAGATAATAATGAATGGCTGATTACCTCCAATTTTTACACCCGCCTTGCCAGCCAACGCGAAAAAATAGAGGGGAATGAGAGCTTGACGCAAGTAGAAGTGAGCCAACAGAGCAGTTATTATGAGCTTTCTAAACGCCCAATTCTAAAATGGTTGTATCGCACGCCCGCCAATTTATTGGAAGTAAATAATAAATATTTTCATTTACGATTGAATCCTATTTTAAATTTTAATGTGGCGAATGAAAAGGATAATGAAGACAATTTGTTTTTCAATCAGCGTGGCGTAGAACTGCGCGCAGGCGTGGACGACCGTATCTATTTCTATTTCAATATTTTAGAAACACAAGCGCGTTTTCCACAATATGTAAATGAGCGTATTCAAAGGGACTTGGCAGTACCAGGCAATGGATTTTATAAAGATTTTAAAACGAGTTTTTTAGGTGATAGCCAAGCTTATGATTTTTTGAATGGACAAGGTTACATCGGTTTTAATTTTACACGGCACGTTGGGGCGCAATTTGGCTACGGTCGCAATTTTATCGGCGATGGCTATCGGTCGCTGTTATTGAGTGATTTTTCTAATAACTACTTGTACCTCAAGGTGAATTGGAACGTTTGGCGCTTTCAGTATCAAAATATTTTTGCAGAATTGGCATTACAATCCAACCGGCAGACCCCCAATGACGGACTCGTGCCTAAAAAATATATGGCGGCGCATCACTTGAGTTTTAATGTGACTAATAATTTTAATGTCGGATTATTTGAATCTGTAATATTTAGTCGCCCTAATCAATTTGAATTGCAATATCTTAATCCCATTATTTTATATCGAACGGTGGAGCAGGGCTTGGGCAGCCCCGATAATGTGCTGATTGGTTTGGATGCGAAATGGAATTTATTTCACCATATTCAGTTATACGGGCAATTTGTTTTTGATGAATTTAAATTCAACGAACTCACAAACGGTAACGGCTGGTGGGCAAATAAATACGGCATTCAAGCGGGCGCTAAATATATTAACGCATTGGGTATTGACCACCTTGATTTGCAGGCAGAATTTAATCTCACGCGCCCATACACTTACACACATAGCGACAGCACAGCGAGTTATGCCCATTATAATCAGCCTTTGGCGCATCCATTAGGTGCGAATTTTAGAGAAGTGATATTGAAAGCACGGTATCAACCAATTTACAAATTGGTGTTGGAAGCTCGACTCATTGCGGCGGATTTGGGAGAAGATAGTCCAGGTATGAATTTTGGAAACAACATTTTACTGCCAAATAGCGCAAGAGTGCAAGAATACGGAAATGAAGTGGGGCAGGGCGTTGGCGCGCAACTCAATATTATAGGAATAGACGTGAGTTATCAAATTAAACATAATATTTTCTTGGATTTGAATTTTTTCCATCGTAAAAAAGACAGCGATGATGCGGCTTTGGATTTGACAACAACTTACATCGGTGGCGGCATTCGAGCCAATATCAATCGGCAGCGGCATGATTTTTAATCATTAACCGTTTGTTATTTATCATTTATTATTTAATCGTATTTAATTTTTAAAACTTGATTTCTATTTCAAATTAGCTTATTTTTACAAAAAAGGTTTTGATATGATCAAACAAAGTGTAACATCAAACAAAGTCACGCCCGAAGAATACCTGCGCATGGAGCGGGAGAGTGACGAAAAACATGAATATATATTAGGAAAAATTATACCCATGAGTGGAGCAAGTATAGACCATAATCGGATTGCAAGAAATTTACTCATTTTGTTGGGAAATATACTTCCTGATGACTTTGAAGCATTTATAGCAGACCAACGAGTTTATAATCCCATTGTACAGAGCTACGTTTATCCCGATGTAGTCGTTGTAAAAGGAGAGGTAGAATTTACAAATGATATGTTTGACACCATTATCAATCCGTTTTTGGTGGTAGAAGTCTCATCCGACTCGACAGAGAAAAAAGACCGTTCAGAAAAATTTCTGGTGTATCGAAAAGCACATAGCTTCAAAGAATATTTGATAATTGCGCAAGACCAAGTGCTTATTGAAAGATTTTATCAAACCGAAGAAGGACTCTGGGAAATCGAAGATTTCACAAATTTAGAAGAAAGTTTGTATTTAAAATCCGTGGATGTAACATTACAAGTAAAAGATATTTACAAAAAAGTAAAATTTAAATAAAATATAGCAGCGATTATATAATGCTGACCGCAATGGAATTTTTACAAAAAAACATTTCCAATGATAAAAGCAACCATAGCTACAAACAAAGTCACGCCCGAAGAATACTTGCGCATGGAGCGGGAAAGTGACGAAAAACATGAATACTTATTTGGAAAAATCATACCTATGGGCGGAGCCAGTACAGACCATAATGAAATTGCCGGTAATTTGTATTTTTTTATTCGTTCAGCAATGGATGAAAGTATTTATAATATTTACCAATCTGACCAGCGTATTTATAATGGAATCACTCAAAATTATGTGTATCCAGATGTAGTTGTGGTAAAAGGCGAGTTGGAGTATGCAGATGATATGTTTGATACCCTTACAAATCCACTCTTGGTTGTAGAAGTTGCTTCGTCTTCCACGATGAAAAAAGATTGCTTAGAGAAATTTTTAGCGTATCGTCAAGCCAATAGTTTTAAAGAATATTTAATAGCTGCGCAAGATGAAATACACGTTCAAAAATTCTATCAAACCGACGAAGGATTGTGTGAAATCGAAGATTTCACAAATTTAGAAGAAAGCTTATATTTAAAATCCGTAGCTGTAACATTACAAGTAAAAGATATTTACAAAAAAGTGAAATTTAAATAAATACGACAGCATTGATATAATATTAATGCTGTCATATTTACTGCATACTACCTACTTATTTCTCTGCGCCGTCTCCTTTTGCAACAATTAAAGTATAATTCCCCACTTTATTCCCAGCATCCAAACCCGCTTCGATATCAAATCGGAAGTGAATACCCGCGTAGATTCTTGACAACGACGCTTCTTTTGCTGCTGTATCAAAAAGCGTTTTTTCGTCTGGAAATAAGTGCGACAATACCGTAGCTGCTGCCGCTGAAAACGTAGAATGCCCGGAGGTATAACTCGGAAAATTAGGCGTACCCAAAATGGTTTTAAACCCTAGCATCGCTTGTATCGGTCGTGGATAATGGTAATAATATTTGGCATCCCAACAAGCAATTCCTGCGTCCATCATCGCCATGTTCAGGTACGCGTAGGTGCGTGCGGCGCGCAACGCATTCAATTTATTTTTAATAATAGAATTGGTCGCGTAGCGATTCCAGTGTCCCGGCGGCGTGTAAGTATTCAAACCATCCGACCAGAAGTTGGCCATACGACGCTGTTCTTTGCTTACATTTTTAGCAATGTCGCGCAATTCTTTCGCATCTTTTTCAAACTCGGCAGTGCCCGGCGCAGGCGGTGGCACAGGGCGCACAGCTTGTACATTAGGCACGCTCCACATTTTCACCTGACCAAAAAGAGGCGTGATTCCTACTGGGCGCTGGGGAGATTCCATATTTTTCCAACTCCAGCCAAATTTTGTTTGGGCAGCATTGGTCAAAGAATCAGAAATCGGGCGCGGTGTTTGTGCTTTGCCCATGCCGTCCGTTCGCGCCCGCGCGAGAAACTTAGCCGCTACGCCTCTTCCCAACGAATCTCCAGCAATCAAGTCACTTTCTAAATTCATACCAGCCCAGAGGCGACTGTTTTTATGCTCTGCCGCTTTTGCAGCTAAAAAATCTTTTTCCAATGGAAACATCGCGGTCAAAATCGTCTGCGAAACGGCTGCAATCACTGCATCTTCAGAAGGGTAACTTGGCAGATTACTTTGCGGCAAGCGCGGCTGAATCGAATTGTCCGTTTTGTAAGGTGCCGGACGATTAAACTGATATTTGTATTTCCAAGCTGCAATCAAAGCGTCGTACTGCGCTGCGCCCCAATAAGCCAAGGCACGAGAAGCATACGGTGGGTGTGCAAACGGAAAATTTGGATATTTACTCGGATTAGTGGCATCAGGTAACGTATAAGTGCCATCGGCATTGGGTGCAGGCGTGAGGTTGTATTTGTTCGTCAACTGGCGCGCGATTTCGTTCCAACGCACCAGCGCATTGCTACCCCAGTATTGCACTGCGGCTTGCTGCCCGCTCGTTACTTGTGTAGAAGCCGTTTTCAAATTTGCTAATTCCGTCGTGTAAACTGCATCTGTAGTCGCTTTTGGTGCTGTAATGATAACGTCTCCAGCACTGGTGAGCAACACGGGTTTCCAAGTACCGCCTGCTTCATCTAAGGAAGCAAATTCATACGGCTCAATCTCCATTTCTGTCAGCAAATCTTCTTCACAAGCTTGAAAAATGCCAACGATGCCAATTGAAATTATAAGAAGGTATAAAATCTTTTTCATGATGTTTAAAATTAAAAATTAAAGATTAACTTTTTCACACAAAGCCGCTAAGAGGCAAAGTAATGAATCTCTGCGCTCTCTGCGCCTCTGCGGTTAAACTACTTCCAAAGCCCGAATTGATACGTCACCCCGCCGGTAAGCATCGTAGATTGTCCCACATTCCGACCCGTCAGAATGTAATTTCCTGCGGCAACAATGCCTAATCCTTTTACAAAAGGTAAATAATAATGCGCAAATCCACCAATGCGCGTAAAAATCATGCGATTGGAAGGGAAACCTACATCTTGCCGACGAATGTCATGTCCACTTTGTGAATTCAATCCATCATAGGTTGCTTCTATTTGTAAAGAATTGTTAAACAGCCAACTACCCAGCGTTGCACCGTATGTAATCGCACTCGGCATATTTACTTTGTCTGAATAGTAACCTTGATTCGTATAATAATAATTGCGTTCAATTTTAGCATTGCCACGCAAATGATAAGCTGCCATTCCGCGAATGTAAGGACCGTTGCCAATTTGATATTGTAAAATACCGCGCAAAGAACCTTCCTTGCAGCCAAAGCCCAAGTTAAAAGGTGCATAATCCGCCAAATAAGTGGAGGCAGGTGTAGAAAATCCAGCTACGGCATGAAGCGTTAATTTACCGGGTCCAGCTTGCAAATCTAATGCCGTTCCTTTCAACCAAATGCCAAAATCCTGAATGCCGCTAACACCCGCTATCTGTCCGCCGCTAGCTTCTGTGCGCACCCAAGGGAGCGCCACGATAAGGTTGACTCGCTTCACCAAACCCAATGCAATCATGGGCATCACGGTTTGCCGAGTGAGCGTTCCTACATTTAAATTGTCGCGTTTGAGCGTTCCTTCCCAGTATTCTTCCCAGGTATCGTGGCTGTAAAGGGCGGCAATACAGATTTGCCCTTTATCCATCATGAGCGCGTCGGTCGGCATTTGCGCCATTGGTTTACTTGCATTGATGAGGCAGACAAATACAAGCGTAATTTGAAATAATTTTTTCATAACCAAGTGATTGTAAAATAATATTGTAAAAACAAATAATTTAATTCAGCTATTTTGTATAACCAATCGCATTACATTTTTAACAAATCCATTATATGGAATAAGAACACCGCGCCCAGCGCTCCAACACCGGGCGCAATGGTTCTTGGATGTAACCAAATGCATATGCATGAATGTATTTTAATTCAATAATTTACTCAGACCTGATGAGTTCTTACAAACGCTTAGGTCTTTACAAAGAAGCAATTGCTGGATTAACCAACGTTGGGTGGTGGTAGCAGAATAGAAGTGTGCGATGATGCAGTAGAAAAATGAAAATAAAAGTTGGATATATAAGGCGTTAAGGCTGAGGAAAGAATAAAACTATATTCTATAATTTCAAATTCTTGGAATAAGCTTTTGAGTAAGGTGGAATGATTTTCATCGGATGAAGAAGTGTTGGCTGCTTGTGTAACTTCTTTATAATCAACAGCTTGCGCTTCGTCTATCAGCGTGTAATGAACTGACTCTCCCGCTATTTCAGTTGCAAAGGCAGCGTCGCCATATACATCCCCTTTCAAGCGAGGCTGATCGTCAAGCATTTTTACCGCACTTTTTGTGCCGATTTGCTGTTCCACCGCCGCCGCAATATCTTGCTCAATGGCATTCATTTCGTGGCGCACCTCGATGTACCGACTTATTTCAAAACAGAGAAAGCCCCCTACCCAGTTGGATAGTGTGACGACTAAAAGCAGCCATGCACAGGCGATTCTCATTGTTTTGAAATATTATTTGACAAAGAAAAGAATAGTTTTTGAAAAATTCACCATCTCAGAGTGAATATTTTTGAAGAATCTCGACATTTTATTTCGTGAATCGAAATTGCTAAGGTAAGTCTTTGAGCAATCCTTTTAGAATCAATGTCAACTTCGGCTCCGTTTTTTCCACCACTGCAATCACATCTTCCAGCGACACTTCCTTAATATTTTCCGGCGGATACGATTGATTGGAAATCACTGACGCTACAAAAACCGGCAACTCGCTGTGCCGCGCCACTAATACCTCTGGAATCGTGGACATTCCCACCACATCCCCACCAATTCTATTCAAAAAAATATATTCTGCCGGTGTTTCGAGATTCGGACCTTGCAAACCCACATATACACCCTCGTGCGCCCGAATGCCATTCGCTGCTGCAATTTCTAAGGCTTTTGCATTTAAACTTCTATCATACGTCTTCAACATATCGGGGAAGCGCGGACCGAGGCGTTCGTCATTCTCGCCGCGCAAAGGATTTTCTGCATGTAGACTAATATGGTCTTTGATAAACACAATATCGCCGCCAAAAATATGCTGACTCGTGCTGCCCGCCGCGTTGGAAATGAAAAGGCGTTCAATTCCTAAAAACTTTAAAACCCTTACCGGAAACGTCACTTGCTGCATCGAGTAGCCTTCATAATAATGAAAACGCCCCGCCATTGCTACAATCGGCTTGCCAGCCAAATGCCCAAACACGAGTTGTCCCTTGTGACTTTGGACGGTGGAAACGGGAAAATGCGGAATGTCTTGGTACGGAATCGTAGCGACAATTTCCATTTCGTTGGTCAAATTACCCAAACCAGTGCCGAGGATAATGCCATATTGCGGTTGAAAATTCGTTTTCGTTTGAATGAAATTGACCGCTTCAATAATTTGTTCGTATAACATAGTTTTCGATGCCAGATTAAAAGATGCCAGATGCTAGACACTGGCAAAATCATAATAAAATTTGTTTGATCCTAAAAAATCAGTGTACTATATTTCTTAGTCAACGACGAGCAGAGCCCGATCCAATTCCTGCTGCCGAATCTGTTTCGGCAATGCCCGATATTCGTACTGCTGATTACGCAATTGTGGCGTGAATCCTGCTTCCTGAATCGCTTTTTGAATGCCATCCGCCGTAAAACGGAAATTCGCACCGGCAGCCGAAACCACATTTTCTTCTATCATAATACTGCCAAAATCGTTCGCACCCGCGTGGAGGCACAACTGCGCCACCGCTTTTCCAACAGTCAACCAAGACGCTTGAATATTGATAATATTGGGCAACATAATGCGACTCATCGCAATCATGCGCACGTACTCGTCGCCCGTCACGGTGTTTCGAGCGCGTTTTATTTTTCGTAAAATCGTATCTTCATCCTGGAAGGGCCACGGAATAAATGCTAAAAATCCTTTCGCATCCGCCGGTTTTTCGGATTGCACTTGGCGCATTTCTACTAAGTGTTCCATGCGCTCCAGATTGGTTTCAATATGTCCAAACATCATCGTAGCCGAAGTCGTCAAACGCAGTTGGTGCGCGGCTCGCATCACGTCGAGCCATTCTTGACCACCACATTTTCCTTTGGAAATCAAGCGTCGCACACGGTCACTCAAAATCTCCGCCCCCGCTCCTGGCAAGGAATCCAAACCTGCTTCTTTTAACGCTTTTAAAACCTCGTAATGCGTGGATTTTTCCAATTTTGTAATGTGCGCGATTTCGGGCGGTCCGAGTGCATGGAGTTTTAAATCTGGATATAATGCTTTTAATTGTTTGAATAAGTCAACGTAGAAATTCAAACCCAAATCCGGGTGATGTCCGCCTTGCAGCAAGAGTTGGTCGCCGCCAAGCAGAAACATTTCCTCGATTTTTTCTTTGTACTCCTCAATGGTGGTAATATAAGATTCCGCGTGTCCCGGACGGCGATAGAAGTTGCAAAATTTACAATTGGCGATGCAGACATTTGTCGTGTTGGAATTACGGTCAATAATCCAGGTTACTACATTGCTGGGCACTTGGTGTTGACGTAAAGCGTTGCCCACGTACATCAGTTCGGCAGTCGTCGCATTTTCAAATAAGAAAACCCCTTCCTCCGCGCTGAGAAATTCTAAGTTTAAAGCCTGCTGCAATAAGTCGTTGATATTCATCTAGTGAAAGGTGAGTGGGGATTGGTGAAACGGCACTCACGTACTTGGACAACAAAAGTAAAGAAAAGGTGGTTTTGAAAAGCAGAAATTATTTTTCAAATTTCTCTGAAAGTATTGAAATTGGGTGATGAGGTGATAGGTTTATGTGGTGATAAAAAAGTGGGAAAGAATGAACGAATTGGTTTAAATTTGGATTGTAAAAAGAAAAAATATGGCAACAGCAGCATTAAATGTTGATAGAGCGATGGTAAAAGAAGTTATAAAAGAGATGTTTCAGGAAGATAAATCTCTTTTGAAAGAAGTTATCAAAGAGATTCTTACTGAAAATCAAACGATTGTTTCCGTTGAGCAAGCAGAACGACGCAAGCGATTGGAAGCTATTATTGAAGAAGATTTTGCAGAATATGACCAAGTTTTTAGAGCATTAGCATGAGCATACATTACTTGCAAAAGGAAGAAATCATCTTCATCAATCGGAAAACAATTGAGCGACACGGCGGACGTTTTGTGCCACCCTTCAATATTTTAAATGAAAATCCGCTGGATTATGTAATAGATGCCGTCAGTGCGGAAATGTTTGGTGAACCTTTGTATCCTGAAATTTGGGATAAAGCAGCCGTCTATTTTCATAGTATTATCACCGGACATATTTTTCAGGATGGAAACAAACGAACGGGCTTGGAATCGGCACTTGCTTTTTTAAAATTGAATGATTATCGCCTAAACGATGTGCTTGAAAAGGTGATAGTTGAAGAGAAAACCATTCCTGCCAAAGGGGATAGTAATACAGAAATCCTGATAAATTTTACACTTGAGGCAGCTTCTGGTTTATTAGAACTTGATGATTGCAAGAAATGGTTTAAAGAAAATATATTGTTTTTACCCGTGTCAGATATTGAAGTATCATATTCATTTTACTAAAGAGGCATGGTACATCCTTTTCTATTTTCATTTGTTTCCCCTACCAAAAGTGTGGCTTTCGCTTCACAAATATTTGAACACCCAAACACCCAAACACAATCGCAATGAAAAATTACACCATTATATACATCTACGACGCCCTCTGCGGCTGGTGCTACGGCTTCAGTCCGGTGATGCAGCAATTGCACGAAAAATACAAAAACGAGCTGGACTTCACGGTTTTGTCCGGCGGTATGGTCACGGGCGAGCGCATCGGACCTATCGGGCAGGTAGCAGGCTACATCAGCGAGGCATACAAAACGGTGGAAAACACCACCGGCGTGAAATTTGGCGAAGGCTTTTTGACTGGTATTTTGAAAGAAGGCAAAGCGATTTTTAATTCTATACCGGCAAGTCGGGCGTTGACGGTTTTTAAAACCTACCAGCCAGAAAATGCAGTGGCATTCGCAAGCGTATTGCAAAAAGCAATTTATTTCGATGGTATAGAGCCGGAAAATTTAGAAGTGTATGGCACACACGCCGCGCAATTTGGAATTGAACCCAAGCATTTTGTGTTGCAAATGCAGCAGAATAAATTTGTAGACGAGACCGACGAAGAATTTCAGCAGGTGGCGCAGTGGGGTATTTCTGGTTTTCCAAGTGTAATTATGGCTGCACAAAAAAAATTATATCTGATTGCACAAGGCTACCAGTCTTTTGAACAGTTGGACGCGGCGGTGCAGCAAGTGCTGGTAGAAAAAGTCGAGAACGAATAGTTTTTGAATGGATGTTGAATTAAAAAAAAATTTGCCGCAACGTACTTTTATGCTGCGGCGAAGAACTTATTTTCCTATCTACAATTTCTACCAAATTACTGATTCAGCGGTGTCAAGTGGTTTTTTACAGTCCACTCGCCTATTTTTTTACCCAATTCCAAGCCTTTAGTACAAGAAAAACGGAAGTGAATACCAGCTAATATACGCGACTCAAATTTTCTAAAACGCTCAAAAATAGCAATTTAGTTTCAAGCGTAATTAAAATTTAGACATCATATTTAAGACCTGACAGGTTTTGGAAAACCTATCAGGTCTTAAATAAACCAAGCCTTGCATTTTATTGTTAAAGGTTGTATATTTGCACCAGAATGCAAAAAAGACCAAGAGGGAACGTAAAAAGTTCCCTCTTTTTTTTGACTTTGATTCGTAGGATTTGGGATTAACAGGATGGATTATTAAGATTTTGATGATTTTTTGTGCTGCTAATCAAAAATAGTGCAAGTCAAAAGAATCACAAAAATCAAACAAATCACAGTTCAGACAATGGAAGCGCGTATCTCCGACTTGTTGGATGAGAAATTTAAAGAACCGGATTTTGCCGATTGCTATATGATTGACATCAACTTGAATCCGACGGTGAATAAACTGGAGCTATTTATTGACAGCGATAGTGGCATGACGTTTGAGAAATGTCAAAAAATCAGTCGGTATCTCGAAAGTCATTTTGATGAAAATAAATGGTTTGGCGAAGATTACACACTCGAAGTTTCTTCGCCTGGCGTGATGCGACCGCTGAAATTACCGCGTCAGTATCCTAAAAACGTAGGTCGAAATATTGAAATTACGACAAAAGAAGGCAGTAAAAAAGAAGGGAAACTCGTAGAAGCGACCGATTTTGCTGCAACCGTAGAAGAATTAGTCATTACAAAAGAAGGGAAGAAAAAAAAGAAAGAACTGGTGCAGACGATTATCCCATATGATGAAATTAATAAAGCAGTTATAAAAATTCAATTTTAAAATAATAATTAGTGAATTGTGATTGGCGATTAATGATTTACGTTTCACAAATCACATTTCACGTTTCACAAATCACCATTTACAAATCACGTTTTGTATGAACTTAGTTGAATCCTTTTCCGACTTTAAAGCGGGGAAAAATATAGACCGCCCCACGATGGTGCGCGTGTTGGAAGATGTGTTTCGCACCCTCATCCGTAAAAAATATGGCTCGGATGAAAATTTTGATGTCATCGTAAACACTAATACCGGTGACTTAGAGCTTTGGCGCGTGCGCGAAATCGTGCCAGATGGCGAAGTGACGGATGAAAGAGCACAAATCTCTTTTTCAGAAGCCTTGTCTATTGATGAGGATTATGAAGTGGGCGAAGAGTGCTATGAGCAATTGTTTCTGGAAGATTTTGGTCGGCGGGCAATTATGGCGGCTCGGCAGACGCTCATTTCCAGAATTATGGAGCTTGAAAAAGATGAAGTTTTCAAAAAATATGTCGAGCGCGTAGGCGATCTAATTGTAGGCGAGGTGAGTCAGGTGATGAAAAAAGAGGTATTGATTTTAGACGATACCACCAATAATGAACTTATCATGCCGCGCACGGAAATGATTAAAGGCGATTTTTTCCGAAAGGGCGATATGGTACGAGGTATTATTCGGCGGGTAGAAATGAAGAATAATTCACCAGTAGTAATTTTGTCGCGTACGGATAATGATTTTTTGGCAAAATTGTTGGAGCAAGAAGTGCCGGAAATTGAAGACGGTTTGATTGCCATCAAAAAAATCGTGCGCCTACCGGGCGAGCGAGCAAAAGTAGCTGTAGAATCCTATGATGATCGGATTGATCCCGTTGGTGCCTGCGTGGGTATGAAAGGCTCGCGTATCCACGGGATTGTACGCGAATTACGCAATGAGAATATTGACATAGTGAACTATACAAATAACGCGACGTTGTTTATCCAGCGAGCGTTGACACCGGCAAAAGTGACCAGTATTAACTTGGATAGTGATAAAAAACACGCTGCTGTTTATCTTGATCCTGACCAAGTTTCGCTTGCTATTGGAAAAGGCGGTACAAATATTAAATTGGCGAGTCAACTGACTGGTTTTGAGATAGATGTATTCCGAAATAACCAAGAGATCGAAATTGACGACGTTGATTTGGACGAATTTTCCGATGAGATTGATGAGTGGGTCATCACCGCCTTTAAATCAATTGGTTGTGATTCTGCTCGAAGTGTGCTGGCGTTGAGTGTAGCAGAGTTGGTGCGACGGACTGACTTGGAAGAAGAAACCGTGAAGGAAGTGGTTCGCATCTTGGAAGAAGAATTTGAAAAAGAAGATTAGCATAAATGTGAATTGTGAATTGTGAATTGTGAATTACAAAAATTTTCATATTTCATATTTTACATTTCATACTTGTTACGGGGAACTCTTTTGGTAGAAATGACGTTTCTGGGTTGAGAAAACCATTTTGAAGTATCTTTTTTCAAAAGAGTTAGCCGCCAGACGGTTTTTACTGTTATCTTTGCAGCGCAAAAGCTGTAAAATTAGACAATAGACGTTAGATAATAGATTTTAGATAAATCTATGTGATTGACTACCAAATATATATCACAATCTATCCTCTAATGTCTACAATCTAAAGTCTAATATCTAATTTTTTCATTAAGCCGAAAGGCAAAAGCTTTTTACAATGAGATCTATTATTTTATTCATCCAAAAAAGATAGTAAGATATGTAACAGATTAATTGCATAAGCTTTTGTCTATCAAAAACGCTGTCAAAGCGAAGTCTAAAAACTTATAATGACGAATCGTTTAGTCAAGGTAGCAAAAGAGTTAAATGTAGGTACCACTACCATCGTGGATTACCTTACTAGCCACGGGTTTGATATTGAAGATAAGCCCTCGGCAAAAGTGACGGATGAAATGCATGACCAATTGGTCAAAGAATTCCAAAAAGAGCAAGTGATCAAAGAGCAAGCGGATCAGCTCATTTTCGGTACTCGCCCTGTCCCAAGAAAAGATATACCACTCCCACCTGTTCATAAACCCGCTGCTGTTGTTGAAAATAAAGAAGAGGTAGGCGTTGCCACTTTGGAAGCCAAGAAAGAAGACTCAACTACGCCAGTGGAGCGTCCACGTTTCCTACAGTCAAGGCTCAAAGTATTAAATAAAACAGTGGACCCGGTCAAGCCAATAATAGAGGAGCAGCCACAGCCAGTGGTGCAACCTTTTGTACAAGAGGTGGTTATCAATGAGCCGGCATTTCAGCCGATTGTAAGAGAAGTAGAACCTGTAAACCCACCAAAACAAGAGCAACCTATCCCTCAAGCCGAAGTGCAACCTTCACTTGATGCTAATAATGCTCCACCTCAACTTAAATCAGAACCGGAACCTCAATCTAAATCGGAACCTCAATCTAAACCTAAACCTCAGCCTAAACAAGAACCAAAACCAAAACCAGAGCAGCTCGAAGTACCCAAAGAGGAAAAAGTAGGCGAAGATTATTATCGTGCCGAAGCGCCGGAATTACGCGGATTGAAGATTTTGGGTAAAATTGATACGGATCAGTTTAAAAAACCTGCTGGCAATAACAGTGGCAGAGATAATAGAGGTGGAGATAACAGAGGTGGTAATCGGGATAACCGCGACAGACCACGCCCTCAAGGACAAGGCGGCGACAATCGAGGTGGAACGCCCAATCCGGACAACCGCCAGCGCCAGCAAGGCAATGACAATCGAGGACAAGGTTCTGCTCCTAATCCTGACAATCGCGGTCAACGTCCGCCCGTTCAAGGACAGGGGCAAGGAAATGATAATCGAAATCAACAGCGTCCGCAGGGTCAAGGGCAAGGAACCGACAATCGAAATCTGAATCCACAACGTCCACAAGGACAAGGACAGGGAGTAGATAATCGAAATCCAAATCAACAGCGTCCACCCGCTCCAAATGGGACGACTCCAGAGTCAGAGGCAGATCGGAAAAAACGCAAACGGAAACGGAAAAAGGTCGCTACTGGTCCGAATCCTAACAATACACAAGGGCAGCAAGGTCAGGGTCAAGGAGGACAAGGTCAAGGTCAAAATAACAACAACAATAATAACGCAGGCGGCAATCGAGGTGGCAACAATAATATGCCGCCGCGTAGAGATGCTCGTCCCGGTGACCAACGTCCTCCGCAAAGAGATGGTGGTGGTAACAACAACGATAACAACCGAGAAGTATCACAACGCCAAATCGAAGAGCAAATCAAGGCAACGATGGCTCGCCTCTCTGGTGGTGGAAAGAAAAAACGCCAGAAAATGCGCCGCGATAACCGCGAGCGTATTCGGGAACGCCAAGAACTCCAAGATCAGGAAGGTCAATCCGGCAAATTAGAAGTAACAGAGTTTGTGTCCGTTTCTGAATTGGCAAGTCTGATGAATGTAGCCGTGACGGAAGTAATCATGGCTTGTTTGAATCTGGGTGTCATCGTGTCCATCAATCAGCGTTTGGATGCGGAGATTATTGAATTGATTGCCGAAGAATTTGGACACGAAGTTGAATTCATAAGTGCAGAAGAGCAGATAGAAGAAGAAGACATCGTTGTAGATGACCCGAACGACATGGAGCAGCGCGCGCCAATCGTAACGGTAATGGGTCACGTGGACCACGGTAAAACATCTTTACTCGACCATATCCGAGAAGCCAATGTAGTAGCGGGTGAAGCAGGTGGTATTACGCAGCACATCGGTGCGTATGAAGTGGTAAAAAATGAGAAGAAAATAACGTTCTTGGATACACCGGGTCACGAAGCGTTCACGGCTATGCGTGCGCGAGGTGCGAAAATTACAGACATTGCGATTATTGTAATTGCAGCGGACGACAGCCTAATGCCGCAAACTCGGGAGGCAATCAGCCACGCACAAGCAGCTAACGTGCCGATGATTTTTGCTATCAACAAAATTGATAAAGCAGGTGCGCAACCCGAGAAGATCAAACAGGAACTGGCAAGTATGAACTTATTAGTAGAAGAATGGGGTGGCAAATACCAATCGCAAGATATTTCTGCAAAAACGGGTGAAAATATTGACCTGTTATTAGAAAAAATTCTTTTGGAAGCAGAAGTCTTAGAATTGAAAGCGAATGCGAAGCGTACCGCAACCGGCACAGTAATTGAAGCATCGCTTGATAAAGGACGTGGATATGTTACCAAAATTTTGGTTCAAAATGGCACCTTAGATATTGGAGACCCGATCGTATGCGGAGAGTATTCTGGTAAAGTAAAAGCCATGTTTAATGAGCGTGGCAAGCGCGTATTGAGTGTAGGTCCTTCAACTCCAGTATTAGTGCTTGGTTTGGGTGGTGCACCACAAGCGGGCGAACGCGTAAAAGAAGTAGAAAACGAACAGGAAGCCCGACAAATCGCTTCCAAACGCGCACAAATTTCCCGCGAGCAGCTCAATCGTGCTACCAAGCGGATCAGTTTGGATGAAATCGGTCGCCGATTGGCATTGGGTAACTTCAAGGAATTGAACTTGATTGTGAAAGGCGACGTGGACGGTTCCGTAGAAGCCTTATCGGATTCCTTAATCAAGCTGTCTATCGAAAAAGTACAAGTGAACGTGATTCACCGCGCAGTAGGTGCGATTACAGAATCGGATGTCTTGTTGGCTTCTGCTTCCGATGCGATTATCATTGGTTTCCAAGTGCGCCCTTCCATGAATGCCCGTAAACTGGCAGAACGAGAAGGCGTACAAATCAAGATGTATTCCATCATCTACGAAGCGATTGAGGAAATCAAGATGGCGATTGAAGGGATGTTGGAGCCTACGAAGGAAGAGCGGATTGTGGCGCAAGTGGAAGTACGCGAAGTTTACAAAATTAGCAAAATCGGTACGATTGCAGGTTGTTATGTACAGGAAGGTAAAATTACCCGAAACACAGGCGTACGCATCATTCGGGATGGCATCGTGGTATTCCCCACAAGGGAAGGCGCGGCTGGTAAAATTGCATCGTTGAAACGTTTCAAAGAAGATATGAAAGAGGTAAAAGCCGGTTTGGAATGCGGTATTTCCATTGATAATTTCAACGACATCCAAGTAGGCGATACCATCGAAGGCTTTGAAATTTTTGAGATCAAGACTAAATTAGCATAGAAAAAGATAGCATATATCTTTTGAAATTAAAAAATGGCATTTGGACAATTCGTCTGGATGCCTTTTTTTTATTCCCATGCAAAGTTTGTATCTACCAATTCAACCTTGCGACTGATTCTTCATTGATCGCATCCGATATTCAATAATTTTTTGATTGGGATCAAACGGGGTTAAGTCGCCCAAGCCGAGCGATTTTACAGCAATTTTTACAATTTCTTCTTCCGAAATATCCCCCGAACGTTCTTGTTTTTGCAAAAAATATTTTCCTGCCTCCAGCATCGCTTGCAGCGGAATCATACCTACTAATTCGGAACCTGTCACTTGAATTCCATGTCGTTCCGCACTTTTCCAACATTCTTCAAAAGCCATATGAACAGGCGTTTCCCAAATATTCGTCAAATTCATAGAAACCTGCGCACAGCCGTACTCCTCAATATACCAACCAAGAGCTTTTACAAATTTCAACATACCTGGAAATCTTCCTCCGCCCTTTACTCGCCCTTTTTCTCTTACATCAAGAGCTATTTCAGTGGCAAGTTGAACAGAAGTCGTATTCAAATTCACATTATAAGCAATCAAAAAATCTCGCGCCCCGATCACCGTCGCGCCTGATTTCGGATTAAATTCCGCTGGACCATAATCTGGTTTCCATTCCATTTTTTTCAGCTTCTCCGGCAATGCCTCGTACTCCCCTGCTCGCAGGTACGCGAGGTTTTTACGTTCAGGTTGGGTTGCCGCTGCTTCATACAAATAAACCGGAATTTTTAATTCCCTTCCCACTCGCTCCGCCAATTGATGCGCCAATTGTGTAGTTTCTTCCATGGAGATTCCCGCAATCGGGATGAGCGGACACACATCCGTTGCGCCCATGCGCGGGTGCTCGCCTTCGTGCTGACGCATATCAATCAGTTCCGCTGCTTTTTGAATACCGAGAAAAGCCGCTTCGACGACCGCTTCTGGTGTTCCAATAAATGTCACCACTGTCCGATTCGTCGCTTTGCCCGGATCAATATCCAGCAGACTTACACCTTCTACCGCTTTAATGGCATTTGTAATTTGTTGAATTATAATGGGGTCGCGTCCTTCGCTAAAGTTGGGTACGCATTCGAGGAGGGGGAGGGTAGACATTGATTAAGTTTGCAAGTAAAGGTAAAAAATCAGTGCCAAAAAAAAATTGGCTGGAAGCGATGCGTTAGGATGTTACGCCAACGAAAGCATCAAAATTATCTCTATCTAATGGCTTTCCCCTTGCCCAACCACAATGCTATATTTTTTTCTTGCAATCGCGCTATCATGCCTTTTTAGACAATTTAGGTATTTCTTTGGATTCAAATCCAAAAAAGAATGCTTATTTTTTGATTTGAATAAGTACTGGCACTACTCCTGCAGTAATTTGCGCACCTTCCCCACATCAGGGTGCGTGATGCCCGCTTTAAAAGTTATCGTAGCTTTTCCAGTTGGCGCTGTACTGTATTATAATTACTCAAGTAGCTATTCAAACCTGTAAACTCATACAAGTCTTTAAAGATTTTTGCCGCTCGCTCATAGTAGCCGATGGCTTGCTCCGCGCTATCCAACTCAGCGTACAAAGCCCCCAGCTTGTAATACGACACCCCTAAGCCAAACCACAGCTCCACATTTTTGGGGTTGTCGCGGTAGAGCTCTTCATAGAATTGATTGTATTTTAGAAAAAAGACCAGCGCGGTGTCCACCTTGCCTTGCGCTTGATAAATATCCCCCAATCTGGAATAGGAAATGGCGAGGTTATTTTTAGTTTCTTCACTTTTGGGGTTGTCGCGGTAGAGTGCTTCGTTAAATTGATTGTATTTTAGAAAAAAGACCAGCGCGGTGTCCACCTTGCCTTGCGCTTGATAAATCTCCCCCAATTTAGAATAGGAAATGGCGAGGTTATTTTTAGTTCCTTCGCTTTTGGGGTTGTCGCGGTAGAGTGCTTCGTTAAATTGATTGCATTTTAGAAAAAAGACCAGCGCGGTGTCCACCTTGCCTTGCGCTTGATAAATCTCCCCCAATTTAGAATAGGAAATGGCAAGCCCGTTTTTCAAGGCTTCGCTTTTGGGGTTGTCGCGGTAGAGTGCTTCCGTTAGTTTCAAATCTTTTTGAAAAAAGACCAGCGCGGTGTCCACCTTGCCTTGCGCTTGATAAATCTCCCCCAATTTAGAATAGGAAATGGCGAGCCCGTTTTTATAAAAATCATTGTTCGGCTGCTGCTGGTAGAGGCTGTCGTAGATAGCTTCGTAGCGAGCATAAGCGAGGGGCGCACGAGTAAAATCGCCGGTTTCTTGATAGACCCGCCCCATCAAACTATAGGCACTGGCACGCTGCCAGGCTTCGGTCGTGGTGGTCGTCACTTTTTGTAGCCACAGCAGGGCTTTATCGTAGCGGTTGCTATTTTCAAGGAAGACGGCGTAGTCGTATAGGTTTTCGATGTTGGTGGTGTCGGCAGCGATAGCTTTTTCGTAGAGTCGC
>Ga0163146_10000870_pt1 | contig 43244 bp, 67 predicted proteins | sample OliLakLV19MP7G1_FD_148648 | JGI IMG/M metagenome (GOLD analysis project Ga0163146, IMG submission 148648) | Freshwater microbial mat bacterial communities from Lake Vanda, McMurdo Dry Valleys, Antarctica - Oligotrophic Lake LV.19.MP7.G1 | ecosystem: Environmental > Aquatic > Freshwater > Lake >... | reverse complement strand
GCCAAGGAATAGGCCATGCTGACCTGTCCTCGGGCAGCCCGACTCTCTTGGCGGACTCCGCAGCCGGGAGCAGGGGAACGCTGCTGGCCACGTCTGCGGGCGGCGCAGGCGGCGCAGGGGCACAGGCCGGTGGCGCTGCCACTGGCGGCGCCGGCGGCGCTGGTGGGGACTGGGGGACCGTTGGCGCCGTCGGTACGTCGCCGACCACATTTTCCTCGGACGTCGCAGCACCAGCGGGCGGCGCGGCAGGCGCGGCGCTGGTGCCAGGCGGCGCGACAGTTGTTTGGTCGGGGGGCAGCACTTCCCCGAACGTGAAAGGTGCGATAACATAGGCTTTCTTCACCCGGGGTCAGAGCCATGCTGGAATTCCTCAACAGCCACAAAACCAAGATTACCGGGTTCATCATCATCTTGGCGGGCACGCTGCAGTCCTTGTCGGTGCATTTTCAGCAGCTCCTGGAGCCAAGGGTGTATGCTAAGTTCACGATAGTTCTTGGCATAGTTGTGGCCGTCATCGGGTTCATCAACACGCACATCAACGGGCAACAGGGGAAGTAAAAGTGGTTACGAAACAGGAGATCGCTGCGATCATCGCATTGGTGCAGATTGCCCCGCTTCAGGGTGGGGTGCAGCAAGCGGCCGCGGTGACAGAATTACTCGGTCGGTTCCAGTCGTGGGCCTTGCTCACGATCGAAGAAGATGGAAAGGCGAAAAAGTGCGTCTGTGGAACAGCCGTCCTCGCACGCCCCGTCCGGGCGTCCGCCTCTGCGGTGGGGAATATATTGTGATGCCCGTCATGGACGAGGATAAAATCGCTGCAGTGACGGCAACCGGAGCCGGTGCGGTGACTCTACTCCTTACGTTCATCGTTCAGGTAAAGCCGCTTTTCGAAGTGTTCGCACTGCTTTGTGCCGGACTCTCGAGCGTTGCGGCAGCGCTGTACTACGTCCGGAAAATGAAGTCGTAATGCCCCCCTGGGCTCGGCAGGTAGGGCCGAAGGGCTTGGAGATCATAAAGAGCTTCGAGAAGCTGAAGCTGCGCGCCTACCTGCCCACCAAGGATGACGTCTGGACGATCGGCTACGGCCACACCAAGGGCGTGCGCCCAGGGGACACCTGCACCGTGGAACAGGCATACGCCTGGCTGCGCGAGGACTGCGGGGAAGCTGAGCGGGCGGTCAACCAGTTCACCCTGACCCCCTTGTCCCAGGAGCAGTTCGACGCGCTGGTGTCGCTCACCTTCAACATCGGCGTGGGTGCCTTCCGGCGCTCCACCCTGCTGACGCTGCTGGACCAAAGGCAATACGGCAAGGCCGCAGCGCAGTTCGACCGGTGGAACAAGCAAAAAGGTAACGTCTTGAACGGCTTGACGCGACGACGTAAGATCGAGCGCGAACTGTTTGAGTCCGTCCCGGCACCGGGGCAATGGGTGGGCCAATGATACAAGCCGTCTTCGCCAAGTATGCGCTCCCGGCTGTCGGGGTTCTCGCGATCGCTCTCGGCGGCTTTGCCGTCATTCGCGATGCCCAAGCCAAACGGTACAAGGCGGAAGCCGCTGCGGCAGTGCAAACGGCTGATGGGCTACTCGGCGCGGTCACGTCAAAGGACACGCTGATACAGCAGTTGACAGATGCCATGGCCAGAACCCGGACCCTTGTTGCGGACCAGCAGGCGCGCACCGCGGCCGCAGCGCTCGAGATCGACAGCATCCAGCAAACGCTGGATCTACAGCGCGCGACATTGCGCAGGAGTGAGGACCGTGACAGACAAGACCCTGAGTGCGCTGCGCTACTCGGCCGCGATATTGGCGCCGTGTGCCCTGGCTTTGTTGACAGCCTGCGCGAGCGCGCCGTCCGTGGTTTACAAAGACAGGGTCGTTGAAGTACCGGCGCCGGTCCTGACGCCCATAGATCCGCGCCTGATCGCTGACACTCCGCCCCGCAGTGGCGTTCCAGCAGAAGGGCCAATGTCTGTCGGCGCTGCGTTGGAGCGGCTGAGCGCAGTTGAAGATTCTTTACACCAGTGCCGAGTGCAACTCAAGGCGCTGCGCGATTCGCAACCATAACCGGAGGGATATATGAGCGTGGACAAGAAGTTGAAAGGTAAGAACGTGAACGAGTTTCGCAGCTCGCACGACAAGGCGTTCTTCGTGCCGAAGCGGATCAAGGAAAGCTTGGCCGTCTTGGGCGAAAGCTGGGAGTACGAAGCCGACTTCATTCGCCGGTGTCGTCTGAGCAATACTGACTTTGCTCGCTTCCGTGATGAGTTCATCGCCTTCTGCGTTGAAACCAGCGGGCGTAACCCGAAGCGGGTATGGGCAGGGACAGTGGCCTTTGCAGCACAGCTACGTAGCTTGGCGGAATGAAGACTCCCGGCAAAGGGCTCGAAGACTTCGCCGCTGCGCATGACCCGCGGTACGAGGGCCAATCTCCCGTCGCCATTTTCGACCCTTTCGTGCTCGCGGGGACCAAGCGCTTTATCATCACGGCGGCGCAGAACGCTACACCGGTCCACAAGGACTGGTGGGCGGTCCTCATGCAGATCGCAGCCAAGACCAAGGCGTCCATGCTGATCGCTCCGCTGCGGTACAAAAACCCGACCAGCACGTGGCGCATGAGTCAAGAGAACGCCGAACACTGGACCGACGAAGTCCGACCGTACCTTTGCAACACGCGCAAAGTACTCAACGGGAACCTGGCGTTCTTGGGGGACATCAAGATTCAGCCCACGGCCAGCAGTCCCCTAACAGGGGCTGACGCCTTGTCTCACGCCAGCTCCGGGATCATCGGCCACACCAAAGTGCAGTTGCGGTCCATTCCTACCCCGCAGAATCGAATGGCCAAGCTGCTGACTACCACCGGCGCCTGCACGGTCCCCAACTACTCGGACACTCGGGCCGGGCGCATCGGTGAGTTCCACCACTCGCTGGCCGCTGTGCTCGTCGAAATAGACGGGGGGACGTTCTTTATTCGCCATCTGCACTACGATGAAGTCACCAAGACCTGCACGGATCTGAACACGCGATACTCCGCCCAAGGCGCTGAGCCCGCGCCTCGCGCCCTGGCGCTGGTCATGGGGGACACGCACGTGGACTTCATCGACCCCGCGGTGGAGAAGGCCACGTTCGGGCGGAAAGGCATCGTCGAAACGCTGCAGCCTGAAGCATTGATCTTCCACGACCTGCTGGACGCATACAGCTGCAACCCCCACCACGCCGGAAACCCGTTCAACACGCTGGCCAAGCTGAAAGGGGGTCTGCTGGATGTGCAGGCCGAAGTGGATCGGGCCATCACCTTCGTTCGACTCAGGACGCCGAAAAACGCGTGCAGTTGGGTGCTGGCCAGCAACCATAACGACTTCCTTGCGCGCTGGATGGTCAACACGGATTGGCGGCGGGAAGCGGGCAACGCCAAGTTCTATCTGGAGACGGCTCTGGCGATGGTCGAAGGAACGAAACTGACGGCGAAAGGAACGGAATACCCGCACCCGTTCAACCTGTGGTTCGAGCGGGCGAAGGTGCCCCGCGCACGCATTTTGGAGCGCGACGAAAGTCTGCTTGTCGCTCAGGTGGAACTAGGCATGCACGGCGACGCCGGCCCGAACGGTGCGCGCGGAAGTATCAAAAACCTCCGGCGCCTTGGGGTTAAGTCCATCATTGGTCACAGTCACTCAGCAGGCATCGACGAGGGGTGTTATCAAGTCGGGACGTCCACGAAGCTGCGCCTCGAGTACAACCATGGGGCCAGTTCATGGTTGAACGCGCATTGCGTACTGAACGCAGACGGCAAGCGGCAACTCCTAATTATCGTCGACGGCCGGTGGCGCGCGTGACGGTCATCGCCTATCGCAACGGGGTGCTGGCCGCGGACTCGCGGTACACCGACGACGACGGCAGCCCCGCGGAGTGCGAAAAGTTGTTTCGCGTGGGTAAAATGCTCGTCGGTTTCGCGGGGGAAAGCGGCCCCACTCTGCGCCTGCTACGGGCCATCCAGAGCCCGGGCAGGGGGTACCCGCACGACACGTTCGTTGGTGGCTACGCCCTGGCCTTCTGCCCGCGGCGGGGGCTGATGCTCTTTGATCAGCACCACGAGCCTGAGACACTGCGGGCCCCGTACTTTGCCCTCGGCTCAGGCGCGCAGGCGGCGCTTGGCGCTATGCACGCGGGGGCTACGGCAGTTCAGGCCGTTCATGCGGCCATACGGCATCAAGTGGCTTGTGGCTTACCGGTGAAGTGGATGAGGGCGGTGGTGCGGAAGAAGAAGCGATAGCTTCCAGCTCTTTCTGGAGGTTCGCCAGCGCGCGCCAGGCAAGCTTGGTGCTGTGACGCACGTGGTCGGTGTCGACCGTGCCCGCTTCCACAAGGTGCCGGGCCAAGGCGTCCAGCTCGTCGCCTGACTTGCCCCGATCCCAGTGCAGCGGCGCGCCGGGGTTGTGCTGATCGTTCCCAATAAGGCTCAGCTCGGCGATCGCGCACAAAGCGTCCGGAAAGTAGTTAATCACGCCCGAGTATATCGGCGCTCGTTTCCGGCGCGCGGCGTCAGTGGGCAGCATTGGACGGGGGCTGCACGTTTGGGGCGTTCGAGTGATGCGCGTACATGATCGCCTGCATCCAAAAGGCCACCTGTTTTGCGTCTTCTTCAGACAGCGTTTTGGCCCACGAGCCAAACCGGTCGATGTACTGGTGGATCTGCTCCGGCACAGGGCTCGGAACCGACGGAGGGCTGGGGGGTTGGTCAATCATCGAGATCTCCTTGACATGGCCGCGAGCAGGGCGTCTTGAATAGTGCATTTGGACTCGTGCCGCTCCGCCACTTCTTCGTCCAATGTACCGGACGCCACGATACTATAAACCCACACGGGGCGCTCGTACCCGCTCTGCTTCTGGCGCATGGGGCCGATTCGCTCCAAGATCTGCTGGTGGTGCTCCAGGTTCCACGTGTGCCCGAAGTACACCAAGATGTTTGTCACGTCCTGCAGGCCGTCGATGCCGTGCCCCATGCTCGCAGGATGAGCCACGCCCATTTGCTTCTTGCCGGCTTTGAAGTCCGCGAGCCCTTCCTGTTTGGAGATATCCGTGGCTTGAGGAAACCGCTTCAGGATGCGGTCCAGCTCGTGGCGGAACTGGTAGGCCACGAGCATCGGCGCCCCGGCGGATTCATTGACCAAACTGTCCAGCGCCTCGAGCTTCGCGTCGTGTACGTTGGCGTACTTCGGGTTGTCCGTGTACACCGCGCCGCTGGCGTACTGCAAGCACTTGTTCGTGAGCGCCGCGGCGTTGAAGACCTCGATTTCCTCCCCGGTCGGCAACTCCGCGAACATCTCAAGCTCGAATTGTTTGTACTGCTTCATCACCTTGTCCGACAGCTTGACGTCCACGGTTCGCACGATCGGATCTTCTAACGCGAACCAGTCCTTCGGCCGGATTGCCAGCGTCACGTCGTCGATACGCTGGTGGATCTCCTTCTCGGCGTGGGGCAACGGCTCTATGCCAAAACCTGAATACTTCTTCCGGAACCACCGCTCCAGAAAGCCGCTATAGGTGAGCCCAAGGCGCTGCCCGAAGTCCATGAACCAGAACTGGCCCCATAGATCCTGCAGCCCATTCGGCGCTGGGGTGCCGGTCAGGTTCACCCAGCGATCGGTGCAGCGGGCGACCGAAGCCAGGGCGCTTGCCCGCTGGCCCCCTTGCTTAAGTCGAAACCCTTTGAGCCGGGTGCTTTCATCCGCGACGACCGTGCGGAACGGCCACGGGCGCCCGCTCATGTAGTCCACAAGCCACGGCAGCTGCTCGTAGTTGATAGTGTAGATGTGCGCAGGCTTGCGAATCGCCGCGCGCCGCTCTGCCGGGGTGCCGACGATCGGCGAAATGGTCAGGTGCTGCAGGTGGCGCCATTTCGCCAGCTCATCGGGCCACGTGTCTCGAGCAACGCGCAGCGGGCCGAGGACAAGCACTGGATCGCTGGTGCCGGTCAGGTATAAGGCGTCTATGAGGTTAAGGGTGCTGACGGTCTTGCCGACTCCCATGCCGGCGAACAGCGCCACGCGTGGGGTGTTCAGCATGAAGTCCTGAGCAATTTCCTGGTAGTCCTTGGCAACGAAGTCACGCAACGACATGGACCGCCGCACCCTTAGACCAGCCTGACCCTTCACGCCGGCGCATGCACCAGTCCTTTTCGTTTGCGGCGCCTTCCTCGAGCCGCCAACCGTTCTTGCCTTTGACCCACAGCGAGTTGCTGGCGAACCGGGTCTCGGAGTATCGCCGCTCGGTCGACGACCAACGGCTGTTCTGCTTCCTTCTCATGCTCTTGTCTCCTTGGAAATGTGAATGTAGACGTCTACAGCTCCGATGCTGTCCAGAACGAAAACGGAGAAGCCCATCGCCCGGCGTCGCGCGTGGTCGCGCGCCTGCATGACTGTCGGTATCTTGCCCAGGGCCTTGAGTTCGACGAACTCGGCCCTGCCCCCCGGCCACAGCACGAGCCGGTCAGGCACGTGCGCCCGGTTCGGGGAGGTGAACTTCTCGGCTCGGCCCCCGTTCTCGGAAACTCGGAGCACAAGGTACTTCTCGACGGCGCTTTCTCTCATGTCATCCCTTCCGGTAGCGGTGTGATTCAAAACCCTTAGCCGCGAGCGGCAGGCCCACGGCCCAAGCCGGCGACACAGCCATAAACTCGCTCAGCTCGGCCGAGCTGAAGGCGTCAGAGTTCGGGACGTCGGCCACGATCTCGTCATGCACCGTCAGCACGATCGGGTACCCGGCCGTGTCGGCCAGCACCATGCCGTGCGCCATGACGTCGCGCGCCAGCCCCTGGGTTGCGTTCCCCACGAGCTTGCCCCCGTGGGTGGGCTCCCGGGCCCACTTCTTGGTGTAGACGTTCCAAGACATGAAGCTCAGCTCCCCGCCCTCCACCTTCGGGTTCGGGTACAGCAGGAACCGGCCAGACGGAAGCCGCATGCGCAACCAAGCGCCGCGGCGGTCGAAGGCAAGGCGCCCGGCCCGGTACTCGTGCCCCGGATTCAACGTGGCCGACCGCGCTGCGTTCTCGACTACCGTCCACAAGGCTGCGGTCTCGGGGTGCGCGTCCCGCCAAAGTCGTTTCAGAGCCTCGCAGATGACGTAAACGTCCCGCGTCAGCCCCATTGTGCGGCGCTTCCGAACGGCCCACTGCCAAGTGCCCTCGGCATCCGCCAGAACCGGCGCGGGGATGGACGGACGGGCCCGTACGGCTAACTCCGCCAGATCCATGCCATAGGACGCGGCCATGGCGCAGAACGCCCCTACGCCCCCCTGATAGCCTAGAGCAAGCTCCTGAACCTTGCCTATCTGGCGCTCGTCGCTGTCGTCGGGCACCGTCTCCGCAGGCACGCCGAACGAGCGGCCGTAGGACGCCTTGTACAGATCCGGGCCGACGCCAGCGTCGAAGTCCCGGAACGCCTGCAGCTTCCATTCTTCCCCCGCTACCCACGCCAGCATCCGGCCCTCGATCGCAGCCAGATCGCTAGCCACCAGTTTGCGGCCATGCCCGGCCACGAGCACACTGCGCAGGGCGCTGCCCATGGCTTCCATGATGTCGTCGAGGACTAGATCCGCGGCGCCCGCCACGGCGGCGTCAATGGCAACCAGCACGTCTGCATACTTGAGCGTCGGCCGTTGGAGATTCTGCGGCTGGAAGTCGCGCCCGCCCCAGCGCCCGGTGCGTGGCGCGCCGCAGTACTGCAACAGAAAATGCAGCCGCCCGCACACCTCCAGATCCAGAAGCCGCTTGTACTTGGTGACGCTCGACTTGCTCGAGGACAGCCGCAGGCGAAGTAGTTCCTTGACCTCCTCGCCCAAGTTCGGGTCGTTCAGCCGCCGCTCGACAGTGTCGGCCTTCAGATCCGGTAGCGACACGCCGTGCTCGGCGAACAGAAACCCCAGGAGCCTGTCGCGCTGCGTGGCGCGCAGGACCGTCCCGTCGGTCAGTTCCTCAGTGCGCGCCGCCATCCGCTTCTTCTCTGCGGTGGCCTCATGCAACGCCGCGGCCGCAAACACCGTGTCAACGGCGATGCCCCGGGAGTTTATCTCTTGGTCCAGCTGCCACAGCGCCAGTTCAAACGGCGTGTCATTCCACGATGGGCAGTCGGCGTAAATGGCCCGCATCGACGTTATATCCCGCCCCGCGTACTCCATGAAATCGCGCCAGTCGTCGGGGTTCGTTTCGCGCGTGAGCCGCGAGCCATCCTTCTGCGGCTTGCAGAACAAGTTGATGAACCGGCGACCGTCAAGCTTTGCGGTTGAGCTGTCTAGGCGGAATACGATGGACAGCTTGTCAAGGCCACCGGGCAGCCCGTGGCGCAAGGCCCGCGCCATCGTGCAGTACCACGTGCCGAGAGGTATATCGGACGGCCACCACGCCATATTGCGCAGCACAGTGCGATCGAACTGCGCGTTGTGCGCAACGAGTCGGTTGGCTTGATCAATCGCTGCGGCCAAGTCGGCCGGCAGCGTCTCAGCCCCTGTAGCGTCCCACACGTTGACCGGGCCGTCGCCGAGCGCCCAGGCCACGATCGTCACTTCAACTTGCGTGGCATAGCGTGCCAGGCCCCGCGTCAGGGGAATCGACGAATAGGTTTCCGTGTCGATAAAGAGCGGAGTCACAGATGCCGCCCCTTTTTCAGCACGGCCAGGTACGCCGCCCACGCCGCACGATCCCTCTTTCCCGCCAAACTAATTGCCGCGTCCATCAACTCCACCTCCGCCGCCCTGCGCGCCTCAGCCGCCGCCCACTCTGCATGTGCCACTGCCAACGCCGCGTTCGCCGCGAGCCATTCCGCCCTCAACTCATCTACCGACTTCGAAGTCATATCTGTTCCTTTTGCAGTGCGGCTTGGTACTTTTTTACGCGCCGCCTTCAACGTATCCCACGCATCACGCTCGTACGTCAGCCGTGCCGCAGGGTCGCCCGAATCATCCGCCGCGTCCCGCGCCTCGCGCAATTCCTTTAGCGTCTTGATCATGGCTGCCGCTCCTTGTGCGTGGCGAATTGGTACCTGCTCCACGCTGCGATCTCTGCGCACAGCGCGTCCCACGCCGTCGCACTCAACTTCCCCGCCTCGCTCGGCGCGTTGAACGACGCTCTCACAGCCTCGTTTGACGTCCTGCGCGCCTCGCGCGCTGCCACCATCCACGCCATCAGCAGCTCATCCGTCGTCTTGGTCACGGCTGCCGTTCCTTTTCCTTCGCTAGCGCGGCGCGGTACGTTGCCCCGGTCGCCTCTACCGCTTCCCATGCCCTCCCCGCTTCTTCCCACGCCGCCGTCCATTCTTCATCCGACGCTTCGTACGCCGCGTCCACTCGTGCAGTCGCGCTTTCGCACGCCGCCCTCGCCGCGAGCGCCGCCTGTTTTGCCGTCACCGTCGCTTCTTCCCACGACGCTCTCGGCTTCTTCGCCGCCGTATACGCTTCCAAAGCCCTTAGTTCTTCCTGCTGGCCGGGCGGCAGCGAGTAGTCCGCCCCGCCCCACAACCTCCGCGCTTCCTTTAGGGTATTGCTCATGGCTTCTTCGCCGCCGTGCCAAGGCCGCGTTCGCCGCGTTCGCCGCGGGTAATTCGCCCCGCCTGCTCCTTCTCCAGCGCAGATTGGTACGCTCTCCACGCTATGCTCCACCGCAGCTCCGTCGCCTGCCACACGTCATCCAAGGCCGCAAACTCTGCGTCGACTGCTTCCCATTCTGTCTTCAGTTCATAAACCGTCTTGCTCATGGCTTCTGCTCCTTTTGTTTTTCTGTACATCGTCATCAGCCCCACTGCTTGGCCATTGCCTGCGCAACGCCGGTATATGTGACGCTCCGCAGCATCGCCCGCTCAGGGGAAGGCCCCATTTTCCAAACGCGCTGTTCGCGCCCTGCTACTACGTGGCTTGGAACGAGTAGCGGCAACCCGCGCAGCCATAGACACGTCGCTTTAGTCTCACCGTGCCCGTGCTGCCACGGCTGGATGATCTGATCTGATCTGGCTTGCGGTAGTGCGTCGACATTATGCCGATCGGGTTTTCGACGGCTACCCGCTCGACATCCGCATTGGCCAGCGCCAGGAAAAACGCGATTGCCGCTTGCTGGCTGCCGTCTGCCCGTTTGCCGGGAAACCAGCGAGCGCCGGAGACGGCCAACGCAGTACACGGCGGGAAGGCGATCAGCATATCCCAAGACCGGGCAGCGAGCGCGGTGAGCGCGTCGCCCTGAATGTGGGGTCCAGGCGCCAGCGATGGCAGAATATCGTTGCTGACTGCATCATGCCCGGCGTCGATAAAGGCATCGCGCACCCGCCCCGACAGTTCGCACGCTACAAGTACTCGCATCACATCTGTTCCTTTTTCAGCGCGTCTCGGTACGCTTTCCGCGCATCCATCAACTTCCTATCCGCCGCCCTGCGAGCCCAGACGGCTGCCTGCTCCGCCTGTCCCGCCGCCACCGCCGCGTATGTCGCCTTGTACCACTCCGCCATCAGTGCATCAACCGTCTTGCCCATGGCTTCTGCTACTTCGACAGTCGGCGCTGCAACTGCCGGCGCTCTCGCTCAGCTAGTTCGTCACGGGTCACGTAAGCCGACATGTCTGGCGCCGGGGCAGCCAGCACGACCGGCGCGACCGGCGTACACGTCGGCAGTACTACGCCACGCGCAGCGGCTCTCCGGCCCGCCCTCGAGACGTTCAACACGGCGCACGCGGCTTGCTGCTCGCCGACCGACGCGAACGCCTGTGCGAGCATAAAATCGTAGCACTGTGCCGACGTAAACCCGACGCCCAAGAACGCCGCGCCGCCGGCAGACGATCCGCCCGCGTTGCCCGCGACGCCGCAACCCTGAATCGCGAATGAGCCTTGGCCGATGGCCGGGGCTTGGCGGATCTGCCGGTCGCCCTCGATCGTAATTTGATTGTTCGCTACCGCGGCGGAATCCCCGCCGTCCGCATTGCCACCGACACCGACACCGCCGACACCACCAGCGCCGCCGGTCGCGTTCGCGTTCGAGTTGCCGCCAGCGCCGCCGGTCGCGCTCGAGTTGCCGCCGGTCGCGCTCGAGTTGCTTGCTGCCAGTGCAGCCGCTTCGGCAGCCGCAGCCGCAGCCGCAGCCGCAACCGACACCGCGAGTGATTCAGACTGCGAGTAACTCTTTACGTATGGGGCGGGGCTGGGGCTGACAGCAAACGCTGCCAACGGGGCCGACGCCAGTATTGCAAATATAGCTGATTTCATGTTTGTGCTCCTTGGTGCAGCTAGCGCTCGCGGGGTTGGTGTCGCTGACACGAAACCTTCCCCGCGAGCACCGCCGCGTTGCTTACGCTGTGGGGTCGACGTCGCCCTGATTGCTCAGGTCTTCGAACTCGTCCTCAGTGGCTGATGTGCCCGCCGCGAAGGCGTCGCCATCCTGGACGAACTGCACGCCGCGCAGCTGCGCGTTGATCCGCTTACCGTATTGGTTGTCCTGCGCGTACAGCTCGATGGACGCATTCACGTAACAGCCGGCGTAAATTTTGCCGTCAGTTTCGGTAACCGGCGACTTATCCCAGTTAAACACGGTCGGCCGCGTGCGACTGCGCGCGGAAACGAACATGTGGTCTGCGAAGCCCGCGTACTGCGACTTCGTCGCACCGTCGTGCAGCGCCAATCGGTCCTGCACTCGAAGCTGCTTCAGGATGGCGTCGGCTTTGTCAGCCCACTTGTCCCGCGCCAGCGCCGTGAACGCAGCATTGAGCTGCGCAATAGCAGGGTTCGTCGGATCCAGAATCAGCAGGGCGCTGAAAGTCGGGTCTGCCCCTTCAGCCCCGGGCCTTGCTGTGAACAGCACCGGGAAAGCCAGTCGAGCGTTGGTCAGTCGAATCCTCATATTTGTGTCTCCAGTCGGTTGAGTGAATCATCTAGCGATCGAATTTCTACTGTATGGTTTCGGGTTTGGTTGACTCCGCAAAGGCCGCTATGGCGTCGCAATAGTGAGGCTGGCCCGGCGCATCAACGAGAACCGCGGTGCCGACCATGTCCGGGTTGTCTTGCCAGAATAGGTCAGTGCTCTTGCAGAACGGGCACTCTGCCGGATCCAATGCTTCGGTGTCCCCGCGCTTCGACATCAGTCTTCGCCGTCTATCGCGTCGAAGTCACTAGCCGACGCAGTCCCGGTCCACGGTGGCGACGGGTCAGAGCCCAGGACAACTTTCGGTTTCCCCGGGGGCTGAACAATTAGGGTCTTCACGACTTTCCACTGCTCCAGCGTCTTGCGCTTGTCCAGAACTTTACCGATAGCCGCCGGGCTGTTCAGCTTGCGCGGAGTAAACACGACTTCTTCGGGCAGCATGCCCACCAACAATTCCTCGGCTTGCTCCGCGCTGCTCCAAGCTCTGTTTCCGCGTCGACCTTCTACGACCTTCATGCGCTCGCCATCAGATCCGATGACCTCGATCCCGGCCATGACCAGGCGCTCGGTTTCCCCGCGCACGGCCCTGCACCAGTCTTCGATGAGCCCCAGCGCCCCGAACAGCTCGCCAATATTCGGCGTACTGGGCACCGGCGGCGACGGTTGCACCATGACGGCGGCGGGCGTCTCGAGGACTTCGAAGTCGTCAAAGACTAGGGCGGACACCATCTTGCGCAGCGCCGGGCAATTCGCCTTCTGCGGGCACCAGCGGCAGCCCTCATCACTCGGCTGCAAGAACGACGCAGGTAGCGTAAACGGGTCTTGCCCCTCCACGCGAGCGAGCGCTGACATGGCTAAGGCCGCGGCGCGTTTGGCCTGCTCTGCATGCTCCTGCAACCGACCCACCGAGCAGGTCCACTCATCAATATGATCCAGACGCGGCTGCACCACCACGACGGTCACTTCTTGAACGTCCGACAGAATGCCGGAGAACGTTTCCATCACGGCCATCGCGTAGCACATTAACTGCTCGTTCGCGTCAGCGTACACTTGCACGCCCTGGCCATACTTCAGGTCGATAACGACAAGCTGCGTCCCGTCGTCGCTCAGGACGATTGCGTCAGCGGTACCGAATTGCCCCGGCACGCCGATGGTTTGGGAGAACTCAACGCGTTGCTCTACCAGCAGGGTACCGCCGGCGCAGCGCTGACGCACATAGTCCAAGTAAATCTGCACCGCGTTCGCCATGTCGTTGTCGACCACGAACTTTCGCCCGTCCGCTTCGAACTCCCGGCCAAGAAACGCAGCCGCCTGTTGCCCCGTTTCCAAGGCCGAAGACGCGAGACTGTGCGCTGCGGTACCTTCCGAAGCATAGCTGCCAACTGTCCCGGGCGGCAGGTCGCGGCACAGCGCCAGCGAGCCCGGGCACGTCATCCACCGTTTTGCACTGGACGGTGAAAACCGGGCGTGATTAGCCATTCGCCGCCGCGTCCAGCACCGCCTGCGCGTCGGTCAGCAAAGCTTCGTATACCGCGGGATCCAGCGCTGACAGATTCGGCCCGCCATGCGCCAGGCACAGTGCGCTGCACGCTTCCTTGCCCACCTTGACTACCACTTCAATCAGCTTCTTCTGCACGTCCGCTTTCGCGATAGTTTTGTGTCCCGATGCTGCGGGCGCTGCGGGCGCTGCGGGCGCTGCGGGCGCTGCGGGCGCTGCGGGCGCTTGGACGGCCTTCTCAGCGGCCTTTTCAGCGGCTCTCTCAGCGGCTTCTTCCGCGGGCTTTTCAGCGGCGATCTCTGACGCTTTCTTGACCGCCGGGGGTTTAGGGCCCGCGGTGGATTTGGCACCGGTGTTGGCGCCAGTGAGGTTATCGAGCCGGTTGATGGAAGCGGTGAGCGCAACCATCGCGTCGGCGAGTTTGACTATTGACAGTTCTAAAGACATTTTTTTACCCTCCTAAGGTAGTAGACAGACTAAACCGATTCACTTGAATAATCAACTTGTCGGATCGAAGACCCAGGCTTTGATCCTATCCTTGCCGCCCACTGCCACAGTCCTGCGCACGTAGGCCAGTTGTCGCAGCACCCGGCCGGCGCGCAGCTCGTGAATGCGCGTAGTCGAACGCAAGTCTATGCCCAGCGCTTGACTCAGCACGTCCGCCATTCGGACGTATGGAGCTTTGTGATCCGCCAGCCAATGCGTTATGTCTGCTTCCCACAGATCCACCCCTTCAGCGTCGCGGCGCGCGCGGTACGCCAGCAGATCGAGACCCTGCCACGCTACGCCGTGCGCTTTGTATCGTTCACGCCCCTCGGCCCACAACAGCGCGCGGTCGCGGGCGATAGCAACGACGTCTATTTTTTCGGTCAGTAGCGGCAGCCACCGGCGGTGCTCCGTGTCTGTTGGCAAGAATTCTTCGTCGTTTGTCGTGCCGACAATTATAAACCTGCGCGCGTAGCTGTGCGCGAACTCCTGGTATTTCGGGGTCCACTTTTCGAACGTGCGCGTTACGAACGCTTTGACCCGTTCCAGATCCCCGGTGCGTGCTCCGCGCATTTCCGCCAGCTCGCCGACTAGAACGCCGCGCATCTTGCGCGCGATGACGTCATCGCTTTCATCGAGCCTCAGCTCCGCGTATAGCTGCATGTCTGGCACCAGTGCCTGCACCCCGCGACTTTTGCCGACCCCTTGGCGACCGATAAACACGGGCACCATATCCGCCTGGCAGCCGGGCGACAGCACGCGCCCCGCCATCGCGGTCCACAGATAAGCTCCCGCGCCGCGCTCGTAAGCGGTGTCCGACGTGCCGCAGTAGCGTGGCATAAACCTGTCAATGCGATTGACGCCGTCCCACTCCAGCGCGCTCAACCAAATGAGCGCACTGTCCATCGAGTGCTGCTGTGCCACTGCCAGCACGGCGTGCCGCATCATATCGTGCGAAATAGGTTCACAGTTGCCGGCAGTCTCCAGCCAGCACCGCAAAGCAGTGTAGTCCGTGTCCTGCAGCGAGCGCCACGCGTCGCTGCCGTGCGGTGCGATCTGCACAACGTCCTGGAACGCGTCGAATGCCAGCTGCTGACCGCAGATTGCAGGCTCGGCCAATACTGACACGATGTTTGAAATGCGCGCTTCAATGGTTCCCATGCGGCTACGCCGCAGCCCGCGCAGCGCTTCCAGCGCCTTGTCCCGGCCGTCCGCGGAAACGCCCAGCACCGCGCGCCCGCTCGGTATAGACGGCATGTCGACAGTGCTGTCGATATCGGGGAAGTCATCCGCCGATGCTACCGTTTCCCGGCGCAGTGACGCGATGGTCAGCGGCCTGTCGTGGTTGACACGGAACGTGCGCCAGTGCGTTTCAAGATCTCCCATACCTCGATATTTTTTGCCTCGCGCGCTCCACTCATTCCACAATGCCAAGCCGACCCCGCCGCCGCCGGTCTCATAATGCAAGACCATTCCGACGGTCAGCCAGTCGTCGTAACTGCAGTCCGGATCCAGCGGCTCTAGGGCGGTGCGCAGTTTTTCCGCTTCAATGCCGGCTGCGCGCTTCGGTGTCGGCAGGGCCTTGCTCGATATCAAGGACAGCCACAGCGTGCTGATCGAAACCGGCAGCGCCGGCAGCTTTGACCAGTGCCCGGCCGGCGAGCCGTACGCCCATCGGTACGGCTGCTTTGTGTCCGGGTGGATGCTAGGCGGCAGTACGTCTTGCAGCGTTGTACCTGACCCCGAAGCGCACCGCAGCTCGAAGCCCGCTAGCTTGAACGATGGCAGCGGCTTGTCGACGCGGTACAGCAACTTTGACCGGTTCGCTCGCGACTCAATGCGCACCGCGTCCGGCGCGCCGAGCAGCGCGTCCAAGTCGATTCCCCGCTCACTGAACCATCGCTTTGCCCCGGCTAGGTCATCAATATCGAGCGCTGCGGTACCGCTGTATGCGTGCGCCAAGCCGACGTTACCGTCTAGCCATTGCGCAATTTCCGGGTCGGTCACAGTCATCTCGCGCACGTTCCAGCGCTTGGTCACCGGACCCTTGCAGCCGGCCGGTATCGGCACAAGGTGGAACCCGTGCTTTGCGTACTGCGCCAGGATTAGCCGCGCCCCGGCGATAGTCATACGGCAGCCGGGACCGATGCAACCATCCGCCCGGACCTAAACACCCGCGCACGATCCGCGCTGCGCCGGTGCTCTAGCACCAGGCACACGTTAACGACTCCCGGACATTCGCGCATTTCAAAATGCATTGGCACCCAATCCGGCAGCGCTGATAAAACGCGCTTTTGTTCTTTTGTGTAAAACGCCGGGTCCGCCGGCCAGTACCGCGTGCGCCAGCTCATCGCCCTGCACCTGTTTGCCGGACACAGTCGTCGTCGTCGTCGTCGTCGTCGCGGAATTCTGCATAATCGAGCGCCGCGCTCGCTTCCTCCAGCAAGTCGCTGGCGGCAAGCGTAGCTTCGGCCAAGCGATGTAAGACGTAGGTTTCAGGCGACGGCGCGACCGTGACCACCACAAAATGCGCCAGCTCTACGTCGGTATACCCGGCCAGCGTCGGATCAGTCAGCTTTAGCGCCATCATTGTTCTCCTGTTCGGTTATCGCTTCAGCGGCTCGCGCTTTGCGTTGTTCGACTTTCAAGAAGTGACCCAGCCCCAGGTCCCGCAGCATTCGCGCCAGGGAGGACCGGGTAATACCGGATTCGGCAGTCGCCGCTTTCATCGTCTCACTGTTTGTCATAAGCATCGTGAGATACGCGGTGCGCGCTTTGCGCAAGAATTTCGCGTACCTCATGCCGTCCCCCGCCCTGATGCCGGTACGGTACCCGCCCGCCCGATCCGGCGCAAGTCCACGCGCGCCGGCGTCATGGATCACCAGTACTTAGCACGATGGCCATGACAGCTACCGGGATCACCACAAAATAGAAGACTACGAGCACGGTTATCATGGCTGCACCCCCTCTGTCTGTGCCTTGTGGTAGGCCTTCCACGCTGCATTGAGCGCGAATCGTGCCGTCTCGGCGTCATCCTCAGCTTCCTGCCATTCGCTTTTCGCGGCATCTGCCGCAGAGTCTTTAGCGCGTGCTTTTGCAGCTGCCGCCTCGAATGCCGCCCGTAATTCTTGGATCGTGGCGCTCACGGCTTCACCTCCAAGTTAATCATAAACTGGGCGCCCGCTACATCCGCGTCCGATACCAGGCGCCGGGCTTTCTTGAGCGCCACGCATGCAGCCAGCTCCAAGCCCCGGGCTTCGACACCCGCTGCGTGCGCAGCCACGTCCATGTGCCGGGCTCTGGTGAGCGCCTTATCCGCGGCCGTTTCCAGACGCAAGGCCTTGTTGAGCGCTGCCAGCGCTGCCACGCTCGCGCGCCGGGCTTCAATCTTGGCGCTCATGGCTTCACCTTCGCGGCGTGAGCCGCTGCCATCGCGCGCTTGCGCTCGCGGTGCAGCCAGTTGTCGCGGGCAAGTAGCGCCAGGCGCCACGCTGCGCGCTGCGCGCGCTCATCCGCTACCGCGCCGTACAGTGGTAGCGTTGTCTCAATTGTTCTGTTTCCGCTCATTGTTTAATCCTCCAATCCCGCAGCCACGTAAGCCATCCATTCGGTTTCCATGTCGACCCAGCGGCCGGCAATATACCCGGCGGCGATTTCGTCCCAATCGACTGCGCCCAGGGCCGCGGTTAGAAGGTCGCTGTACATGCCGTGCAGCTCCGGTGCATTGCCGCCGTACATATCCGCTAGATCATCGCCAAGCGCCGATGCAGCGGTTTCTTGATCCCCGTCGTTTTCCAAACACGTGCCGATGACTTCTTCGATTTGTTTATCAATCCACGCTTCGGCGCCCTCATCGTTACCAAGCCAGGCGCTTACGGTCCATGTCTCATAGTTCGACCAGCCATTGTGCGTCTTGTCATTCATAGTTTTTACTCCAGGGTTGTGAGCGCGAGATCCTGAGACCCTTGCGCCCGGTTAAAAATGTGATCCCACAGATCGAGCCGCGCGAATCGCGGCCCGTCTGGCCATGGCAAGGTGAAGCCCCACCGAGCGGCGAGGCTCGCGAGCGCTTGCAGGTCTGCGCCCGCACGATCCAATAGCGCCAGGCATTCGCCGACAGCCAGGCGACTCATATGCTTAGCGACCACGACGCCGCGGCGCGGCGCTTCACGTTCGCCATGACCGCGAAGCCGCCATGTGCGGCGATAACTATTGTGCCGCGGCGCCCGTCTGCGCCGGAACAGGCGAGGCACTGCGCGCAAGTCAACTTCTTGCCCGCCTCAGCGCTCGCAGGACAGACCGATTCACCAGGAAGGCGAACCGGGTCAGATGGCAACGCCACGCGAAACGTCCGCCAGCCAGCCGCGACCGCAGCCTGTCGGTCGGCCGGAGTGTCTGCGCTCGCCATAACGAGCCCGCGCAGACTTGTGTCAATCCATGCCGTGCGCCACTGGTGAGTGTACCCGGTCCAGCCTACACTACCGGCCAGCAGGCCGCGCCAGACGTCGGCAGGGACGGCCGCCGGGTCGCCGTAAGTGCCGAGCCGCACCGTGCGCCCGGTAGCTACAGGCTCAGCGCCCGCGGCCGGAATGCGGCCGCGCTGCCAGGCCTTCCAGACTGTTTCCGGACCTTTTCCAACTTCGACATAGCACGTTCGCCCGCTGCCGTTCGCCGCTGCGCCACGGTGGATGCAGGAACCGCAGATGCTCGCGTCAGCGCCGGCCTTGACGGCGGCCAGTGGTGAGACGTCAGCGCGCAAGATATACGTCTGTACCATGTCGCCCGTCTTAAGATTCTTGGAGCTGCGAAGCCCGGACGCTATCACGATCAACGGCGCACCGTCGATCAGGCTGGCCCCTTGCCAAACGACTAAACTGTTAGGCCGTCTCATGCGCTGCCCGTGCGCTTGCGCATCTTCAGGCTGCACCTTTCCCAGGCGGAATTTTGCCAGTGCTCTGAAATCTTCACGATACGCTCAGGGTCGCCAGCAATGAAACCGACCAGGCACCACGCCAGTGCCGGCACAAAACAGTAAATGATGGACGCCACAAGACCCCAAAGAATACACATCACAAATTTCTGAAAGGTAGTCATTACATTTCCCCCCGTTCCGCCAGGCTGGTATGCGCTGCGCCCGCGATGATCAGATGATCGAGCGTGCGGATGTCGACAAGCTTTAGCGCTGCGCTTAACTTCGACGTCAGCTGCCGGTCCGCCGCGCTGGGATCCGTTGAGCCCGACGGATGATTATGAAACAGGATGACTGACGCGGCGTTGTGCAGTAGCGCCGCGCGCACAACTTCTCGCGGGTAGACGCTTGCGCCGTCGATCGTGCCGCGGAACAGTTCCGAGACGGCCAACACTTTGTTAGCGTTGTCCACAAACACGCACCCGAATACTTCGTAGTCCAGGCGCGCGAGCCGGTCAATGAGAAACCGCGCTACAGCTGAAGGTGCGTTTAGCTTTTCGCCCTGCGCCCTCGCGTAGTCGATGTGACCGAGCGCCGCGAGGATCTCATCGCGCGTAGCGGGTCGCGCCCGCCGGCCGGAGTCGCGAACAAACAGCGCTGTTGCGCCTGACGTCGATAACATTTTAGTACCCTCCTTTTGTTTCACCGCGCTTGAGCGTGTTTAACGCCAAGCACGCACGCTGCGCATTTTTGTACTTGCTCCATGCATCGCGCTCGGCTTCGGCCGCTGCCAGGTCCGCGGGCGCGCCATTGAGCGTGTGCGCCACCTTCGCCCTGCGCGCCAGTATGTCGACCACGTGCCAGGCCTCGCGAGTACTATCAAGCGCCGCGTCCGCCTTCTCGATCATCGCGGCCCGGGCAATGCGCCGTGCTTTGGTATCCTCGGCGCTCCAGGCATCGAGCGCTTCTGTTAGCGGCCGGTTCATGGCTGCACCTGCAAAGTAGTAAACGGCGCTACGTTCGCAGCGGCGCAAGCTTTGACCAGGGCCCTGCATGCGGGCCCGTCTAAGCGCCGGGCCGCGGTGAGCGCGGTATGCGCGTCGAAGTCAAGGCGCCGATGCTCCGTCCCCGCTGCGATCGCTGACGCTTGGATGCGCCGCGCATCAGTCATTGCGCTGTCCGCGTCAGCGAGTGTCGCGGCCGTATCCAAGCGCATGCGCTGCGCCGCGGTGAGCGCAGCATGCGCGGCAAGGTCTAAGCGCCGGGCTTCGGTGCCTGCTAGGTTCGCGACTGTTTGCGCGCGCTGCGCGCTGTTGAGCGCTGCCGCCGCGGCCGACACTAGGGCACGCGCTTCGATGACGTCAGATAGAATTCGATTCATGACTGCACCTCCGGAGTTATAGACGGGGCCATCATTTCATTGAAGCGCCGCGCGGTTTCCTCATACTGTCGCGCGGCGCACAATGTTGAGCCCGCCAGCTGGCGAAGCGTCTGCGCTGCCATCTCATGGCGCTTGGCGTCCGCTATAGTTTTGGCCGCATCTGTTCGCAGCGCTGTGGCTTTGGCTTTGGCCGCTCTTGCGCCATCGCGCAACACTTCAAGCATATCCTTTTCGGCTGGAATCATCATTGTTCTAGCCTTCCCCGTCGGCCATCGCACGCGCTTCTGCCAGCGCTTCGGCATACGATGGGAACGGGCCGAACCAACTGCTGTCAGGCATGCAGCCGGGGCTACCGTAAGCGTACATGTACCCGCCTGATATCCCCAATTCATCGACCATCGCGGCGAGCATCTTATCCCGCGTACGGGAATTCATTGACGCAAGCCGGAATTCATGGCGTTTTGAAAACTGCCAGATGTCATCCTCCATGCCTTCCGCGACTTCTTCGGCGCTGAACTGTTGGATCAGGATATCCGGCAGCGACCATTTGTCGCGGGCTCGTTCGTCGGTGCTGTATTCCATAGTTCAGTTGCTCCTAGTTGTGAAGGTAAGACTCCGGACGTATTCGGTAGAGTCGAACAGCACTGCATCGCAATGACAGCAGTACGTGCCCTCACCTTCGTAACTGCCGGAGTCGGTGATGCCCTCGCACTGCCACTGCGCATTGGCGCCGGGGTCCCGGGTAGCGGTGAAGACTTGCCGATAATTGTCTCGCACGCATCGGACGCACAGCAGGGCGCCATCCGACAGTACGGCCGCAGCTGTATATCCGCCGCAGTACTTGAACCGGGCAAGGTTTCGCAGCTGTTCCAGCGTCTGGTTCATGACTGCGCCCTCTCGGCCCTGTACTTGCGGCCGACGTTCTCGGCGTTGTCGGCCGCTACGTCTCGCGCCCGCCGTGCGAGAATCACCGCAGCTTGCGCAGCTGCGAGCGCGGCGCTCGCCTGTTCCAGCGATACCAGCGCCAGCGCAAGATGCTGTTTTGTCTTGTCCATGTGTCAGTTGCTCCTAGTGGTGAAGTTTCGTAGCGCGAGCGCGGCCGCTTCGCACACTGCAGCGTACCCGGAAGGCACGCCAAGCCAGTCTCGATCCGCGTTTGTCAGGGCGAACAGGTACCTGATCCGGCCGTGCTCCCTGCATGCGCTGACTATGAACTGTTCTCCGTGCGCATTGTCTACGACAAACGCGCGCAGCGTACCGTCTGGCGCATACAGCGACACGCCGTGCTTGCCGGCCTTGTAGGTGCCGTGCATTGTCCCGCCCGGCGCGAACAGCGAACGGACTAGCGCGGCGGTGTCTGGCGCGTACGTGCGCCCGGCGAGTACAAATAGTGCCTTGTTCATGACTGCGCCTCGTAACGTGTCTGCAGGATGGAGTCGTGGCGCTCTTGCAAGACTGCAAGCAAGGCCTCGGTGTCGTTCATCGAGTGGCAAATGTCTCGCAGTGCTGTGGCTTTGATAGCCTTGCGTAGCCAGTTGGACGTCTCAGCGTGCGCCAACAGTTGCTGTTCCAATGTCTGGTTCATGTGTCAGTTGCTCCTAGTGGTGTGCGGCGCTCTCTGCCATGCACTGGCATCATCGACTGCCGCGAGAAAACTGGCGAAGCCGATATATCCGACCAGACCGCAGCCGTCGGGCGAGTCGTGCGCCCGTGGCATCAGGTCAAGGATAGCTTCGGCCCCATCGCCTGAAGTCACGTAGGCTACGCGACCGAATTCGGCGCTCAACGTGTAGACGGCGAGATGCATCATGGCTGCACCACCTTCGCCACGCGCGAAGCTTTACGCTTGGCGCTGCGCTCATACTTGCGGCGCAGTTCGTCGGCAAGGTCAGCGGCAGCCGTGACACGTGCCCACATTGTGGCCGTGCCGAGCCCCGCAGCATCGAGCGCCCATGCTTCAGTTCTGGCAAGCTGGAGCGTATGCATCGCAACTTGGTACCGTCCCGCGGGTGTCAGCCTCATGCTCTGCGCTCCGTGGTGTCCATGCGGGCGGCGTAGTCATACAGGTAGCGCAGATAGCCTTCCGATATGTTGTGCTCGCGGCTGATCCGAAACAGCGCCTCGGCCGCCTCGGCCCCAGCGTCTAGTTCGGCGCAGAGCGCCTCGACTGCATTTGTGCTGGATCGTGTCATGACTGCACCGTCTCGAACAGCGCTACATTGCGCTGTACTTCGGCGGGAGTTGCGCCCCGGTTACGTGCTTTTGTCCGTGCTAGCATGATGGCGTAGTCGGTCGCCCCAGCGCGTGCAGCGTACTGTTCGGCGAGTGTGGTTTTGCGTGTCATGCTCTGCGCTCCATGTCATCGATGCATTCTTGTATGTAGGTGGCCGCGCCATGGTGGTCCTCACGCGTTGCAACGTCTCGCTGCATCTCGCAATAGCGGATGAAACACGCCGGGTCGTGATTAAACTCCCGCACGGCGCCGTGCTTGTCGGTCGTGTCAGATATGTATTTGCATTCCGCGACCCATTCTGAAATCGTCTTCACGACTGCACCCCAGCACGCGCCGTGGCATGGGACCACTGAAGGCGATAGGCCGCTACCCGGGCCCGCGAACGAGAGAGCGCAGAGGCTCGAGCTTCGCGGACTACGCGATGTTCAGTAAGGAATTCGAAGTAAGTCAGACGCTGTTTCTGTTTCATGGTCCTGTCTCAGTTAGTTGTATGACGGTACATTCTAAACATGAGCCGGTATCGAAATGCAACAAGTATTTTGTTTTGTTTCACTGCCGGTCTCATAGAAGTACATGCAAGGGCCATGCCAAACAGCCGGACGCCTGAAAAGCCGTTTTGTTGCGGTGCGGTGACAATTAACGTCACTTTGTGACCTCTTTCACGTCACTTTGTGACAATTTTTGTTTGTTGCGGTGCGGTGACAATTAACGTCACTTTGTGACAATTTTTGTCACTTTGTGACGATTTTTGTCACAGGGGCAGTAACCGTAGTGCTTGGTAACCGATGCATGTAGACTACGGTTCACTTAAGGTTACCTGTTTCAAGGCCTTGATATGTCTGAGGTTTTTACTTCTTAGTAACCCTTAACCTTACTTATAGATAATGGATAGAATAGAAAGTAGTAAATATTATGTAAAATGCGACCACTGTACGCCCATACAGTGGTAGGGCCCTGTATAGGACAGGGTTTAGCGGTTACTACGGTTAACGGTTACCGACGATCAAAAACTTCTTATAAATCAATGCCTTGGAGTAGGTAACCCTAAGTGAACCTTTGTTTTCGGCACGGTTACACGGTTACCGAATCCCCCTAGGGCCCTCAGCCGGGGCCCCGCCTGAGGCCTGAGGCCCGGCGCCCTAGGCCTGAGGCCCTAGGCCCTAGGACGTTCAACAAGGCCTCAGGCCCGGCGCCCTAGGCCCTAGGACGTTCAACAAGGCCTCAGGCCCGGGCCCCGGGCCCTAGGACGTTCAACAAGGCCTCAGGCCCCGGGCCCCGGGCCCTAGGACGTTCAACAAGGCCTGAGGCCCGGCGCCCTAGGCCCTAGGACGTTCAACAAGGCCTCAGGCCCCGGGCCCTAGGCCCTAGGACGTTCAACAAGGCCTCAGGCCCGGCGCCCTAGGCCCTAGGCCCTAGGGCGCCGGGGCGCCGACGTCCATCTGGCTGCAGGCGCCAGGCGCCACTGTATATCCATACAGCTGTATGCCTATACAGCTGTATATCCCTACAGCTGTACGCCTATACAGTAGGCGGCAGCCTTGAGCCTGAGGCATGGAACATAATGCAACGTGACATAACGCGGCCGTGAGGCTCGGGGGCCGGGGCCCGGGGCATCCCCCAAAACGAGGGGCCCCAGGTACCGGTAACGGTGACAGAAGCCAAGGCCATGGAAATTCGCATTCGGCCATTCCGCACACCCAAGGCCATGGAAATTCGCATTCGGCCATTTCCGCACACCCGGCGCCCGGCGCCCCACCCACAAGGTAATCGGCACCACGTCTATGTACACCCCGGGGGGTATGCGCAGGAAAGCGACAAAAGCCCACCACACAAACACCCCGGGGGGTATGCGCAGGAAACGGCGAAACCAGCGTTGCATGAACACCCCCGGGGGGCTATATTCACGCGCGGGGGAAACCATGCGCAAAAAGCCACTCAGCTACAATCTGGCAACAGGTGACGCACCTTCGTTGCCGTCGCTCCCACGCGCCAACAGCGCCAACAGCGCCAAAGGCGCCAACGGCGCCTTGGAAGACGAAGATCCGCTCGGGGAAGCCTTCCTGAAGCTGGCGCCAGACGTCCTGACGCAAACGCTGAAGATCGAAGCCGTGCGCGCGCTGGGGCGGGTGTTGCGTTCGAAGCACTCCAAGTCCGCCGAACTGCTCCGCGCCGCCGAAGCGATCCTGCGCGTGGACACGGACGATGCCTCGGGCAAGAAGACGACCAACGCCCCCACGCACACTAAATCCGACGCCGAGCTGCTTGAACTGGCCCAAGGCATCAGGCCGCAAGACCGCGTCAAGCCCACAGCCGACAGCCACGACGCCGGGGAGCCTGCGCGCACGTTTGCGCCCACGGCGAACCCCCAGGCCCCGGCGCACCCGGCCACGCATCCGGCCACGCAGTCCACCAGGAGCAGCACCGCGGCGCTGTTCTCGGATCTCAAGGCCCTGCGCAGCGACCCCGAACCGTGGATGTGACCGTGGAAATCACCGGGGAGCAGCGGCGCAGCGCGGCGTTGGAGCTGCTACGGCGCCAACGGGCGCGGTCCTCACTGGCCGAATACGCCAGATCTGTTGACATCCCGGGCACACCCGCGAGCGAGGACCCCGAAGCCGAGTTGTTCAAGCCGATCGAGACCAGCGTGGCGCTGCACCATCGCGTCATCATGGACGCCATTCAGGACACGGTCATGCGGCCAATGGGCCGGTTGATGATCTTCGCGCCGCCGGGTTCGGCGAAGTCCAGCTACGCCAGCGTCGTCGCGCCGGCGTGGTGCCTAAGCAAGTGGCCGGGGTACCGGATCATCCTCACGGCCTACGCCGCGCAGATCGCCGACAAGCAGTCGCGCAAGGCCCGCGCGCTGTGCCGGTCGCCAGCGCACATCGGCATCTGGCCCGATCGCCCGCTGCTGGCCAAGGACCAGAAAGCCGTGAACCAGTGGGCGTTGTCGAACAACTCCGAGTTCATGGCCGCGGGACTGCTCGCCGGCATCACGGGCAACCGGGCGAACGGCATCATCATTGACGACCCGGTCGCAGGCCGCGAGGCAGCGGACAGCCCGACGATTCGCGACAAGACGGAAGCCGAGTTCATGGACTCAGTCACGACGCGACTGCTGCCGAACGGCTGGATCATCCTCATTCAGACCCGCTGGCACGAAGACGACTTGGCCGGGCGCATTCTGCCCGAAGACTACAAGGGGCAGAGCGGCCGCGTGCTGTGCCGCGACGGGCAGTACTGGACCGTGCTCAACCTGCCGGCCAAGGCCGAGCACGCAGACGACCCGCTGGGTCGGCACGTCGGCGAATATCTGTGGCCGGAGTGGTTCCCGCCTGAGCACTGGGCCCAGTGGGAGCACAACCCGCGCGCGGCGCGCACCTGGGCATCGCTCTATATGCAGCGCCCGACAGCAGGCGAGGGTCTGGAGTTCAAGCGGGAGTGGTTCAAGTGGTATGACCCGGACATCCCGGCAGGTGCAGTGGGCGGCTTGCCCGACAAGCTCACCCTCTACGGCGCCAGCGACTACGCCACCAAGGAAGACAAGGGCGACTACACCGAGCACGGGGTTTTCGGGCTCAGTGAGTCCCGGGGGTACTACGTCGTCGACTGGTGGTACGGGCAGAAAACAACCGACGTCACGATCGGCGCGTTCGTGGCGCTGGTGCTGCGGCATCGGCCGCGGCGTTGGTGGAACGAAGGCGGGTTGATCGACAACGCCATTTCGCCGGCGCTGACTCAAGCCATGCGCGATAATGTCCCCGCAGTGTGGGTGGCGGTCGAGCCTCTGACCTCACTCAAGAACAAGAGCCTGAAGCTGGCGTCGTTCCAGGCTCAGGCCGCAGCGGGCCGGGTGTACCTCCCGCTGCATCGCCCTTGGGCCACTAGACTCGTGGACCAGTTGTGCTCGTTCCCCGCGGGAAGGTATGATGACGCGGCGGACGTGTGCGGGCTGATTGGCAGGGGCGTGGACATGATGACGCAGCCGCACAAGCCGCTGACGCACACGTCCAAGTATCTCAAGCCGTTCACCGAAGCATGGTTCATGGCGACGGACACCGAGCATAACGTACAGCCGAGGTATTCGTGAACGGACAAGACATCGGCGCCGTAGGCGCACTGCAAGAAGGCGTCGACACGGCCAACGGGCTGTCGATGACCCCGGAAGACAAGCGCTTGCGCGAGGAAGAATCCAACGCGGTCAAGAAGCTGTGGGACGATTACGATAAGGCGCGCATGTTCGACAAGGACGCGCGCGCTCAGTACGCGGTCGACCGGCGCTACGCCGCAGGCACGGCGAATCTGAACTGGGCTGTTTCGGCGAATCTGATCGGCGCGTTCATCGACATCTTGGTGTCGTTCCTCTACGCCCGCAATCCGGACGTATCAATCAGAAAGGCGCCGCGAGTCAACAACAGCGGTTCGCGCACCGAAGACGACATGGCCAAGACGCTCGAGCTGATCGTCTCGGCGCTGTGGCGGGCGCCGAACACGCGTCTGAAAATGGCTGCGCGGGCGCAGGTGCGTTCGGCACTGACGAACGGCGTCGGCTGGCTGAAAACCATTCTTGTGTCCCAGGGCACGAACATTCCGGAAATGAAGTCGCAGCTGAACGATACGCGCGACAACATTGCGCAGCTTGAAGCCGCGCGCCTCGTGCTCGAGGGTCAGCCCATGGGGCAGCTGGCGATCCCGGAGCCCGCGCCGATGGACCCGGACCTGATCGAGTACGACAACGAGGGCAACGTGATGCCTCTGGCGCTGGCGCCGGAGCCGGTCCCCGCGGTCCCCACGGGCATTCAGTACCAGGGCGACACGCTGAGCCAGGAAGAATACGACGCCAAAATGGTCGAGTACCAGCAGCTCGAGCAAAGCATCCAGACGCGGATGGAAGTCGCGATACGCAAAGCGCTTGCCGTCGACTTCGTGGCGCCAGAAGACATGCAGGTTTCGCTGGACGTGCGCAACATTGCGGACTACCCCAACGCGAACTGGGTCGCCAACGCGATCTATCGGCCCTGCGAAGATCTGTGCGCCATGTTCCCGAAGCTGACGAAGGCCGACGCCAAGGCCGCGACGCAGTACTTCCAGCGCCGCAACATGGACTGCTCGCCCCTGGGCGATCGTGTCGCGCTGACCGGTGTCGCCGACGCATCGGTGGATCCAGAGGAAGCCGAGCAGTATTCGAAGTCGTCGCAGACCTCGGGCACCAGCGTTGGCGAGGAAGGGCTGGCGTTCGCAAAAGTGGTGGAGCTGTGGAACCGCCGGACGGGCCACGTTCACACCATGATCGAGGGCATAAAAGTATGGGCCAAAGCGCCCTACCAACCCGACTACCCGTCATCGCGGTTCTACCCGTACTTTTCCCTGAGCTTCTACTCGGTGGACGGCGCGCGGCACCCGCAGTCATTGCCCTACCGGTTGATGAAGCTGCAAGACGAGTACGCGTCCGTGCGCTCGAGCCAGCGGCTGGTGCGCCAGCGCGCGGCGCCGGGCATTTTCTTTGACGCCACGAACATTTCCCCCGATGACGCCAGGAAAATCGAGGGCAGCACGTACCAAGAGTACGTGGGGATCAAGCCGGTGGACCCGAACAAGCCGTTCCGCGACTCGTTCGCGGAGAAGCCAGTGGCTTCGGGCGACCCGCGGCTGTATGACACGTCGTCGATCATGGCGGACATGGAGCGCATCGCCGGCGTGCAGGAAGCGCTGCAGTCTTCGGCTCTGACTCCCAAGACCGCGACGGAAGCCGAGATCCAACAGACAGGTTTCGCGTCTCGTACCACGGCCGACCGCGACAGCTTGGAAACCATGCTGACGGAAATGGCGCAGTACACCGCGGAGCTGGCGCTGAGCGGGATCAGCGGCGACGATGCGACCCGCATGGTCGGCTCCAATGCGTTCTGGCCCGAAGGCATGGCCGTGGACGACTTGCTGACAATGGTCGAGATTGAGATAGCCGCCGGCACGACGGGCAAGCCGCGCACTGAAAGTGACAAGAACGCATGGGGTATTCTCCTGCCGCTGATTCAGGAAGCGCAGTTGCGGATCCAAGAAGCGCAGCTGACAGGGAACTTGCCGCTGGCTGAAGCGATCTCTGCTCTATTGCGCGAAACCATGGTGCGAATGGGCGATGACACCGATGTGGAAAAGTTCATACCACAAATGCCTGATGTTCCCCCCGGGGGTCTCGGGCTACCCGGCGCTGCTGGCGCTGCTGGCGCACCACTCGGCGCACCGGGTGAGATCCCGATTGACGCAGGGGTGCCGGCGGGTGATGGATTGCTTGCGCCTGAGCTGATCGCACCGCTCATAGAGAACCCGATCATGGAACCCCCGATTTTCTAAACAGGAGACAACTATGGCTATTGACGACAACGAACTGGCGGCTGCGGTGGCTGCAAGCTTGACTGAACCCACGCCCGCCGCGCCTGCTGCGCCGGCCCCGTCGGATGAACCGATCGAGTCGCCCCCGTCGGACGAACCGGCTCCGCCGCCTTCGTCGGATGAACCGGCCGAGTCACCCCCATCGGGCGAACCGATCGAGGCAGTGAAGCCCGAGGCAGTGAAGCCCGAGGCAGTGAAGCCCGCGGTGCTGGCCGCAGCGGACCCGCTGAACGACCCGTTGCCGAATGCGATGAAGCGCGAGACAAAAGAGCGCATTACGAACCTGATTTCAATGACCCGGGAAGTCACGACCGAGCGCGACACGGCGGTGCAACAGCGCAATGAAGTCCTCGGCTTGATTCGAGAAACGCAGGCCACGCCGGAGCAGTACGGCCAAGCGCTGGACTATCTGCGCATGGTGAACAGCACGTCTCGGGCCGACCGCGAGCAAGCGCTGCAGATGATGCAGGAAGAAGTCACCACGTTGGCCCGCATGCTCGGCAAGAACGTCCCTGGGGTGAACTTCCTCGAGGGGCACCAAGACTTGATCGACGGTGTGGGCAGCGGCCGCATTGCATTGGAGCACGCGCAGGAACTCGCGGCAGCCCGTGAAGCGGCCAAGTACCAGCAGGGGGAGGCGGACGCGCGCACGCAGGCGCAAGCGACCACAAACTGGCAACAGCAGGCGCGTTCCGCAGGCGTGGCAGCACTAAACATGCTGGAAACACGGCTCAGAGCGGACCCGTACTACACGCAGAAACGGCCTATCCTGATCGCACAGCTCAAGCCGGTGCTCTCGCGCATCGACCCCAAACAGTGGGCGACGACGTTCAAAGCTGCCTACGATGCGTTGCCCGCAGCAGCCTTGATGCCTCGAGCCGCCGCGGGGAACACTCCGTTGCGCGCGTCGAACCCGGCCGGCAGTCCGGCGCCGGCGCCGAAGTCCGCGCTCGAAGCCGTGCAGCAAGCACTTTCATCTGCTAACTAGAGGTATCACTATGGATCGCATCAAGAAGTTTTTTGTGGACGCGTGGAACAAAGTTCGTGGCTGGTGGGTCGCTTTACTGGCGACGGTGCTTAGCATTGGCGGCGTGGTTGTATCGCAAACGGTGACTGACGTTGTGCGCTGGTCCGCCCCGACGGAGCGCGTCGACGGTACCGCACTTCCTTCCGCGCAATTGCGGGAGTATCGAGTGTCGATGGGCACGACTCCGGGCGGCTCAAAAGCTGTCGTCGCGACTATCCCGCACCCCACGCTGACTGCGACAGTTCCACGTGGAACAAACCCGATCGGTACGCGCTGCTACGTGGTGACGGCAGTCGATATCAACGGTCTGGAATCGGCGTCTTCGAGCGAAGCATGCAAGAGCATCAACGCGATCCCGAACGCTCCGTCAGGAGTGACGGTGCAGTAAGGCTTGACAGGAGGGGTTCTGTCTGGTCTCATTCGTTTCGACCGATTTCATATCGTGCGTCGCAACAGTGCGACCGAACCGGCGTACCCGGGCACGAACTCGTGAGCAACTGAGGGTCCGAGGCCTCGCAGTCGGTAGTCACTCCACTTCATGCTCACGAGGATTTGCAATCATGCCTTTCAATCCAGAACAGCTGGCATACGCCGGCCGCGCGGTCATCGACTTCTACCAGAAGAATGACCCCATCGACCAGATCAACACCGCCCGCCCGCTCATCCAGAAGCTGACGGAAGGTAAAAAGCCCTATGCGGGCGGCTTGCAGTATGTTGTCGAACAGCTGCGCTTCAGCAACTCCGCGAACTTCCAGTCGTACTTCGGCGATAGCCAGGTCACGTACAACCGCAAGCGCACGCTCCAGCAGGCGAAGTTCTCGTGGGGAAGCTTCCACGACGGTTTCGGTCTGAACGAAGACGAGCTGGCGCAGAACGGCATCACGGTCACTGACGACCGCAATGCCAACGCCTCGGGCGCAGAGCAGATTCAGCTGACCAACCTCCTGAAGGAGAACATGGCGACGCTGAAGCTGGGCTACCAGGAAGGGTTCGATCTGATGCTTCACCGCAGCGGTGCCGCATCGGTCAATGACATTCCGGGCCTTGACGCGCTGGTCTCGACGACTCCGGGCGCTGCCGGCACGGTGGGCACCATCGACCAGGTGGCGAACGTGTGGTGGAGGAACTACGCGGAGTTGGACATCGCTGCGACTGCGGGTCTGCTCGTGAACCGCATGGAAGTTGCATGGCGGGAAGTGACGCGCCGCGGCGGGTCGATCCCGAACTTCATCCTGTGCGGTGGGGCGTTCCTCGATGCTTACCGCATCGACGCAGGGCTCACGGTCAACCGTCGACTGAACACGACTGGCCGCGGTGAGACGGCGCTTGACGCTTCGGTGTCGGGTGTTTACTTCAAGGGCGTTGAACTGGTATGGGATCCGGTCTTCGACACCTTGGACGCGCTGGACAGCCCCGCGGAGCCTTGGGCGAAGCGGTGCTACTTCCTGAACACCGAGTTCCTGAAGCTGCGCCCCATCCAGGGTCACTGGATGGTTCCCCGCAAGCCGCCGCGGGTTTACGACCGTTACGTTCACTACTGGGCCATGACGAGCAAGGCTGCTCTGACGACCAGCAAGCGCAACGCAATGGGCGTCATCACCATCGTCTGACCTACCACAGCCCGGGGCGCAAGCCTCGGGCCTTTTTTCGGAGAAATGTATGCGAGTTCTCAAAGTTACCAACACGGAAATTGACCTCAACACTCAGACCGTGCCGTTCCTGTCCGGGTACACCGTTGTTGTGGTCAATATGACTGCCGGCAGCTTGGTGCTGCAGGAAGCGATTGTGGCTGCCACTGCCTACACGACCGTGGTGACCGTACCCGCGCTCGAGATGGCAATTGCTACGATCAATCAGCGGTATATCCGCGTTTCGACCGCAGCCAATCTGTTCTTGCTCGGAAACTAAACCCACCAGGAGGGTTATATATGGACTTCATTCTAGTCAAGATTACGCGCTCAGAAGCCACGGTTCTCACGGAAGCGGTGCTTCCTTGGGAGCTGCCCATCCTCGAGGCGATCCACGGGGACGTTAATTGTGTGGTGACGGGCGCCATTTCGGTGCCTGAGTGGAACGAGACTCCCGAAGCCGAGTACACGCGGCTGCAGTCCAAGTACAAAGGCGACACTGAAACGGGCCAAGAGTACGTGGCCCTGATTTACGGGATCGGCGCTCGGGGGCTCACGAGCCTGACAGCAGAGATGGATAAGGCGCATTCCGGCGGCAAGAAGGGCATATTCACCGGCGAGGATGAACCCATCCGTGACACGGATCCGATATATGTCGGCGATGAATTCGGGGACGTTGACGCGACCGAACTGGTAGACTGAACCGTGCGGCGGCTTGCGTGTCCCCTCCTGCGCGCAAGTCAACCTGGAGGGGCCGGTCTTCATTGACTGGCCCCTTTTTCTAGGGGGTATGCGAGACAGTCATGCCTTCATTCAATTGCTCGTGCAACGATGTCATCGCGACCAACGCCACGTTGGTGCAGCTGCGAACTCGGCTGATGATTCGGCTTGGCTATTCCGCTCTCGCGGCGACCCCACCGCCGGGCATGGCGGCGCTGCTCGATGATTTCCTGCGCAGCGCGCAAGAGTTCCTTTACCGCAAGTACAAGGCGCTCGAGACCGAGCGGATCTACACGTGGCCGATGGTTGTAAACGAACGGTTCTACGGCATTGCGAGCAATGTCGAGACCCCGCCCTGCACAAAGCGACTGGACGCGTACAACATAACGTGGGTCGGGGTCGAAGATCTGAACGGCCGGTGGTACGAACTGATCGGTGGCATCCCGCCTTCGTTCTACACCGCGTCGAACTACCAAGGGCTGCCGTCTCACTATGAGGTTCGGCAGTGCGTCGAAGTGTTCCCCGCTCCGGCAGCTGCTTACACGCTGCGCGTCAAAGGCCGCTTCGGGCTGTTGCCCTTCGCGGTGGACGCCGACGTCTCGACGTTGAACAGCGAGCTGGTGTTCCTGTGGGCCCTGGCAAACGCCAAGAACCACTACGGCTCGAGCGACGCCGACGATGTCGCGACGCAGGCGCAGGCGTTCATCGCCGATCTGGTCGCAGGCTCGCACGGCACGCGCCGCTACATCCCCGGCTCAGCGCAGCTTCCGTCGGCCGCGCGGCCCATACTGCTGCCGCTGCCGTAATGCGCGCGGCGCCACTCACCACTATCAGAGGCGGGATCAACCGCCTGCGCACGCGCGGCGGCGCTCGAGCCGACAACTTGTACGAGCTGCTGAACGGCTACGTGACCGAGGCGAACACGGTGGTTTCGCGTCCGGGCACGGCGCGCGTTGCTGTACTCGATGCTCTGACGCGGGGGCTGACCGCCTTCGAAGGCAGCCTGCACACGTACTCCCATGTCGTTGTCTCCGTCCCGGCAGGGTACACGCTGCACGTTCTGGTACACCCGTCGTCCACCTTCGACACGACCATTGTGCTGACCAAGATCCACTTTGCTGCGCCGTTCATGGGCGCGCTCTATGTCGTCGCGGAATTCGCCGACGGCAAGGTGTATCACTACTGGCTGCAGCCGGCTCCCGCATGGCAGGCGAACAAGCGGTATGCCGCCGGGGCCTTGGTCAGCCAGACCACCGACACGACCCGAGTCGTTTACCGGGCAACGCGCACGACGGACCCGTTCCCGAGCTGGGCCCCGAACGTGCCGCGCAGCATTGGCGCGTCGCCACCCCCGGCGCGGAGCATCGTAGAGCCGACGCTGTACAACGACTTCTATTACCAAGCGGTCGCAGCCACCGGCAACAACCCGCGTTCCGGCGCCACCGAACCGATCTGGCCCACGGAGCCGAGCGCTCGGGTCATTGAAACGACGGATGGGGGCAATGTGACGGGTACCCCGACCACGACGCCTGCGCCTACCGTGGACTTGCCGACAGACGCAACCATCGAGCGGTACAGTCGGTTCCGGGGGGTGGGTCCGTGAGCACGCCCGTCTGGTCTCCTGGCGTGCTGTACAACCCTGGCGCGATCGTGCGCCGGGTATCGAACCCGCCCGTGGTCGCGGTGCCCGTCACGAACGGCGGCTTCGAATCCGGCGACGTCAGCTGGACGAAAGGAACGGGATGGACCATTGTTCAGTCCGCGCCGGTGTTTTCAGGCACGTGGGCTGCAAACTTCAGCTTCACCGGCAACTCACGTCTCGTAAGCACGGCTCCAGTGGCGGTCGCCGTGGGCCAGACGATCGTGGCAGCCCTGCAGGTTCAGCAAGGATCGTCGTCGGCCGGTCAAGCGGGCGCGCGCATCCAACTTGATTGGCTTGACGCGGCGTCGTCGCTTATAAGCACGAGCGAAGGTTCGGACGTCAACTCCGGCTCGAACGGCGCATGGGGGCAGTCGAACATTACGGCGGTCGCGCCGCCGGGCGCCGCGTTCGTGCGCCCTGCTGCTCGAGCCTTCCGCAACAGCGGCAGCGCCTTCCTGAGAGTCGATGCGTTCACTTGGAACTACGCGTTCGCGCCACCCATAGACGGGCTGACTTTTCAAGCAACGCAGGCCAACGCCGGGTTCAGCGCCGGCGTCGAGCCGATCTGGCCGACAACGGTTTCTGGCACGGTCGTCGACAACGAGGTCACTTGGACCGGGATAAACTCGTCGACCGTCACGTGGGAAGCGGTGCCCATACTGGTGTCCGGTGCGGTGGAGCCGACATTCCCGGCGCTCGTGGGGGAAGGAGTCGCGGACAACACGATCATCTGGACCGCCGTATCGCGCCGCATCACTGACGAACGGTGCCCAAACACCAAGACCGTAGCCATTGCCGCGTCCAAGATATTCTGCGCAGATGACGACATCATCGCGTTTTCTGCGACGGTCAACCCGCTGGATTGGAGTTCGCTGGATGACGCGGGGTACATCCCCTTCGGATTGCAGACCTATGGCGCGAACCCGGTCACCGCGCTTGGGCTGTACCGCAGCAACTTGGTCGCGTTCAACTCCACGGGCTTTCAGATGTGGCAGGTGGACCAAGACCCGGCCAACATGGCGCTGCTCGATGCGGTGCCGATCGACTGCGTGGAGCCGCGCACGGTGTTGCCGGTGCAAAATGATTTGGTTTTCCTGAACGCGGTAGGAGTCCGCAATGTCGGCATCGCTGGCGCCAGCACGAACCTGCAGGCGGGCACGTTTGGCGAGGCGATCGACCCACTGGTCACGGCCGCGATCAAGGCCGCCACGTTCGTTCCTTTCTCCACGTTCGTGCCCGCTTACGGGCAATACTGGCTGTTCTTCGGCCCCGAAGCGTTCGTGCTCACGATGCAGGACCGCAACACGCAAAGCTGGAGCCGGTATCTGTTCCCTGAAGAGATAGTCGACACCGCGCTGTTAAATAACGTCTTGTACTTGCGAACGGCAGCCCACCGCATCTGGCGCGTGGACGCGGGCGTCGTGATTGATGACGCGGTCGATGTGCCTGCGGATCTGACGGTGTCCTTGCTCCTGCACGGCGACGCGAGCTTCGTGGACTCATCCAGCTACGCGCACCCCGCGACGGTTGCTGGCGGCGCAGCCATCAGTGCCGTGACCCCGCAATTTGGCGCGGGCTCGATGCTGTTTAACGCGGTCGCCGATACGGTCAGCTACGCCACAAACGCAGCATTCAACCTCTCAACCAACTGGACAATCGAGTGCTGGGTTCGCCCGACCGTAGCGGCTATCCCCGGGGGCACGGACGTGTTCAGGCTGATGAACGGCAGCGCCGGTCATTTGATCCTCCGCTATGAGTTGGGCGGCGTGGTGTCTGTGCTGATCCTGGATCAGCTAACTGGGCTGGAGACGCTAACCGGAACCGTTGTTGCCAGCGTCAACGAGTGGTCCGCGATAGCGGTCACTTACGTGGCATCGACGCGCGTGGTTCGCCTGTACGTGAACGGAACGCTAGATGCGTCGCTGACCCTGAACGCGGGTTACGCGAACACGCCGATCCCCACCGTGTTTCTTTCAAGCGGTCCGTCTCGTCTTCAGGCGGGCATCGACGAGCTGCGAATCACAAACGGCACGGCGCGCTATACGGGCGGAAGCTACACCCTTGCGACTGCGGCATTCCCCAACCCCGTCGCGGGGCAAAGCGGGACGCCGTTTCCTGGCGTCCTTCAGTGGCCGCATTTGGACTTCGGAGCGCTGGGTCTGGAAAAGCAGTTCATTGGCGTGGACCTGGTCGCTGCGGCTCCGCTGGGGGTCGCCGTCAGCATCGGCTACGATCAGCGAAACCTGGCCGCGCGCACCGCTGACTTTACGATCCCCGCTGATACGCTCCCAGGCATGCCAGTGCCAATCCCTGTTGCTGGCCCGTCGTTCGACATGCGGCTCACGTTCGCGTCCGAACAGCGGTGGGAGTGGATTGCCTCGAACTTGTATGTGCAGGATCTCCGGCGACCATGACGCAGATCTACCAGAACCCGCAGTTGGTGGACTTCCTACAGGTGATGTCGGCGTTGCGCGCGGATGAACTGGCGCAGTACGAGGCGTTCTCAGGGGATGAGTTCAATGCGCAGCGTGTAGCTGCTTTCATGGTCCTCCAAACAGGGCCGCGATGGGTGGCTGTTCGGGGGGATACGCCGGTCGCCGTGGCCGGGTTTGATCTGATACGCCCCGGCGTGTGGCAGGACTGGATGTTCTCGACCGACGGCGCGTGGGAGCCGGGGGCCTGGCGGTCGGTGACGAAGCACGTCTGCAAGGGCATGACGGCAATGTTGCAGAGCGGGGCGCATCGGCTACAATGCGTCTCACTGGCAACTCGGGTTCAGGCGCACGCCTGGTACCGGGTTCTCGGGCTTCGACAAGAGGGGGTTCTGCGCCGTTACGGCGTCAACGGCGAGGACGCTATCATGTTTGCGCGCACGGAGTAATGTATGGGCGGCGGTAGCGGCGGTCGACGAGCAGAACGTGCAGCGCGCGATGAGGAAACTCAGCGCCAAGCGACCATTGCAGAAGGCAGCGGCCGCATCAACGCCGCGTTCGATGCACCTGAGCGAGGCCAGCAGATCAACAGTTTTCTGGCTGCATTGCGGGAGCGGTACACCACGGACGCCAACCGCCAGAAAGGCACCGCGGATCGCCGCTCCAAGTTCGCGCTGGCGCGCAGCGGCTTGACTGGGGGTAGCAGAGCGACCGACGCCAAGCGTGTTCTCGGCGAGGAATACACGGCAGGCATCCTCAACGCAGAGAACCAAGCGCAGAGTGCTGTCGGCGATCTGCGCGGGCAAGACGAGCAGTCTCGGCTGCAGCTACTCGGGCAGGTACGCTCAGGACTGGACACGACGACCGCAGCGCAGCGCGCGGGCGAAGCGATCCGGGCCAACGCACAAGGAGTTCAAGGCCGCGCTTTGGCGGGGGGCTTGGGTGATATATTCGGGGCGACGGCGGACACGTATCGACGTTCCGAGGAAGCCGCCGAGCGTCGGCGTGGTGCGCGCGAAGCGTACGGGACTGTTTATGGTAGCGGGGCAGCGTCCCCGTTCCGGGGGTAGGGACCATGGGTGTTGAACTTGCTGTTGCTGCTGCACTGGCTGCCGGTGGCGCGGGCGCCAACGCGTACAACACGCGCCGCACTGCGAAGCGCCAGGACAGCGCCGCGGCGGAGGGCATCCGGGCGCAAGGGTCGCTTCAGCGACAAGCGGATTCGCGCATCAATGATCAGATCGGTGCGCTCGAGCGGTCGGGCCCGGAGCAAGCTCAGGCGGAGTCGGTCAACCAGTTCTTGCAGCAACTCCGTGCAACGCGCGGCGGGGCGCAAGGCGCGGCATCCCCGGTGCTGGGTGGCCAGAGGTACCAAGAGGGCCAGGCCAACGCCAATGCGTCGATTCAGAACTTCGGCAGTCGAGCCGCGGACGTACTGTCCCGCATTCGCGCGCCGCAGGATCAGCGGCAGGGCGAAGCGATCAACGCGGCCCGCGCGGCGTCGGACGTCGGCGGCATTGCTCGCCGGGCCTCGGGGGAGGACTACTTGAACCAACTTCGAGTTTCGAACATTCAGCGCGACCCTTGGATCGACGCGGCTAGTCAGGTGTTGTCGGGCGCGAGTTCCGCGGCGGCGGGCCGGGCGGGTCGGGCGCCGAAGCCGAAGCATAGCGCCTTCAACAGCGCCAGTGCATTTCCGACGCCATACCGGATTGGGGGCTGACATGGCAACCGGTTGGGAAATGCTCGGCAACGCGCTAGCGGGGCCTGATCGAGAGTCGGCTTTCCAAGAAGGCCGGCTGCGCACGGCGCAGACCGAAAATGCCTTGGGCATGGCGCGCCAGCGACAGCTCCAGAACATCACGCTGGAAGACGTGGCCAAGCAGAAGGAGCTTTTCGCCGCGGGCTTAGCGCGCAGCGGGCAAGATCCGAACGGGGTGCTGAGCGCTACCGTGCTGGGGGGCATGGGTTCCGACTTCAATTCCGGCACCAGCGGATTGCTGAACCTTCAACAGCGCGACTTCAGAAACACTGCGGCCGATCCCACCACCAACGCGCTGGCGCGCACGCGCGCGCTGGGGGCCGTTGCGGGAAGACCATACAGCGACCTCGAGGCAGTAGGCCAGGGTGGCGTGACCAATATCACGGCCGATCAGCCGACGGTAATGTCGACTCCGCTTGGTGAGTCGTTGATCGGCGGGAACCAAGCTCAGGCGAGGGCATCTGACGCGATGGCCAACCTGCGCGACGAACAGCGGCTTAACCCGGAGGCTTTCCGGTCGGCGAGCAGTGCTGGTGCCAGTAGTGGCGCCGGTGGTGGCACTGGCGGCATCAAGCCGCCGAGCGGGTACATGGCCAACCCGAACTTCAACCCGGACCTACCGGTATCGGCGGAAAATACGCCGGTTACGTACATACCCGGAGGGCCGGCGGATCCAAACAAGTTCCAGCCGCAGGGCGCGCGCGAAGCGGCGTTCTTCAACCGAATCGTGGCCGCAGGAAACGCTACGATGCAGGATCTGCAGAACATCATGGAGCTGAATACCGGCGCGTCGATCGGTGTATTTGGCACCGGCATTGCGGCGTCCCCCGGAACGACGATCATGGAAGCAACGGGCGGTAACCTCCGGCTGTTGGTCTCACCGGAAGAAGTCCGCCAGTACGACACCATGCTCGGCGGCATGAACCGCGCGCTGACCATCATTGAAGGCCAGGGCCTTCAGGGCTCAAACACGCTGGCCGCGAGCTACGACAACTTGACCCTGCGACCGCAGGACACGCTTCAAAACAAAATGATGAAGCTGGCGCAGATCAAGCAGACGGTGTCAGCGGGCTTGGAGCCGCACTTGATCAACCCGCGGGTGCCTCAGATTCAAAAAGATGGGCTGCAGTACATCATCGACGGGCTCGAAAAAGCGGTACCTTTCACCGTTCGGGACGTTATCGCCTTGCAGCGCGAAGGAAAGCCGGGCCAGACCTTGCGTGAGGTATCATCCCGGCAGAAGATCCCGGAGGGGGCGAACGATGGCATGATCCCCCGCCTTGGGGCTGTTGCGCCGCGACCCACGCCGCGACTTCCGTCGCGAGCTACGCCCGGGGTCGCGAACACCGCGCCGCGCGCTACGCCCGGGGCCGCGAACACCTCGTTCGGGACTGAAGACGAAGCGCAGGCTGCAGCGGACGCGGGGTTGTTGCCACCGAACACGCGTATTACAATCGGCGGAATCAGTGGAGTGTGGGAATAATGGCCTTTCGACCTGATGGACAACCTTCACGGTTCCAAGCCGACCCCACGGGCGGCGGGCCGACTTCTCGTGGACAAGTTGCGCGGACGCCAGGTAAGGACATGCGCCGGGCCGAGCTGGAAGCGCTGCTGGCGGAGCAGGTCGCCGCGGCGGATGCCGCAGGCGAGGACTTGCCGGGCCCTGTCGCCCAAGGCGTGCTTGAACTGATGAGGGTCGGGGGTCAAGGGTCAACCGCGCTCGCGCGCGGCGTGCTGGGGTTGCCGACGTTGGCGGAGCAGGCCGTCACCGGACCCATCAACGCGGTAAGTGGCGCGAAGTTCAGAGGGCCGTTCGAACGGACGCAGGAGCTTCTGAGCCCGGCCGCTTTGGCCCCGCGCAATTCGGTTGAAAAGCTCACGTCGCGGATCACCGAGGGTCTCGGCGGAGCGGCGAGCGGTGTGATTGGCGGCGCACAGGTGGCGCGGCAAGCGGCGGGCCCGGTTACCCGAGCTGTCGGCCGCAGCTTGGAAGAACTCCCTGGGCGCCAGGCGTTGGCGGCTGTCACCGGCGGCACGACGGGCCAAGTGCTCGAGGAAGCCGGTGCGAATGAGACAACGCAAGGCATCGGCAGTTTGATTGGTGGCGCAGCTGCCTTCAAGGGCGCGGTGCCGAAGAATTTGGAGCCGACCCCCGGGGCACGCCCCGCGGTCGACCCCGTCGCGCGAGCGCGCGCAGCGGGTTACAAAGTCCTGCCGTCGGCTGCAGATCGTGCCGGTGGCATGATGGCGGAAGCTGCCGGTGGCCCCGCGTACCTGCGCACCCAGTTCTCGAAAGCGAACGAGGACGTCACGCGCCGGCTTGTGGCCGAGGATATCGGCTTGCGCGCGAACTCGCCGATCACCCCCGCGACCTTGGTCAATGCGCGCGAGCGCCCGCTCGAAATCTACACTTCCGTGCGCCAGTCCATTCCTGAAATGCCAGTCGACGACGAGCTGCGGCAGTTCTTCTCGTCGCTTGGCAATGACGTGCGCACGAACCCACTGCTCGCGAACAACCCAAGTGTGGAAGCCCTGCGCATGCGCGCGGACGCAGCGCAGACGCTGTCCTCCAACCAAGCCATGGACACTATTTCCCACTGGCGGCGGAACGGCTACCAGCGCATGAAGCGGAAGTCCCCCGAGCAGCGCAACCTCGGCAGCGCCGAATTGCAGGCGGCGAACGCATTGGAAAGCGCGCTCGAGCGCGGCCTTGCGGCCAGCGGCCAAGATCCGGCTCTGGTGGAAGCATTTCGCGGCGCGCGACAGACATTGGCCAAGATCAGCGACGTTGAAAACGCCATGGTCGGTGGTCGAGTCGACCCGGGCATTCTGCGCCGGATGGGCGACAGAGGGCACCCGCTGAGCGGTCGTCTCAAGATCATCGCGGACACCGCGCGCGACCTCGGGCCCGAGCTGCTGAGCAGCACCCGCACACCGGTGCCCGAAGCCATCACGCAGTTCGGCGCGATAAAGCGCGCTGCGCAGGGGCTGTACCGCAAACCATTGGCGGGCCGGTTGCTGAGCGATAAGTACCAGCAGAAGATCGGGTCGGTGGATCCGCAGCCGGGGCCTGGCAGCGCGCTGGGCGAATACTTCGATGACGGCAGCCCCAGCTTCGCGCCTTCCGAACGCCCCCAGCCTCAGCTCGGCTCCGGGTCGGTGGACTTTGAGCCCACGGCGGGGCTCCCCCCGGTGGCCGCACTGCGCAACCCTGAGCGCCCGGGCGGAACGGATATAGCTTCTGAATGGCAGCCCGGGATGGTTGAGCTACCCCCGGCCACCGCCCGGATGGGCGACTTGGAGCTGGTGGATCCTCCGCCAGTGTTCGAAGGCATGGCGTTCGAAGCGACGCCGGGTTTGGGCATGGACGACTTGGTCGCGGGCTTGGAGCTGGGGGATTCCCCCGGCGTTGGGCTGCCGTACCAGGGCGCGCCGCGTGCCGAAGGCATGGCGCAGAACGTCCCGGGCACAACGCTGTCTCCTGAGCTGAGGGCGATCCGCCAGGGCCGCGATGAAGTCGCGCTGGGCGATGAACTCACGCTAGAGCCTGACTGGGTACCCCCGCCTCCGAGCATGCCGGTGGTGGACTTCGCGCCCACGGCGGGACTACCTCCGGTGGCCGCACTGCGCAACCCTGAGCGCCCGGGCGGAATGGGTCTGGTCCCTGAACCGCAGCCCGGGATGATTGAGCTACCCCCGGCCACCGCCCAAATGGGCGACCTGACACTGGTGGATACCCCGCCGGTGTCGCAAGGCATGGCGTTCGAAGCGACGCCGGGTTTGGGCATGGACGACTCGATCGCAGACTTGGGGCTGGTGGATTCCCCCGGCGCCGGGCTACCGTCTCAGGGCGCGCCACGCGCACCGGGCATGGCGCAGAACGTCCCGGGCACTGCACAGGCTCCTGAAAGGCGGGCGATCCGCCAGGGCCGCGATGAAGTCGCGCTGGGCGATGAACTCACGCTGGAGCCGGACTTCCAGCGGCTGGTCAGTGACGGGGACACGTCGCTGTCGCAGCTGAGCGAAGCTCTCGGCTTGGGCCCGGATCCAGACCTCGGGGACATCATTCAGCGCGCTCGGGAACTCGGCCTCGACGAATTACCGTAATGGCCCGCGTTAAAGTCAAGCTCAACGACAACATCGCGCGGGTCGTCTTCCTTGAGTCTGACGCGACGATCGGCGCGAGGCTGGGGCGCGACGTGTTCCTGCCGGATGGGCAGGTCGGGACGCCAGGGACTATCCGCAATTGGTTGGAGCTGAGCGGGGAAACTTCATCCGGCGCCGGTGGTGTTGTCGATCACAGGCTTCTGCTTGGGCTCGGCCTTGGCAACGACCACCCGCAGTATCCGCTGCGCGCGGGCGCATCGGTCATTCCTGGAGCGTGGAACTTCACCGCGGCGCAGCGGTTTATTGCAGGCACGGCAGGGGCGCCGGGCGTCGCCTTGGCAGGGCTGCTCACCGGGCTTTTTGCGCCCGCGGATGCGATAGCCGCTGCTGTTGACGGAGTGGAGCGGTTACGACTCCGGGACACCGGGGCCATTGGTTTGAGTGGCGCCAACTTCGGCACGACCGGGCAGTTGCTGACCTCTGCAGGTGGCGCCGCTCCCGCGGCGTGGGTCGACAACGCGGCCGAAGCCAATACAGCTTCGAACCTTGGCGCCGGCTCACAATCGTTCGCCTCGAAAGTTGGCGTTGACCTGCAGTTCCGCACGCTCGTGGAAGGCACCGGCGTTACCCTGACGCAAGCCGCCAACACCATCACCATCGCCGCTGCGGGCGAGGTGAACACGGCTTCGAACCTTGGCGCCGGCTCACAATCGTTCGCCTCGAAGGTCGGCACCGACCTGCAGTTCCGCACGCTCGTGGAAGGCGCTAACATTACCCTTACGCAAGCCGCCAACACCATCACCATCGCCGCTTCGGGCGGGTCAGGCGAAGTGAACACGGCTTCGAACCTTGGCGCCGGCTCACAATCCTTCGCCTCGAAGGTCGGCACCGACCTGCAGTTCCGCACGCTCGTGGAAGGCGCTAACATTACCCTTACGCAAGCCGCCAACACCATCACCATCGCCGCTGCGGCCGGGGGCGAAGTGAACACGGCTTCGAACCTTGGCGCCGGCTCACAATCCTTCGCCGCGAAGGTCGGCACCAACCTGGAGTTCCGCACGCTCGTGGAAGGCGCTAACATCACCCTGACGCAAGCCGCCAACACCATCACCATCGCCGCTGCGGGCGGGGGTGGGGGCGGGTATGCGCC
>Ga0163146_10000865_pt1 | contig 43326 bp, 37 predicted proteins | sample OliLakLV19MP7G1_FD_148648 | JGI IMG/M metagenome (GOLD analysis project Ga0163146, IMG submission 148648) | Freshwater microbial mat bacterial communities from Lake Vanda, McMurdo Dry Valleys, Antarctica - Oligotrophic Lake LV.19.MP7.G1 | ecosystem: Environmental > Aquatic > Freshwater > Lake >... | reverse complement strand
GCCCATACCGCAGGCTACCGAAAGTTCGCGGCTAACTGGCCAAACCGGGTCCGCTCTCTTCCAATTGCTCCCTAAACTCCAACCCTCGGTGTCTCACCCGTGTTGACACGTTCCGGGTTGACTGCCGGGTTCAGCAGCAGTCGATCAAACAAGGTCACGCGCGCTTTCGCGCTCGGTCATCGCCTTGGCAAACCGGGCGACTGTACCGGCGATCAGCGGCCGGTATAAGTAGCGCAGCAGCCAGCCCGGAGCTCCGCGTCCGCGTTCCTCCAGCGCGACACGGGCACGTGGATGATCCATGAAGCTGAAACCGGATGCGCGGTATCCGTCTTCTTCGTTCCTGAACTCGATTCGGCACAGATGCTTTACCGACTTGTACCCATAGTGCGCGGGCACGATCAGGCGCACCGGCGCGCCGTGCTCGACGGAAAGCGACTCTCCGTCGAGCATATCGGCGAGCAAGACCTCTGGGGCAAGGAGGTCGATCAGGAGCATGCCGGTACGGGCGCCGTCCTGGCCACGGAAAGCAAGCATCGTCGCCTGTGAATGTGGACACGCCCTGGGCACAATCACCTTCTCGTAGAAGTCCAAAAAGCGAACCCCACCCCAACGCAACGATCGATGGCTCCAAGTTGTCACGCAATGAAAATCGCTGACTTGTTCAACCCGCGGCAAGCCGCTCAGGGTATCGGAGAGGCGTAGTTCGTGTTCAACGTTGCCCATGACCTCAAGGTCAAACCTTGACGTCTCTTTGGGAAACCGGTGCGCGAACTGGGTGAGACCGAACCGTGGGAATGTCGCCCTCTCTCGTTGTCCAGGGGGTAGCGGGTGATTCACGTTCGTCCTGTTCTGCTGGCTAACGCGGAGCTAATCGGCGCTGCGCGGGATCATCGCGCAGCGTCCGTTTGAGCGCAGGGTTAGGAGCGTAAGTGAAACCAGCGCGGTTTGCCAGTCAAATTCGCATGTCCCCGGGCGCGTCGCGGCGGGCGGCGTGCCCGCTCCGGCTGCCCATAGGCGCGTCCGGGCCCCGTCTCCGAGGAGCGTCCGACGCGCCAAACCATCTCGACGCCCGAGGCTCCGCCGCCCCGCGGGGTAACCCGCGTTTTCGCATCCGCTTCGTATGCCGCCTCGTCGCCTTTGCTGCCGTGGTCCCCGCCGTCGTGGCCATGCTGCGCGCCAGCCCGAGGGTAGGCTGCGCGCTGCCCCGAGGCAGGCAGCTTGGGCTCGTCCCGACGGGGGTCCGCTCATCGTCGAGGAATGAGCGTGATAAGGCTGCCGGACCACCGGAAACGATCTTTATGGGTTTGAGAAGGGTCTCGGGAAGCAGATCAAGTACGCGGTGGGCCTCAACGCCGATACGGGCGACCTGACGCATGAGGTCGATCCCGGCGGGCGAGTTGAACTTGCGCTGGAGTGCCGCAACTGGTCTATGATCTGGTCTACTCGAAGCAAGTCACAGGGAAGTCCATGAACGAAGCCATCGGCTCATACGAGGCGAAGACCCGCCTTCCGGAACTACTGCGGCAGGTGAGATCGGGCCGTAGTTTCACGATCACCAACCGCGGGGAGGCGATCGCGGATCTGGTGCCCGTCACCGGTGTGCCGGGGAGGGACAGCGCCGGAGCCGCGAAGAGGCTCAAGCAGTTCATGAGCGCAGATCCGATCCGCGGCGTCGACATCAAGAGGCTCATCGAAGACGGACGCGCGTGAGTTTCGTCCTCGACAACTCGGTGACCATGCGCTGGTTCTTCGGCGATGGCAAACGGTCGGAGTTGGCTTTCGCCGCCAGGGTGCTGGACGCCCTCGAATCGGACACCGCGATCGTTCCCGCCACCTGGGGGCTGGAGGTGGCCAATGTCATCGCGCGGGCGGAGGCGAAAGGTCTGGTCACCGAGGCGCGCAGCGGGGAGTTCCTGGATCTGCTCGAAAGAGCGAGTATCGAGCTGGACGCCGCCACTTTCAACCAGGCGCGAACCGGCACTCTCCAGCTCGCCCGCCGATTCAAACTGTCCGCCTGCGACGCTTCCTATCTGGAACTGGCGATCCGTCGTGGCCTGCCGCTCGCAACGCTGGACGAGGATCTACAGAAAGCCGCGAAGAAGGCCGGCGTGAAGCGATTTCGTTGACGCCGCGCCGCGTCACGTTCTCCTGAATCGCCCAGCCGAGTTGTATAGTCGCGCCGCGCCTAAATGTCCCTCTCTGCCGGCTCCCGGCTAGCCCATTACGAGATCGTTGCACCCTTGGGCGCCGGAGGAATGGGCGAGGTGTATGCCAAGCTCACCGCCGTTCTCACGTATCACGTGGTCGCGGGTGAGGCTCAGGATAGCCGCCTGGGGCTGCGAGTCCGCCTCGGTGATCTGTGCCCGAGATTGTTTCAGGGCGGTCAAAACCTCTCGAGCAATTACCCTGCATGGGTGCCTCGATCGCGGGGAGTCCGCCACGTGGGCCTGGACGAAACGAAAGCCCGGTTGCGGTTTCAGATGTTCGATGTTCGACACGGAGCCGGCCGAGAGATCGTCCACGCAGACCCTTCGGCGGCAGGTATTTCTCCAGCTCGGGGATGCAGACCGAGTCCAGGATCTTCCCGCCGTCGCACTTGGAGAACTGGCGTATGCCCGCCACGCCATCCGCGACCTGATAGATCGGTGATGGCGCAGTCTGTAGTCAGGCCAGCATTGCGACCCCGTACTTCGCGAAGATCGCATCCGACGCAACGAGCGTCAACTCCTCCACAAGGGCCTGCGCGACGATCATGCGATCAAACGGGTCCCTGTGGTGGGCCGGGAGTTCTCCGGCCACCCGGGCGTGCACACCGCGTATCGGGAGCTCGCGAAATCCGTCGGCGGAGAGATCGAATACGTCGTCGAGAGACACGTCCAGTTTGCCAAGGCGCGCCTTGATCGCGATCTCCCAGAGCGCCGCCGCGCTGACGAGGACGGTGTCGGCCTTGGCGATTGCGTGGCGAGTGTGGGCATCGAGGCGACGATCTCCGTTCTGCCACCACAAGACCACGCTGGTGTCGAGCAGAAGCCTCAAGGGTTCTCACCGCCAAACGCGGCCAGAAGATCGTCGGGGAGAGGGTCATAGAAGCTCTTCTTGATCTTGATCTTGCCCTTTAGCCGGCCCGGCTTGCGAAGGGGCTTCTTCTCCGCGATCAGTCGCGCGACCGTGTGGCCGTCGCGGGCGATCAAGATCTCTTCGCCACGCGCAACTCGATCGATCAGCTTCGAGAAATGGGTTTTCGCCTCATGAATGTTGTAGGACTCCATAGGCCCATCTTAGTCCACTGGACTAATCAATGAAACCGCGGCGGCCTGCATGATGCCGCAGGGGTTCGGCAGTCGGTCAACCTGCTGACCGCCGAAGAGCCGGCGGACTGGGGCGGAGGCAGCGGGTTCTACGACGCCTTTGTCGAAGTGACCGCCGCCCCACCGACACCGTAGGGCCTTCGGGCAGCCAACCGCACACAGTTGCGATCGCGCATTCAAGGCGCCGCTCAAGGCCTCAAGGAAGGAGTCCCATTCCCGAGTGGTGGGTTGTATGGAAGCGTCGTGGCGGCACCCTCGTCCCCCGGGGAGGCTTCGCGCTGGCCCGAGGACTTCCTGCGCGCTCCGTGACACTGGGGATGAACACCCACTCGTCACCCCGGCGAAAGCCGGGGTCTAGCTAGGCCTTCTTCATCAGCGCCTCGATCTCGGCCACCGTCCGGGGCACCCCCAGCGACAACACTTCATGTCCGCTCTCCGTGATCGCGACGGTGTCTTCGATCCGGATCCCCTCGAACACCGCGGCAAGCGCTTTCTCGGAAACTCCTGGATGCATCGACTGGATGAGCGCCTTGTGCGCCTCAACACCGATGCGGGCGACCTGACGCATGATGTCGATCTCAGCGGGCGACTTGAACTTGCGCAGGTTCCAAACGATCGGCGAAGCGTCGCGTACATCGACCTGGGGGAAGCGTTCGCGCAACTGCTTGACGAACTGCAGCTCGCGCGTGAGCCTTTCGTCCCACATGTTCAGCGTCATCGACTTCTGCAGCTCGTTGAACTTTTCGCGGCTGTTCTCCGGACCGACTTCCTCGGGCATGAACAGGGCGTAGAGGGGCTTGTCGCGTCTGGCGATTCCTGCCAGGTAGCTGCTGAACTGTTCCGCGGGAAGGGCACGTTCGATTCCCGTGTAGGCCACGGGTGCTCGAATAAGTTTCACCGGGATGGCAAAGCCGTCGGCCACAGACTCGGTCATGGTGAAGAAAAGGGCGCTCTCCTTACGCTGGCCATCGACGCCAAGGATGGCGTCTGGAATCTCCACACCGGTCAGGTAGAAGAAGTCATGGCCCTGGCGGAAGGCCACGGCGCGCCTTGCCGCATACTCCGCCTTGTTGAAGGCGTTCGTGTCGAAAACCGGCCCGGCGAAGGCGGGACCGGCGAGGGCGAACAGGCCAATGGCCAGCCCCAGGGGTGAGCATGTCTCGTTTCATGAAGTTCCTTCCGCTTTACCGCGGCTTTCCGGCCGCGCGTGAGATGTTCCAGGGCAGGGCGTCGACTACGGAACCCGTGTCGGGTTCGTTGCCATCAGTCTGATGAGACGATACAGAAACTCCTGCCCCTCGTAGTGCGACGGCATCCGCATCCGCTCGTCGTGACCGTGAGCACGGTGAGCGATCGTCCCTGTGTGTGGACGGCGGCGCCGAGCCCCAAAGCCTCATCGAGACCACCCTGCCGCGCGTTCGTTCGCTCGACCACACCCCCACCGTTGAGGTTTCCGCGCTCATCTCCGCATCGACCCGCGACCTGTTCGATCGGCACTCGCGGCGAACAGGGATCAAGGAATCGAGGCTCATCGAGGACGCTATCCGCCATCACCTCGCCGCCCTCTCGGAATTCCCGGAGGAGCTCGTGATTCCCACCCGACTCGTGGTCTTGGACGCAAGCTTCAAGAAGCTGGAAGACGGCACGAAGCGGGGAGGCCCAATGCGGGGCTTCGGGCGTTGATGCGGAGCCGATAGAGGAGCGTGGCGTCGCGTCCTGCGATGACAGCAAAGAACTGGCATTGCCACGAATCAGGCTGCGTGATGCAGAATATCGGGGTGGGCCACCCCGCCATCAACCTTGACTCGTTCACTCCGCAGGAGCAGCTCGATCTCCTTGAGCAGATTTGGGCCAGCCTCAGCCAACACCCCGAGCGCATTCCCCTCACGGATGCTCAAGCAGGGGAGCTTGATCGCCGCCTGGACGACCTGGAAGACGACATCAGAGAAGGCCGGTCGCTTGGCGAGCCGTGGGACGAAGTTCGGAAGCGCCTAAACCTTCCGCGTTGACCCGCGCACTCTTCCGACCGGCCGCATATTGCGGACATCGAAGAAGCGTGTGCGTGGTACGAATCCCAGCGTCTCGGACTCGGCTTGGATTTCCTCCAAGCCGTCGACCTCGCGGTGGCAGCGGTCCTGGAGAGTCGGAGGATGTTTCCAGTACTTCGCCGCGACACCCGTCGCGCTCTGCTGGGACGGTTTCCCTATGGTCTCTTCTACCGACTCGTCGATGACCGCGTGGTCGTCGTGGGCTGTCTGCACGCGAAGCGCGATCCGAGGAGATGGCGCCCTCGAGCCCAAGCATCAACTCGGGCGTAAACCATGCCCCTTTCTCATGAAGTTCCTTCCGCTTTACTGCGGCTTTCTGGCCGCGCGTGAGATGTTCCAGGTGGCCAGAAGGCGCGTCTGCGGATCGATGATGACTTCCACGACTTCCTTCTCAGTCTTCACAGAATGGGTGACGCCGCTCCCGATTGGCAGCCCGACCGACGTCACCTTGCTGGTGGTGCCGTCTGCGTACTTGAGCGCGATATCCACATCGAGGGCGAACCGGTACTTCGGCTGGGTCTGGGTCAGAGTGACGTTCACGGTGTCGCCTTCCACCCGCCAGGACGCTTCCAGGTGAGGAATGCCGCCCTGAAACAGCCACTGCGTGAAGAAGGCATCCAGTTTCTGACCTGAGGCCTCTTCCATGTGCCGCATGAAGTCGGGGGTGCGCGCGTTCTTGTCCTTGTATTCGGCGTAGTACGACCGCACCCCGGCGTTAAACACCTCCACGCCGAGTTTCTCGCGCAGCATGTGGAGCGTCCAGGCCCCTTTCTGATACATCATCGGCCCGGACACGTCATCCACGTTCTCGATCCAGGGTCGAACGACCTGGAAATCGTAGGTGTCCTTGTAGAACGCGACCACCCGGTTCCGGGCGTCCTTCACTCCGGCCACGAAGTCGTCATGCCCGTACTCATGCTCCCGGAACAGCAGGGTGTAGTACGTGGCGAACCCTTCACTGAGCCACACGTCGTTCCAATCCGACTCCGTGACCGCATTGCCGAACCACTGGTGGGCGATCTCATGGATGATGACGGTTTGCCACCGCCTGGAACGATCTCCCGTCACGGAGGCCTCCGAATAGGCGATGGCGGAGGCGGCCTCCATCCCGCCGCTGGTGGCGTTCGAGACTATGTTCGCCAGTTTCTCGTAACTATAGGGCCCGACGAGATCGGTGTAGTACGCCAGAACCTTCTTCGTGGGTTCGGCGAAGTCGAAGAAGCCCGCGTCCCGGTCCTGGCGGGCCACCCAGGTCTGGATGGCCTTGCCGTCGAACCGGTCGACCTGCTGAACCGCGAACTCCGCCACGCCCAGCATGAACAGCCACGTGGCGATCGGCACGGAATTCTTCCAGTGCGTGAGGGTCGTGCCGTCTCCGCGGCTCGTCTCCTCCACCAGAACCCCGTTTGAAACCACCTGGTAGTGGGCAGGAGCGATCACGATCATCTCGCTGGTGGCCTTGTCCGATGGATGGTCCACGGTTGGAAGCCAATTCCGAACCTTCGAGGACCAGTTGTCGCTGAAGAAGGCCCGGTCCCCGTGTTTGTTGGGGGCAATCTTGAGGCCCGCGGCGGGGATTCCGCGGTACGTCACCGTGGTCTTCACCCGCTCCATCGCCTGACTCGGCCGGCCGAGCTGAATGAATAGCTGATCGCGCTCATGCCGAAAGGACAATCGCTGTCCCTGCATGCTCACTTCCTGCACCGTCATGCCTTTTCCGTCAAGCGCATCGGACGCTTTGATGAGATCCAGTCTCAATTCGCTCTGCCCGGCGGTCCGGAACCTCGCGTCAACGGTCGCCCGTCCAGAAAGTGAGTCCGACTGGTCGGACAGCTTCAATTCAAAAGCGTAGTTCAGAATGTCGATGTCTGGATTCTTCGGGTAGCTATCCTTGTAGTCGCGCGAGAATGACTGCGCGGAGACCGCCTGGGCGAGGAAAAGGGCCAGTAGGGAAGAGAGGCATCGGGTCATCAGGGTGCGGAGCGTAGGTGAAACAAGCGCGGTTCGCCAGTCGGCCCGTTGTCTGCCACCTCTCACCCACGCCGGCTGCCTCGGACGGTTCAGTGTCGAGGGTCCTCCGCATCAGGGCTTTGACCGGCAGAGAGAAGGCGCAGCGCTACCGCCGCAGATCGGCGTGCAGGTCGATCGTCCGCTGCGGGTCGACGTAGACGTCGAAGGCCTGCGAGTCATAGCCCGGCGCTTCGATCTCGATCTCGTGCGGGCCTACCTCGAGGGTCAGGCGCTGGAAAAAGCCATCGAAGTCGTCCACGACCCCTGCGTAGTAGCCGTCCACGTAGACGGCGGCGTGACGCGGACTCACCTTGAGCCGCAGGTCGCCGTAGGCCACGTAGCTGCCGTAGGTCGGCACGGACCTCCGGTACCCGTAGACCCGGCCTGAGTACGCAGAGCCATACCGGTATCCCGATCCGATGCCGAAGTGCAGGGTCAGGCGGTTGCCGGAACCGTAGTACCGGCGCGGGGCCGAGCGGTAAGTGAGCAATCGAGGTGCGTAGTAGCCGCGGCTGTAGCCGCCGCTTTTGGCGCCTCGATAGTCATCATGGCCGCGGCGGTTCTGATACCGCCCGCGATCGTTGTCGCGATACGTCTCGCGCCCACGATTTCTCGGGTCGCGCGCCGCGCGATAGTCATCGCGGGAGTCCCGCTGGCCGACCTCGGCATTGCGCTCCCGCCCGCCGCGTGCGCTGGAGCGCGCGTCCCGGCGGACTTCGTTATCGCGGTTGTCGCGCGGACGCGACGGTGCTGCGGCTCGTTCTCGCTCCGGGTTCGGAGACTGGCTTGCGCGGTCGTCGCGGTCGGCCCGCTCGGCACGCCGCCCGCCTCGAGCCGCCGAAGTTCGGCCGCGATCGCTCTGGTCGCTGCGCGACCGGGCCGAGGTTTCGCCTTGAGAGCGTTCCTGACCCTGGTTCTGGTTTCTACGGTTGCGCCGTTCGGCGTTATGGGCGGTCGCATCCGAGAACGACCCGAGGGCCAGGGCCAGGGCGGCGACGGGAATGGCGATTGATCTGGTTTTCATGACTGTGCCTCCGCTAACTAATGGGTACACGTGGACCCCACGCAAGCCGGGAGAGGCAACATTCCTGCCAACGCGGGTCTCGCCTCCTTCAGGCCGATATTCATTGAACTTCCGCCGCGCGGCCGGAACCGACTGTCCCCTCGATAAGACGATTCCTGCGCGCCGGGTGTCCGCGATCGCCCGGAGTTCAGGGTGGTCCCAGGGAAGCCTGTTGATCACCCTCACGGTCGCATCGCGGCCGGCGGCGGCGCAGTCGGCCGCGTTTGCGGGTCGCCTTGCATCGTTCGGCCCCAGTAGTAATCTCCGTTCCGTGGAGGTCGAGATTCTGAGGCACGTGCCGGCCGCGGGGCGGCGTAGCCGCCAGTGGCTCCTCTTCATTGTCGCCTTCATTGTCGCCTTTGCCCATTTCGGCTGCGGCGCACCGGGACCCACGACCGCGTCCGGACCGGCCCCGGCGGCCTCTCCGGCCGCCGCCGCGGCGCCCGCGAAGGCTCCGGCGGCCGCCGTCGGAGTGCGGGACCACGTCCTGAATCGCGCAACCCTCGGTCCATGGTGGGGAAGCGGGTGCCCCAAGAATGGCGACTGCGGTTGCGGGTCGGCCGAGACCATGGCCGAGGAATTCACCTGCCAGATGGATGAAATACGGGCAAACGACATTCCGGTGAGCGTGTACCTCTTCGATGGGAGTGCCTGGTCGGAGCGAGATTCCCGGAACGAGGGAACGTGCGCCGGAGAGGACTGTTGCTCTTGGAATCTCGGCGATGAGGTGATCGAGCGACTGGCCAGGGAGCACGTGCGCGCCCTCGTGCACGTCTGGGGCGGATGTCACACCCCCGAGCAGTTCGGGCGGGTTCGTTCGCGCCTCGGCGGGTCCCTGCTGGGTTTCTACCTCGACGACGGCACCTCGGATCAGGATCTCCAGCGCGGGAATGACTACATGAAGTCGGTTTCTCCGGGGGATTTCGAGAACGTCGCCAAGGCGTACCAGTCCGAGGAACCCTCCACCACCGACGCCGCCCTTTCGCGGATGGCCAACGTCGCCTACGTTGCGGATCTTTCCAACGATTTTGCGGGACTGCGGGAAGGCATCGCGCGGGTGATCGAGAAGTCGCGCCTGCTGCCGGCGCCCGTAAACGAATTCACGGCGTACGATTACGAGAGTGGGACGGCGCCCGATGAGGCGACCTACTACCGAAGGCTTCACTGGGGCGCCTTCCAGCCCATCATGGCCCACACCCCGTTCGCCAATTCGGATCCCTGGCGAGGGGAGTACGACGCTGGCCTCCTCGCCGCCTATCGTTACTACGCCTGGCTCCACAAGGAGTTGACCCCGTACTTCCTGAGTTACGCCCGGCGCATGCACGAACAGCCGGAGCTTCCGGTGATTCAAGCCGGCCCGGGGGCCTATGCGATGCGGGTTGGTGAGGAAATCTTCGTTCCCTTTGTCACCAGAGATACGCCGACCCTGGATGTCCAGCTTCCCGCCGGACAATGGGTGGACTATTGGGATGAGGCGCGTGTGGTCTCCGGAAACCTCTCCGAACACCCGGCCCCGCTCGGTCGGGAGCCGGTGTTTCTCAAACTGGGCGCCATCATTCCTCTGGAAGTCGAGCGCGACTACACCGGGCACGGAACCCGTGCGTCCGCCGGCTCCTTGACCCTGCTCGTCTATCCGAGTGGCACATCGTCCTTCCGGTACTTCGATGACGACACTGGCAACTGGACCGCGTTCAAGTCCGTGGCTGAAGGGAATCGCCTGACTCTAAGCACGGATTCGGCCCCCGCGATGTCTCTTCTCTACCGGATCGGAAGAATGCCGGCGCGGCCGTCCTCGGTGTGGGTCAACGGCAAGTCCGTGCTCGTCAACCAGACGGGGAGCCTCGCGGAAAGCGAGTCAGAGGCCGAGGTGAACGAATCCCTCGCCAACGCGTGGTTCTATGACGCGGTGGCTCGGCGGCTGATCGTCAAGGTCGCCCACTAACTGACCGGTGGTCAAAATCCCTCGAGCCCCACGAAGCCGCGCACGTCGAACACCGCGCTGAGAAGCCTTCGGGAACCCGCGGAGACGTCGATCGGGCCCACCGACCGATCGCGTAACATCCCCGCGATGGTCAATGCTTCCGCCAAATCCACCCTGAAGCAGCAGCAGGTCGGGCAGCAGGTCAGACGGTTGCGGGAGCAGGCCCGGCTCTCCGTCCGCGCCCTGGCCGCCCGCACCGATTTCTCTCCGAGTTTCATCTCTCAACTCGAGAATGGGCAGGTCTCTCCCTCCATTCATTCGATGGAGAAGATCGCCCACACCCTCGGCGCCACCCTCGGTTCATTCTTCGCCGCCATCGGACCGGGCGCGGGCGGACTCGTCCTGCGCCGCGGGGATCGGGAGCGCGTCCCCAGTGTCTGGTCGAGCGCCGAAATCGAATCCCTGGGCCGGCCCAGTCCGCAGCGGCGCCTCGATCCGATCCTGATCACCCTGGCTCCTGGTGGTCGAAGCGGCAAACACCCTGTCGCCCATCGCGGCGAGGAGTTCGCCATAGTGCTCCGGGGGAAGGCGGTCCTGCGGCTGGGACCCGATTCACACGTTATGGCTGCGGGTGACGCCGTGACGCTTCTTCCGGGTGAACTGCGACTTTGGGCCAACGACTCCCGCGCGGGCTGCCAGATTCTCATCGTTTCGTTGCAGCCGTGACCGGACCCGCGTGCGAGGGCGTGGGCCTGATTCTTCCGGCTCGATGTCTTTAAGGCCTGGAGGTCACGCGCCACACCACGTTTCCAACGTCATCCGCCACGAGGAGGGCGCCTTGGCGGTCGAGAGCAACGCCGACCGGCCGCCCATACGCATGACCTTCGGGATCGACGAAGCCGGTCAGCAGATCGATGGGCGGCTGCGGAAAAGGACGGCTCCCCTCGAAGGGCACGAACACGACCTTGTAGCCGCTGCGGGGACGACGATTCCACGAGCCATGCTGGCCGATGAACATACCGTGGGTGAAGGGTGCGGGCAAGGTGGTCCCCAAAGACCAGGCAAGACCCAGAGAAGCGGTGTGCGATCCAAGCGCGTAGTCGGGAACGATCGCGGTTGCGACGAGCTCAGGGTTTGGTGGTTTGACCCTCTTGTCGACGCGAGATCCAAAGTAGCTGTACGGCCACCCATAAAAGCCCCCGTCTTTCACCGAGGTCAGATAGTCGGGGACGAGGTCGCTTCCGAGTTCGTCCCGCTCGTTCACAACCGTCCACAAGGCTCCGCTGGCTGGCTCGAAGGCCATGCCGTTCGGGTTCCGCAGCCCGGTTGCGAAGAGCCGCTTGACTCCGGTCGCGAGGTCGATTTCCCAGATGGCGGCCCGGCCCTCTTCGAGGGCCATGCCGTTTTCCGCGACGTTGCTGTTAGAGCCGACGGTGGCGTAGAGCCTGGTCCCATCGGGGCTCGCGATGAGACTCTTCGTCCAATGGTGATTAAGCGTTCCGGCCGGCAGGTCCACCACCCGCGTCCCCCCGCCCGGGATCGTGGTGTCGCCCTCGACATAAGGAAAGCGAAGCACGGCATCCGAGGCCGCGACGTACAGCGAGTTCGCGACGAGGGCCATCCCAAACGGCGAGTTCAGACCAGAGAGCAGAACGGACTTCACCTCCGCGATGCCGTCTCCATCCGCGTCCCGCAGTAAGGTGATCCGATTGGCGCTCGGCACCGCGGCGCCCGCCTTCTTCATCACTCTCTTCATGAACCAGCCGCGGATCCCCTTCATGTCATCAGGCTTGGGCGGCGCGTTCGTCTCCGCGACCAGCACGTCCCCGTTCGGAAGGACAAAAAGCCAGCGCGGATGATCGAGCCCTGCCGCAAACGCGCCCACCGATGTGCCGGCCGCAGCCACCGGAGTCAGATTCGTGGGCCACCCCCGGGCAGGAGCGATATGGATCGTCGGTATCAGCTTGTGTCTTTCCTCGGGAAGCGCGGGCTTGGGGCCGGTGCCCGCCTCGATGGTCAATTTCGCGGCTTCGGCGCACGAACTCAGGGTCAGGGCCCCTCCTCCGATCAGGAAGAGAAAAACCGACGCGCCAAGCAGCCGTCCAATGGAGGTCTTTAGGGAAGGGGCCATGTGGTTTTTCTCCTGGTGTCTTGACGGAACTGAAGCTCGCTCGCGGTGAGAACGCGCGCCGACACTATTGGAAAGCATCGGTGGGTTCTGTGCGCTGAGTAACGTAGCGGCGGTCCGAAAAGGCTGGCCGCGCGGATCCATCACCGATCCCGAAACCACCGGTCTTCGTCCGCCAAACGCGCTCCCCGTCGTGCTCGTATGATGAGCACAGGTGTTTAAGGGACACGAACTCAATCGGAATGAAAATCAAGATGACGATTCTTAGAACGACGAGGTGAATCGGGAATTCGCAAAAGTGGAGATGCAGGCGTCCGACGACGACCGGAACAAATCCAAACTCGTCATCCTTGCCCAGTGGGAGAGTCGGCCGTGGACTGAAAAGATCAAGGAGCATGCCGCCGGGCCGGTCACACCCGAGACGGGGGAGGTGACCCCGTAGCCGGGGTCACCCCGGACGCTACTTCGCTTTGGACTCGGTCTTCGGCTTGGTGCAACCATAGTTGTTTCCACAGGTGCATTTGCCACGCTTATCGCAGGCGCACTTGGCGCGGCCACCTGCGGAGCAATTCAGGTCCTTTACCGCCGACGTCATCCGCGTCTATCTACCGCCCGACGCCAGCACCCTGCTGCCCTTGACCGACCATTGTTTGCGGAGCCGTAACTATGTGAACGTGATCGTGGCGGGCAAGCAACCGGAGTTGCGATGGCTGGACATGGACGCTGCGGTCAAGCACTGCGCAGCCGGTCTCGGCGTCTGGAAATGGGCGGGCAACGACCGCGGCCGCGCGCCGGATGTGGTCATGGCCTGCGCAGCCGATGTGCCACCTCTGGAAACGCTGGCCATGCGGTTGGTCAAGGACGTCATCGAGCGTGGGCCGAATCCGGGCTCACGCGGGGCTCAGTTGACGGAAATCATCGACGCCCCCCGCGCTGCCACCCGGTACGCCGGTCCCATCGGCAGTCATGGGATAGAATGAATTCCATGATCACGACCGTTACCCAGAAGAACATGGTTACCATACCTGCGTCCGTTGGACGGCTTTTCAACATTCAGCCCGGCTACCGGCTCGAATGGACGCCGGTCAAGAGCCCAGGTCGCGAACCCACGGAAATGCTGGTGAGAGTCATTCCGGACAAGAAGGGGATTGGGCGGGCCCTCATGGGAAAGGGAAAGAAGTTCTCACCACGCCGGGACTCCGTTTCGGACCTCGTGGCCGAGCGTGAGCGGGAAGGCTGAGCGGATGGCCCGCTACCTGCTCGACACCTCCGCGGTGCTCGCGCACTTTCGCAACGAGGCCGGGGCCGCGCAGGTGCAGGAACTCATCGAGGATGAAGGCTCGGAGATCCTCCTCGCGACACCAACTCTCGTCGAATTGCGGCGGCGCCTGAAGGAGCTCGGAGCGGGCGCCCGCGCGGTCGAGGATGCGGTCTCGGGATACGTCGAAATGGCCGACGAGGTCATCTCGATTGACGTTGACGCGGCCCACGCAGCATGGGAGGTGTCGCGCGGGGCCAGGCGGCGAGTCCCTCTAGTGGATGCACTCATTGCCGGCGCGGCCCGAAGGGCCGCGGCGACCCTCGTCCATCGCGATCCGCACATGGCGGGCATTCCCGCGAATCTCCTAACCCAGGTTCAGCTATGACGGCGCCCGTGATTCGCAGACTGCCTTCCGCCTGCGCTCCATTCCGGCTGTCGCCGAAATGACGGAGGGCGTGGGCATGCCCCCGGATTCGTTCGTCTCCGGCGGGGGTCGCGGAAGGGCCCCGCTCCGTCCACCGCAGGTAGATCGCACGGCGTACGAGACATCCAGGAAGAGGAGGTCCATCCCCATCTCGTGCTTCGTCGGCATCGGAGAAGTGACCGCCGGATTCATGGGATTTCGATAGAGCCGGTCATTCGCCTGGGGAATGAGACGCGCTACTCCCCTCTGGCCCGCGCCTTGCTCCCCTGGATGCTGAACGTCTCCCCGCTCCGGGGAGAGATCGGGAACGGGGAGGTTGGCATGGCGAAGTGGGCGATTGGCCGCGGGGGGATTTTCATCCTCGTCCTACTGGTGCTGGGTGTGGCGGGCGTGGGCGGGTACAACAGCCTGGTCGCGCTGGACCAGGCGGTCCAGGCTCTCGACACGGAACCGCCCGTCGGCCTTTCCACGCGTGGCGAGCACGCCTTCACCGTGCGTGACACCGGCGAAGAAACGCTCGGGCCGGAACTCCGGCCCTGAGGCGGGCGTCTCCGCCACGCGGAACCCGCCGAGGCAACCGGACAGGACGAGGACCACCGGCAGCGCGAGCAGCGCCTTTGGCGTGCGCATGAGACGCGTCTGAATCCGGACAACCAAGGCAGTCGGGAGCACCGCTGATGTTAGCGCGCCCGGGGCGGACGTCTGTGTGCGATCCCCGCGGGGCAACGCGCGTTTTCGCTTCCGCTCCCTCGTCGCCCTTGCTGCCGTGGTCCCTGCGGCGCTCACACCATCGAACTGATGAGGACGCAATTCGCCTGCGAATCGGAGTCGGACGGTTCGCGCGATCGCGGCGGCCGCGCGAGCTGCCATCGCCCCGGGGAAACGTGTTCCCAAACCCGGACGCTCTGGCCGCCCAATCACCGACTAGCCGTCGCCCGCAGGATACAGCCGCACTGGCTGATCGAATGGCGCGGGGACGATACGGTGCGGGTGGCGCCTAAAGGTGCCCCGGAGGCGGCTTCCGGTGTAAAGAAATTAGGGTCAAGTGTAGCGAGCGCATGATCTGGCCGGTCCGCGCCGATCTTGACAAGCCGCGCGCCGACCCGCAGAATGGACAGATAAGACACCATCTCGATTGGTGAGACGATCTTCGGGGAAGGAGCCGACCGTGAGACAACCTGTTCGCCGTCGGCCCGCGCCTCGCTGAAGGCATGATGCGGAGATATCGGTGGTTTGTCGTGGCAGTTGCGCTTGCCGCCCTCCCGGCCTTGTCGATTCGCGCCGCCCAAGGCCAGTCCGCGGCGCCGCCGTATGTCCTCAAAGACTTCTATGAGAAGCGCGAAGTGAGGATTCCGATGCGCGACGGGGTGAAGCTTTTCACCGTCCTCTACATTCCCCGCGACACTTCGAAGAAGTATCCCTTTCTGGTCACCCGTGACGCGTACGGGGTCCGGCCCTACGGCCCCGACAACTATCGCCCCTGGGCGGGCGCCTACGTCGACTTCAGCAAGGGAGGCTTCATCTTCGTCTATCAGGATGTGCGAGGGCGCTGGAAATCGGAGGGTGAGTTCATCCACCACGACCCCATCGTCGAGAAGCCGACCCGCCCGAACCCGAGCACTGACATGCGCGACACCGTGGACTGGCTTCTTGCGAACGTTCCGAACCACAACGGCTTGGTGTCGCAGCGCGGCGTGTCCTGGCCCGGCTGGGAGGCCGCGATGGGAATGATCGACGCGCACCCGGCGATCCGGCTGTCCTCGCCGCAAGCACCTCCCCAGGATCAGTTCCTTGGCGATGACTACCACTCGGGTGGCGCCTTCCAGCTCGCCTATGCGTTCCATTGGATGTCCGGGAACGCCCACAAGCGCGTCGCGCCGACCGAAGTAGCCGATCCGCCGTTCAACTACGGCACGCCCGATGGCTATCGCTTCTTCCTCGAACTGGGTGCGGCCGCGAATGCGAAAAAGTACTTCGGCGATGAAGTCCCCACTTATGACGACTTCATGAAGCACGGGACGTATGACGAGTACTGGCGCGCGCGCAACGTGCCCCAGCACCTTTCGGGAGTGAAGCATCCCGTCCTGATCGTGGGGGGCTGGCACGACGCCGAGGACTTTGCGGGCGTCTTCCACATGTTCCGCGGACTCGAGAAGCTGAGCCCCGGAAACAACACGCGGATGGTGGTGGGGCCCTGGGATCACGGGGGATGGGCGCGGAATCCGGGCGACGTGTTCTGGGGCATGCAATACGGCACTAAGACCGGAGAAGACTTCCGTCAGCAGGTGGAGTTGCCCTTCTTCCGCCAGCACCTCAAGGACGGGCCGCCCACGAATCTGCCGAAGGCCCTGATGTTCGAGACCGGGGGCAACCGATGGCGCCGCTGTGCGGAATGGCCGCCTGCGGGGAGCACGCCGCAGCGGATCTACCTGGGTGACAACGGGAGCCTTGGCTTCAAGGCTCCCGGGATTGCGGCCGCTCCGGCCTTCGATGAGTATGTGAGCGATCCTCGCAAGCCCGTTCCTTACACTTCCGAAATCATCGCGACGGAAGGAAGGCGCTGGACCGTCGAGGATCAGCGTTTCGTGGCTACGCGGCCCGATGTTCTTGTGTATGAGACGGCGCCGCTCACTGAAGACATCACGTTCGCCGGCCAGGCCGCGGTTGAACTGTTCGCATCGACCAGCGGAACGGACTCTGATTGGGTCGTGAAGCTGATCGACGTCTTTCCAAGTGACGCGAAGGATCCGACTCCGAATCCCCTAAACCTCAAGATGGCGGGATATCAGATGCTGCTGGTGGGCGACGTCCTTCGCGGGAAGTTCCGCAACAGCTTCGAAAAGCCCGAGCCCATGAAACCGGGCGAGCCGACCCGCATCGCTTTCGATCTGCCCGACCGCTACCACACGTTCCTGAAGGGCCACCGCATCATGGTCCAGGTGCAGAGCTCCTGGTTTCCGATGTTTGATCGGAATCCGCAGTCGTTCGTCGACATCTATCACGCGAAGCCCGGCGACTATCGTTCGGCCACGCAGCGCATCTATCGGGAGGCGGGCCACGCGTCCTCCCTGTCCCTGCCGGTCATGAAAGGCGGCGGTTGTCCGGTGGGCGCCGAGGATGGGAGGCATCCATGAATCGTTGTTCGTTCGTACTGGCATTTGCCGCCGGAGTTATCGGCTCCACCGTCGTCTGGGCGGGGGATCGGCCGAGCGTCGACGACCTCGTCGCCTTGAAGCGTCCGGGATCCGTGGCAATCTCTCCGGATGGCCGGATGGTGGCGTACACGATTCGCGAGGTCGAGTGGGCCGAGAACGAATACATCACGCAGGTCTGGCTCGCCGACGCGAATGGGGTGGCGAACCGGCAGATCACCCGCGGCAAGAAGTCGAGCGATGCGCCGGCCTGGTCGCCGGATGGGAAGCAGCTGGCCTTCGGCTCGGAACGATCAGGCAAGCGGCAGGTGTACGTGCTCGATCTCGCCGGCGGCGACCCAAAGGCGGTGACCTCGAATGATGAGGGTGTGATCGACTACGCTTGGTCGCCCGACGGTCGGTCGATTGCCTACACCGCGAACGATCCCAAGACCCGGGCCCGGAAGGATCGGGATGACCGTTACGGTGAGTTGGAACTCCATGATGAAGACCCGGTGCTGAGCCACCTGCACGTGGTTGACCTTGCCACGAACTTGGCGCGGCGGCTCACCCATGGTGCTTTCGCGGTCGGTCGATTCTCCTGGTCGCCCGACAGCGCCGAGATCGCGTTCGACCATCGAATCAACCGCGATCTCGGCCACGACTTCGACGCCGATATCTCGGTAGTGCAGATCCCCGACGGCGTTGTTCGCCCTCTCGTCACCCGGCCCGGCCTCGACGCGACTCCGATCTGGTCGCCGGACGGGAAGGCGATTGCGTTCACCACGACCGGAGGCAACGCCGCCGGTTACTACTACTCGGTGTACACCATCGGCATCGTCGGCTCCGGCGGCGGCCCGCCGCGATCGCTGGCGACGAAGGTCGTCGACAGTCCAATCTTCACCGCGTGGGCGCCCGACGGTCTGTTCCTGTGGAGCTTCGAGAAGACCTGGGCGTACTTCTACAAGGTCGACGCCGCGACCGGCGCCACCACCAGGCTCGCGCCCGCGACCGAATGGGTCGGCACCGGTTTCAGCCTGAGTCGCGACTACAAGACCGCGGCTTTCGTGGCCGCCGATCCATCGACGTATTCCGAGGTGTTCGTGGCGCCTGTGGCCACCATGCAGCCGCGTCGCATCACCGACCTTGGCGCGCAGGTTTCGGCGTGGCCGAAGATCCCGCGCGAAGTCGTCTCGTGGAAGAGCGCCGACGGAACGCAAGTCGAGGGCGTTCTTCATCGGCCTCCCGACTACAAGGCCGGGGAGCGGCGTCCGCTTCTCGTCGTGATCCACGGCGGTCCGGCCACCGCGTCGCGCGCGATTCAGTATGCGAACGCGAGCCCCACCTATCCGATTGAGGTCTGGGTCAACAAGGGGGCGTTCGTACTCGAACCCAACTATCGGGGCAGCAGCGGCTACGGCGAGGCCTTCAAGATGCTCAACATCAGGAACCTCGGCGTGGGCGACGCATGGGACGTCCTCTCCGGCATCGATTCACTGGTTGCTCGCGGCCTCGTCGATAAGGACCGGGTCGGCACGATGGGGTGGAGTCAGGGCGGCTATATCTCGGCGTTTCTCACTCTCCATGACAGTGCGCGGTTCAAGGCGGTGTCGGTGGGTGCGGGAATTTCCGACTGGATGACCTATTACGTGAACACCGACATTCACCCGTTCACGAGGCTCTACCTCAAGGCCACGCCGTGGGACGACCCGGCGATCTACGCGAGGACCTCGCCGATCACCTATGCGAAGGGCGCCAAGGCGCCAACCCTCATCCAGCACGGCAGCGCCGATCCGCGAGTGCCGCCGCCCAACGCCTACCAGCTCTACCAGGCGATCCACGATCAGAACGTGCCCGTGCGACTGGCCCTCTACAAGGGCTTTCCTCACAACCTCACAAAGCCGAAGGCCAATCGCGCCGCGATGGAACACAACCTCGACTGGTTCGGACACTGGATCTGGAACGAGCCGCTCGCGACACCGCTGGTCAACGGAAAGTAAGCGCTGCACTCAAACGCAGGAGGGAAGATGGCCGGTCAAAATCGTCGATCCGTTCTCAAGGGCGCGGGTGCCATGGTCGCGGGCTTTGCGTCGGGGACGGCACTCCCCGGCGCGGTGGAGGTAAGGGCGGCGAGCGAACGAAAGGCGCCGGACCTCATTCTCCGCAACGGCCGGGTCTACACCTCCGACGACTCGATGCCGCGGGCCGAGGCCTTCGCCATCACCGACGGCCGTTTCGCCGCGGTCGGCAGTTCGGCCGATGTCATGAACCTCAAGGGCCCGGGGACTGAGGTGATCGACGCCGGAGGGCGTCCGGTGTTCGCGGGCTTCATTGATGCCCACACGCATCCGGCCTGGGGCGGTGTCGAAGAGATCAGTTCTGTGAACTGTGACCTGGCAAGTATCGCCTTGATCAAGGCGGCCATTCGCAAGCGTGCGCTCGCAACCCCGAAGGGCGAGTGGGTCATCGGTTTCAAGTACGACGACACGAAGCCCGTGGAGGGTCGCCGCCTGCGCCGGGAAGACCTCGACGAAGCCGCACCCGACAATCCGGTGCAGGTCAAGCATCGGGGTGGCCACGTTCATTGGTTCAACTCTCCCGCCTTCGCGCTCGCCGGGGTGACCATGGCGACGCCGGATCCCGAGGGCGGCGCCTTTTTCCGTCGCGACGGCCAGCTCGACGGCGGGGTCGCGGAAAAGGCCCAGGCGCCTTTCGCGAAGGTGGTGCCGAAGGGGAGCACGCGGGAGCAGCGCCAGGCCGGCGTCGCCTTGATGGCGAAGCTGATGACCGCGGCCGGCCTCACCTCGGTGCACGAGGTCGAGTGTTCTCCCGGGTTCCTGACCGCCTACCAGGATGCCTATCGCGCGGGGGAGTTGCTCTTCAGGACCTACGTGCTCGTGCAGGGTTACGCGCCGATCTACCAGAACCTCAAGGACGCGGGCGTCTATGGCGGCCTCGGCGACGAGCACCTGCGCCTCGGGGGCGTGAAGTTCCTCGCCGACGGCTCGGCCCAGGAGCGGACGATGCGCATGAGCACGCCGTATGTCGGCCGTCCGAACGACTTCGGCATTCTCACCATGAGCCAGGAGGAGATCGACCATGCGGCCGACGAGGCCAACCGGCTCGGTTTTCAGATCGGCATCCACGCCAATGGCGACATCGCGATCGACATGGTTCTGAAGGCATACGAGAAGGTGAAGGCCGCGGGCGCCCGCCCGAACTACCGGCCGCGCATCGAGCACTGCTCGCTGGTCAATCCCGACCTCCTGAAGCGGATCAAGGCGGTGGGTGCGATTCCGCTTCCCTTCTATACCTACGCGCATTACCACGGCGACAAGTGGGTCGAATACGGTCCGGAAAAGATGCAGTGGATGTTCGCGCACCGTTCCTTCCTCGACTACGGCATTCCCGTGGCGCCCGCGTCCGACTACATCCCCGGGCCCTTCGAGCCCATGATGGCGATCCAGAGCATGGTCACCCGCAAGGATTTCAAGGGTCGGGTCTGGGGACCGAATCAGCGGATCACCGTGGCCGAGGCGGTGAAGATCTGCACGATGGGGGGCGCATACGCGTCGTACGAGGAGAAGGTCAAGGGTTCGATCACCGCGGGGAAACTGGGTGACTTCGTGATCCTCGACCAGGACCCGCACGAAACGGACCCCGACGCGATCAAGACGATCCCGGTCGTTCGCACCGTCGTGGGCGGCAAGACCGTTCACTCTCTTTAGCGTGGTGAGGTTCATCTCATGAAGAAGATGTTGGTTCTGGCCCGGGCCTTTGGCGCCATGGCCCTCCTCATGGCCTCGCTCCTCGCGGTTGCGCCCGGGTCTGCCGCGGATCGGCCGCGCGTTCACATGCTCTCCACCGGCGGGACGATCGCGGGCGGTTCAGCCGGGCCCTTGAATGCGGCGAACCTCCTCGAACGAGCGCCCGAGATTGCGAAGATCGCCGACGTGACCTTCGAGGACTTCTCCAACATCGACAGTTCGCGCATGACCCCGGAGATTCAACTGCGTCTGGCCAAGCGCGTCCGTGAGATCTTCGCGAAGGAGCCGGGTGTTGCCGGAATCGTCGTCACGCACGGGACGGACTCGCTGGAGGAGTCCGCTTTCTTTCTTGAATTGCTCGTCGATTCGGACTGCCCGGTGGTGTTCGCCGCCGCCCAGCGGCCGCCTCGCGAAGCGGATTCGGACGGGCCGCGCAATCTGCTGAACGCGGTGCGGATCGCGTCCTCGCCCGCGTCGCGCGGACTGGGCGTCATGGTCACCCTCAACAGCGAGATCAACGGTGCGCGGGACGTTCGCAAGACCCACTCGGTCTCCCTCGATGCCTTCCGCGCGCCCGGGGTCGGCCCGCTCGGCTATGTCGACGGGGCCGAGGTCGTTTTCACGGCTCGTCCTTCGCGCCGATTCCATCTGGCGGCCGAGGCGGTGGAGCCGCGAGTCGACCTGCTGACCCTCGTGGCCGGAAGCGACGCGAGACTGATTGACGCCGCCGTGGCCTCCGGTGCCAAGGGCCTGGTCATCGAGACGTTCGGTCGCGGCAACGTGCCCGAAGGCGCCATGGAGGGCGTGACCCGCGCGCGCAAGCAGGGCGTGGTGGTGGTGTTCACCACCCGCACGCGCGGCGGACGCGTGGAAGTGGATGAGAAGGCGAAGGCGCTTGGCGTTATCGGCGGGGAAGACCTCGACGGCCTCAAGGCCCGGATGGTTCTGGTTGCCGCCCTTCCGCGCACCACCGATTCCGCCACGCTGCAGGGCTATTACGCTCGCCTCACCGGTCGTTGATTCGCGGGTCACCGCGCAAGGGAGAACAATGAAACTCGAAATTTTCGAAATGGAACGATTCCAGTCGATCTGGGAGAACCGCGTTGAGCACAATCTCTCGGAGAGCGGCGTCCACCCGATGTCGCTCGGCGAGCTGGTTCCATCGCAGGATCGCGCCGCGCTCTTCGACGAGCGCTTTATCTACGTGCAGACGAACGGCTCCCTCGGGCTGAGGGAAGCCATCGCGTCGTGGCACCCGGGCGCTAACGCGGACAACGTGGTGGTGGGCAACGGCACCTCCGAGGCCAACTTCATCAGCATCTGGCGTCTGGTCGAGCCGGGCGACGAAGTGGTGATGATGCTCCCGAACTACATGCAGATCTGGGGCGTGGTGCGCGGGCAGGGTGCGACCGTGGTGCCGTGGCGGCTCAGCGAAGAGCGGGGATGGGAGGCCGATGTCGATGAGCTCGCGTCCCTGGTCACGCCGCGCACGAAACTGATCGCGGTCTGCAATCCGAACAATCCGACCGGATCCATCCTGAGTGAAGCCGCGATGCGCGCCATCGTCGCGGTGGCGGAGAAGGCCGGGGCCTGGGTCCTGGCCGACGAGGTCTATCGCGGCGCCGAACTCGATGGCCGCGAAACGCGGAGCTTCTGGGGATTGTCGGATCGCGTGCTCGTGGCGGGCGGCCTGAGCAAGGCCTACGGACTACCCGGACTCCGCATCGGCTGGGTGGTGAGTCAGGCTCCTTTGATCGCCGAGTTGTGGGCGCGCAAGGACTACCTCAGCATCTCGCCGGGTTCGCTGTCCGACCGGCTCGCGCAGGTGGCGCTGCGACCCGACGTGCGGCCGAAGATCCTCGAACGCACCCGGGGGATCGTCAATGCGAACTTCCCGGTCCTGGTCGAATGGATGAAGCGTCATGGCGAGGGCTTCCGTCTCGTCCCGCCCCGCGCGGGAGCGATCGCCTATCCGCGCTACTCCTGGCCGATCAATTCGACGAAGCTCGTCGAGCGATTGCGCGATGAGGAGAGCCTGCTCATGGTGCCGGGCGATCAGTTCGGCATGGACGGCTACCTGAGGATCGGCCTCGGCAACGAGCCCGCGGGCCTCAAGGCAAGCCTCTCGCGAATCGATCGGGTCCTCGCGTCGCTGGGGCCTGCGCCGGGCTTCAAGTCCTGACCGCGCGAGCAGGGAAGCCATGAAGAACACGACGAAGCGGAACGTGATCGCTCTTGTTGTTGCCGGTCTCGCCTCGTTGGCGACCGCGCAGACTACGCCGGCGCCTGCCGCTCCCGCCCCTCCCGAGTTTGGGCCCGCCCACGGCACATTGATGATCATCGGTGGCGGATCGAAGAGCGAGGCGTTGCTCAGCCGCTTCGTCGCCATGGCCGGCGGTCCAGACGCCTCCATCCTCCTGGTTCCCACCGCGCAGGGAGGCGACGACCGCATCTACTACTGGGAAGATCTCCAGGATCTTCGACAGGCGGGCGCCCGCAACGTGAAAGTGCTGCACACCCGGGATCGCAAGGTGGCCGACTCCGAGGCATTTGTCGCGCCCATCAAACAGGCCATGGGCGTCTTCTTCATGGGCGGCCGCCAGTGGCGCCTCGCCGACGCCTACCTCAACACCCGCACCCACACGGAACTTCGCGCGCTGCTCGATCGTGGCGGCATCATCGCGGGCACGTCGGCAGGCGCTTCGATCCAGGCCTCGTTCCTCGTGCGGGGCGAGAGCACCGAAACCCAGGTGGGCAACACGATGATCGGCGACCACACCGAGGGGATGGGCTTCCTCAAGGGCGTCGCCATCGATCAGCACGTCCTGAAACGCAACCGCCAGTTCGACCTGATCCCGGTGATCGAAGCGCACCCCGACCTGCTGGGGATTGCGATCGATGAAGACACCGCGATCATCGTCCGCCGCGATCGCTTTGAGGTCGCGGGCGCCAGCTATGTCCTCATCTACGACCACTCGAGAATGGTCAGCAAAGGCGGACAGTTCTATTTTCTGGCTCCCGGCGACACCCTCAACCTGAAGACGCGCGAGGCCCAGCGTCCGCAGCCGACGGGCGCGCCGATCGACCGGGTCATCAAGCAGCCCTGGAAGAAGTGACGGCCGGCGTTCGCGTCCTGCGAGAGGCCGAGATCCGCGGGCTGATCGGTCCGCGGGAGGCCCTCGGCGCGGTTCGCGATGGGTTCGCCCGTCTGGCTCGCCGCGAGGTGACCCTGCCCGGAGTCATTGGCTTCGACATTCCCGCGTACCAGGGCGAAGTCCACGTGAAGGGCGCGCACATTCACGGGTCGCCGTCCTTCTCGATCAAGGAAGCCGCGGGCTTCTACGCGAATGCGCAGCGGGGGCTGCCGGTGTCGAGCGGAGTGGTGATGGTCTTCGATGCCGCCACCGGCTTCCTGCAGGCGATCCTGCTCGACAACGGCTACCTCACCGAATTGCGCACGGGTGCGGCGGGAGCGCTTGCCGCCGACCTGCTTGCTCGCCGCGAGATTGAAACCGTCGGCCTCATCGGATCCGGCGGACAGGCGCGCTATCAACTCGAAGCCCTGCTCGAGGTCAGGAAACCTCAGCGCGTGCTCGTCTGGGGCCGCTCGCACGAGCGCGCCGAGGCCTATGCGCTCGAGATGAGCGGAAGCTTCGGCTTGCCGGTGCGTGCGGTTGGATCAGCGAGAGAGGCGGTCGAGTCGAGCAACCTCGTTGTTACGACTACGCCGTCGCGCGAGGCCATCGTTCGCGCCGAGTGGCTTAAGCCGGGCGTTCACATCACCGCGATGGGATCCGACGGTCCGGACAAACGCGAGCTCGAGAGCGCGGTGCTCGCGCGCGCCGACAAGGTCGTGGCCGATCGTCTCGATCAGTGCCTGCGCCTCGGCGAGATCCACCACGCGGTGGCCGAAGGCGGGCTCGACCCGGCGCGTGTCTACGCTGAGTTGGGGGAGATCGCGGCCGGGCTGAAGCCAGGACGCGAGTCCGATGGGGAGATCACCATTGCCGATCTCACGGGCGTCGGAGTGCAGGACGCGGCCGTCGCCGACTTCGTGGCCGCCGCGGCCACGAAGGCCGGCCTCGGCGACATGCTTGCGCCGTAGGGCGAAGTCGAGGAGGAGCACCCCAACGCCCTCCCGACGGTCGGCAGATCAGCGTCGAGATCGAGTGGTGCGAGAGGCACGTGATGGGCCGGACGTACGTGCGCGGGACCGCCCCGAAGGGCAACTGAGAAGGCGCGCCCGCTCAGGGGCGGGTGAGGGCGAGGACCAGCAGCAGCGCGCGCTGCGTTCCTTTCCACGAGTCGGTCGAGTCGAAGACCTCGTTCAGCGAGTGCCCGCCTTTCCCGTCGCCGCCTCCGTCGAGGGTGACCGCGGGAATGCCCATAGACATCGGAATGTTCGAGTCGGTGGTCGCGGAGAAGATCTGGATGGGCAGGCCGAGCGCCTTCGTCACGGAAATGGTGGCCTGGACCATCGGGGAGTTGAGCGGCGTGACGCCGCCCAGGCGTCCGCCGAGATCCTCCCACTCCACGCTGACCGCACCCCTGCCGTTCCACCGGGCGTTCTCTTCCTGGATGCCTTTGGCGATGGCCTCGTGCAGCTTTGCGTCAAGAGCCTGAAGTGCCGGCGCATCGTGGGACCGGATGTCGATCTCCATCCAGGCCTCGAACGCGATCGAGTTGATGGAGGTCCCGCCGTTGATCCGGCCCACGCTGAACGTCGTCCGCGGATCCTTTGGAACCTCCAGGTCTGAGATGTGGGCGATCGCCCGACCCAGGGCATGCACGGGATTGGCGTTGCCGAAGGAGAAGTAGGAGTGGCCACCCGGGCCTTTCACCGTCACCTTGTAGCGACGGGTGCCCACGCCCACGTGGACGAAGCCGGTTCCCGAGCCGTCGATGGAGACGAAGCGGTCTATGCGGTCCTTCAGTTCGACATCGAAGAGATGCTTCACCCCGCGAAGGTTGCCTAGCGCCTCCTCGCCGACATTCGCCACGAATGTGATCGGGCCCTCGGTCTCGACCTTCGCCTGCTGTAGCGCTCGCACTATGCCGATGAGCGTCGCCAGCCCGCGACAGTTGTCGCCGATGCCGGGACCCCTGAACAGCGGGCCCTCACGTTTCACCTTGAGGTCGGTCCCGGTGGGGAAGACGGTGTCGAGGTGGGACGCGAGGACGACATGGGGCCGCGGCTTTTGCCCCGGACGCTCGCCCAGCACGTTCCCCGCGGCATCGATGCGGACGTTCTCGAGTCCAGCGCCCTCGAACGCGGACTTGAGGACTTTGGCTCGCGCCTCTTCATGGAAACTGGGGGCCTCGATCTCGCACAGCCTCACCTGTTCCTCAAGGATCTGCGGCTCGTTGCTGCGCGCGGCATCGAGGGCGGCGCGTACCGAGGCGTCCGCCATGAGCCGGTCTCCGATATCGGCGGCTCCTTCCTGGGCGAAGGCGGGGGCGGCGAGAAGGGCGGAGAGGAGAGCGGCGCAGGCCGCGTTGTTGGGCGGATGCGAAACGTACTGGCTCGGAGTCATGAATGTCCTCGATCATTTCGATTTTCACAATGTGGGGCTTGACAACCCCGATGGACAGGCTTCACAATCGTATCAATAAGATAACGTCTCACATAATGAGACATACAAGGAGAAGAGAAATGAGAGCACTTCTGGTTCGCATCACGGCCCTGTGTGCGTCGCTCGTGGCCCTCGCCCCCACCCCCGCATCGGCCCAGGTGATCACAGCCGAAATCTCGGGCGTGGTCATGGATGCTTCGGGAGCGATTCTGCCCGGGGCCACGGTCACGGCCAGGAACATCGGCACCGGTTTCGAGCGGACGGCGGTGTCGAACGCGAAGGGCCGGTTCTCGCTTCTCAGCATCCCCGCCGGCTCGTACAAGATTACGGTGGACCTGTCCGGATTCCGTCCGGGCGTTCGCGAGGGCATTGAGATGAGCCTCAACCAGAAGAGCGAGATCGACTTCAAGCTTAGCCTGGCCAGCGTATCCGAAAACGTCACCGTCGAGGGGGCCGCTCCCCTGATCTCCACCACCGACGGCGTGGTCGGGAAGACCATAACCACCGCCGAGGTCGACGCGATTCCGAGCCTTGGCCGCAACTACCAGAATCTTGTTGCCCTGGCCCCGGGAGTGCGAAGCACGGAGAGCAGCCTGCCTCGCATCGGCGGCAATGCGTACTATGCGAACAGTTGGAAGATCGACGGCGTCGAGAACGACCAGGAGAGCGTTGCCGGACCCCAGAGCCGTGTCACACAGGACGCGGTGGCCGAGGTGCAGGTCCTTACCAACCAGTTCTCCGCAGAGTTTGGTCGGGCCCTGGGCGGCGCGGTGAACGTGATCACGCGCTCGGGCACCAACGACTTCCGCGGCCGCGTGTTTTATTACGGCCAGAACGGCACGTGGAATGAGAAGAACTTCTTCGCCAAGAGCGCGCCCAAGCCGACCAACAAGACCAAGCTCTTCGGGGCGACCCTCGGAGGACCGATCACGCGGGACAAGACTCACTTCTTCGCCTCGATCGAGCGGATAGAGACCGACAATCCCATCACCCTTCGCGATCTGGCCCAAGGCGGCGCCTCCGTGAATCTGATCTCGCCATTCCGCGGGTGGGGCGGCTTTGGGAAGATCACTCACCAGCTGAACGCCAAGCACACGCTTCAGTTGTCCTACCTGCTCGACAAGAACACCACCGAGAACGCCAACGTCGGCGGCATCGGTCAGATCGACAACGGCTTCACCCGCCCCAATCGAAATGACACCGTCATCCTCGGGGACGTGGGAGTGCTGTCGCCGGGAATGGTCAATGAGCTGCGCATTCAGTGGCAGAGGAACGATCGACTGGCCGAGCCCAATTCGGCAAACGGGCCCGAGATCGCGCGGCCGAGCTCGCGGACTGGCCGTAACTCAGGAGGACGTTTTGGACAGCTCGAGCAGAAGGTCCAGATAAGCGACCGCCTCACCAAGGTGTCCGGCGATCACACCTTCAAGACCGGGGCGAATCTTCAGTTTGTCTACGGAACCAAGTGGTTCTTCGAGTCGAATTTCGGCGGGGCCTATGTGTTTGACACGGATCGGCCGTTCAACGCCGCCGACCCGAGCACCTATCCCATTCGGTACTCGATCGGGTCGGGTACGCCGGAAGCGTCGGTGAACAACAACATTTTCGGACTGTTCGCGGAAGACGCCTGGAAGGTTCGGCCGAACTTCACCCTCAACCTTGGTCTCCGGTACGACCGTGAGAGCGGAAATGCGGTCGAGACCTTCAAAGGATTCCCAGACAACAACAACGTGGCGCCCCGCGTGTCGTTCGCCTGGACCCCGGGCAATGATCGCAAGACATCGATTCGGGGTGGCGTCGGCCGTTTCTACTATCGGCTCAACGGCAATCTCGGCGTCAACATGATCATCCAGGGTGCGCCGCCTCCAGACGGCATCGGCACCACGGTGCAGCGCGTGATTGTGAACCCCGGGTACCCGAGTCCTTCCGGCCCCAACCCCCGCGGCACCACCACCACCCAGCAGAGCCTGAAGACCGGCGGCTACAGTGACGGAAACGAGCAGACGCCCTATGCGGACCAGCTCAGCGTCGGGGCGTCGCGCGAGTTCGGCGGCAACTTCGCGATTTCCGCCGACTACGTGATGACGCGCGGCAAGCACTACGTGCGCGCCGCCGACAAGAACTTCCCCAATCCAGTCACCGGGCTCAAGCCCCGGCCGGACTATGCACAGTACTGGGTTTACGATACCAACGGGCACATGTGGTACGACGGCCTGCTCGTTCGCCTCGAGAAGCGGATGTCCCACAATTATCAGTTCAGTCTTGCCTACACCCTCTCCAAGACGCAGGACGACACCTGGCCTCAATTCATCACCCAGGGTGGCGGCCCGCAGGCGTGGTACAACCCCGACGCCGAGAAGGCCCTCTCCGCGACCTCCGGTCTGAACGCCGATGACGATGAACGTCACCACGTCACCCTGAGTGGTCTGGTCAAGCTGCCCCTTGGCTTTGACCTCAGCGGCGTCCTGCAGTACAACAGCCATCGGGTCTTCAACATCACCACCGGCCGTGACAACAACGGTGATGGCGTTCTGGCCGATCGTCCGAACTTCGTCAATGGGGCGTACGTGGATTCTGGCACTGGACCGGGCGTACAGGGCAACCTCGGAAAGAACGCCGGCATCGGACCGAACTACTTCGCGATTGACGCCCGGCTCGCCAAGGTGGTGAAGCTCAAGGACAGATCGTTCCGGCTCATCGGCGAGGCCTTCAACCTGACCAATCGGGTCAACTACTCGGCCATCCAGGGAAACATCCGGTCGGCCACATTCAACACCCCGATCGCGGCGCGCCGCCCCCGCACGATCCAGGTCGGCGCGCAGTTCGACTTCTAGGACTGCCGTCGTAGCGGGCGCTTCCGGAACTCCTCCTCCGGAAGCGCCCTTTTGCCGCACCGCCCGCACGCGCGGAACCCTCCGACGTTCATCCGCGAGGACCTCGATGAGACCCCATTTCGCCGTCCGCGTGTTCTTCGGTCTGCTCACCCTGCTGCCCGCGCAATGGGTGGGGGCCGAGGACCATTTCTCCAGGGTGGAGGCGATCTCGAACCACATCGAGACCGTTCTCAAGCAATACAGCGTGCCGGGCGCAAGTATCGCGGTCTTTCGCGACTTCGAAATCGAATGGGCAAAAGGCTTCGGTGTCGCCAACATGGACACGAAGAAGCCGGTGGACACCCTCACCCTTTTCCAGGCGGCCTCGATCAGCAAGCCGGTCGCCGCTCTGGCCGTGATGAGGCTGGTGCGTGAAGGCCGACTGGATCTCGACAAGAACGTCAACGAGTATCTGACGAGCTGGAAGCTTCCCGAGAACGACTTCACGTCGGCGAAGCCTCTTACCCTGCGTCACATCCTGAGCCACATCGGCGGGCTCAATATCGGCGGGTTCAAGGGCTATGAGGCGGGGGCGCCGGCGCCGACCGTCCCCCAACTGTTAGACGGCAAACCGCCGGCGAACTCGGAGGCGGTCCGGGTCACCCAGCCGGTCGGAGTCAAGTGGGAGTACTCCGGCGGGGGTACCACGATCATGCAGCAACTACTGGTCGACGTTTTGAAGATGCCTTTCCCGGAGATCGCTCGGCGTTTCAGTCTCGACCCGGTGGGTTTGTCATTCAGCACCTACGAACAGCCCCTTCCCGCGCGCCTGGCGCCCTTCGCGTCCGCCGGCCATGAAAAAGGGAAGTTGATTGCGGGGGAACGACATGTCTATCCCGAGATGGCGGCGGCGGGTCTTTCGACCACGGCGAGCGACCTCGCGCGCTTTGCGATCGCGATCCAGAAGGCGCGGCTCGGTCAGAACCCAGGCCTGCTTTCATCTGAGCTCGCGAATGCGATGACCACTCCGGTGCTTCCGGACAGCTTCGGTCTCGGCTTTGAGTTGTTTCGGAAGGTCGATGCCGAAAGGCGCTTCTTCGGACACACCGGCGGAAACGCGGGATATCGATGCTGGCTGCTGGCTACTCGAACCGGCGGCAACGGTGTCGTCATCCTGACCAACGGTGACGAGTTCAAGGCCGTCTCCGAGATCGCCCTTCGCATCATCGCCGAGTACGGCTGGTAGGAGAGTCCCTGATGTGGTTCCAGAGGATGTCGTTGGAAGACTGGTTCGATACCCACCAGTACAACACCCGGTACGACGTGGGAGAGAGCGCCATCAAGTTTCTCAAGGCCGGGGACCTCGGGCTCGACCTGAACTCGATCGAGCTTCGCTACGGGCACCACACCGGCGCCCCGGAACTGCGGCGCGAGATCCTCAAGGAGTACCCGGGCCTTCAGGAGAACGACCTGCTCGTCACCTCGGGGGGAGCGGAAGCGATCTTCTCGATCTGCGTGGCCCTGCTAAAGCCCGGCGACCACGTCATCGTCGAACATCCCAACTATCCGTCGCTCTATGAAGTTCCCCGCGGTTTGGGTTGCGACGTGGAGTTGTTCACGCTCGACTTCGATCAACAGTTCGAGCCGGATCTCGACCGTCTCGAGGCGATGATCACGCCGCGCACGCGTCTCATTCTCTTCACCCATCCGAACAATCCCACCGGCTCGATGATCACGGCCGAGCAACAGGCGCGGCTCATCCGCATCGCCGAGTCCCGCAAGATTCACCTGCTCTTCGACGAGACCTACCGGCGTCTTGCCTTTGGCGAACCCCTGCCCGCCGCCGCCTCGCTCAGTCCGTGGGCCATCAGCGTCACGAGCATGTCCAAGGTGTACGGCCTGCCCGGGATACGCATCGGCTGGCTCGCCACGAGGTCGCGCGAGGTCGTCGCAGGCGTCCTGGCCGTCCGCGAGCAGGTCACGATCACGAACAGCGCGCTCAGCGAGGCGATTGCCCTCAAAGTCCTGGAACGACGCGACGAGTTCATCGATCGGGCACTCGCGCACGTGAGGCAGAACCTGGCCATTGCGACCGCCTGGGTCGAAGGCCGGAACGAAATCGAGTGGGTGCGTCCGAAGGGCGGCGTGGTCGCCTTCCCAAGGCTGCGCGCGGGGCGCGTGGCTGATCCCGAGGCCTTGTACCGCTCGATCGTGGTGGACCACAAGGTCTTCACGATTCCGGGCCGTTGCTTCGACGCTGACAATCGCTTCTTCCGCCTGGGCTTTGGCGCGACTCCGGCCGAACTGACCGAGGGACTGCGTCGCGTGGGGCTCGCCCTCGATGCCGCGGTGGACGCCTAGGCTGACGGTCGTATGAATGAGCGCGTCATCGGAGTGCTGGGCGGCATGGGTCCGGAGGCGACCCTCGCGTTCTACGGGCGGCTCATCGAGAACACGCCGGCCCGCAAAGACCAGGACCACGTGCGGGTGATCATCGATTCCAACCCCAAGGTGTCCGACCGCACCGCGGCCCTGCTCTGGGGAGGCGAGTCGCCGGTGCCGCTCATGACCAGCGGCATCGAAGCGCTCGAGCGCGCCGGGGCCGAGTTCGTGGTTATTCCCTGCGTATCCGCCCATGCCTTCCTCGACGAACTGAGACGACGCGTCCGGATTCCCGTGCTCTCGATCTTCGATGCCGTGGCCGAACGGGTCCGTCAGGAACTCCCCGGCGTTTCGCGGATCGGACTGCTCGCGACCACCGGCACGGTGACCGCCGGTCTCTTTGAGCGGCGGCTCGCCGAGTCGGGCCTCGAGGTGATCGTGCCCGGGAACGAGGATCAGCCGCGGCTGATGGCCGCGATCTACGGGATCAAATCGTCGGGGGGCCGGGACGCCCGCGCGCGCGCGGCCGCCGAAGTGCGGAGCGTGGCCGAGCGTGTCGTCGCTCTCGGCGCGGAGGGCATTGTGCTCGGCTGCACGGAACTTCCCCTGGCTCTTGGGCCCGGCGACGTCAGCGTCCCGGTGATCGATTCGCTCGTCTCGCTCGCCCGCGCCGCGTTGCGGGTGGCGGGCCGGGAGGCCATAGACTGGTCGGCGGCCGCCTCGGAGGCCCATCCATGACTTCGAACCCGCGGGACGCCGGTCTCGATACCGAGTTCGCCAGGGGTCTCGGCGCGTTCGACGCGACCATGGTCGTGGTCGGCTCGATGATCGGGTCGGGCATCTTCCTCGTGTCGGCCGAGATGTCCCGCGTGCTCGGCAGTCCAGGCTGGCTGATCGTCTCGTGGCTCTTCACTGCGGCTCTGACCCTCGCCGCCGCTCTATCGTATGGCGAACTGGCCGCCATGATGCCGCGTGCGGGGGGGCAGTACGTCTACCTTCGCGAGGCGTTTTCCCCCCTCTGGGGATTTCTCTACGGGTGGACTCTCTTCCTCGTGATTCAAGCCGGAACCATCGCGGCGGTGACCGTGGGTTTCTCGCGCTATCTGGGCGTTTGGGTTCCCGGGATTTCCGAGGACTATTACCTGATTCCTCCCGTGCATCTGACGCAGAACTATGCGCTGTCGCTCTCCACCACCCAATTGCTCGCGATCGTGGTCATCGCCTTCCTGACCTGGACCAACACGCGCGGCCTTGAGTGGGGGAAGCTCATCCAGAATGTCTTCACGTCCGCGAAGACCATAGCTCTCGCCGGCCTCGTCGTAGTCGGACTGTTCGCCGGATGGAATCACGCGGCGGTGTCCGCCAACTTCGGTGATCTGTGGACGATCCGCGGGGCGGTGCCGGTGGCGCCCGGCCTGACCCCCGAGACGGGGTTCGGGTTGTTCGTGGCCCTGTGCGTCGCGCAGGTTGGATCGCTCTTCGCCGCTGACGCCTGGAACAACATCACCTTCACCGCGGGCGAAGTGAAGGATCCGCGGAAGAACATTCCGCTCGCGCTCGCCCTGGGAACCGGCCTCGTGATCGGTCTCTACGTGCTGGCCAACCTCGCGTACCTCGTGACCCTTCCCTTCGGGCAGATTCAGAACGCGGCATCCGATCGCGTGGCCACCGCGACGCTTGAAGCGGTGCTGCCCGGGAAGGGCGCCCTCATCATGGCGGTGGGGATCGTGATCTCGACCTTCGGTTGCGCCAACGGGCTGATCCTCGCCGGAGCCCGCGCGACCTACGCCATGGCCAAAGACGGGGTCTTCTTCCAGGCCGCAGGGCGTCTCAATGGCGCCCAGGTCCCGGCGTGGGCCCTGGTCCTGCAAGGGGTGTGGTCGTGCCTGCTGGTCCTGCCCCGCACCTACAACCCGGCGACCCAGGCCTACGGGAATCTGTACAGCAACCTCCTCGACTACGTGATCTCCGCGGCGCTTCTCTTCTACATCCTGACCATCCTCGGCCTGTTCCGGCTTCGGAAGACCCGACCGGATGCGGAACGGCCCTATAGGGCGATCGGCTATCCGTTTGTGCCCGCGCTATACGTGGCCGCGGCGTGCGTGCTTCTTTCGACGCTTTTCGTCTATCGCAACGCCACCACCTGGCCCGGCTTCGCCATCGTGGCCCTGGGCGTCCCTGTCTATTTCATGTGGTCCCGCCCGAAAGCCTGAGAAGAAATGGCCGAAGTTCGCTCCTCCGCCTTTCGGACCGACCTTCTCCAGGGCCGCGCTGCACTCGTGACCGGTGGGGGGACGGGGATCTGTCGCGGCATCGCCCATGCCCTCGCCGCCCACGGCGCGGATGTGGCGATCACCAGCCGCCGGGCTGATCACCTCGAAGGCACCGCGCGCGAGCTCGAGGCCATGGGCGTCAAGGCCGTGGCGATCGCCGCGGATGTGCGCGACCCGGCGGCCGTGGACGGAGCGATCAAGGCGGCGGTGGACCGATTCGGTCGTCTCGACATCGTGGTGAACGGTGCGGCCGGGAACTTCGTCTGCGCCGCCGAGGATCTCTCGCCCAACGGCTTCGGCACCGTCGTCGACATCGACCTCAAGGGCACGTTCAATGTCAGCAAAGCGGCCTTCCCGCATCTCAAGGCGCGCGGCGGCGTGATCCTCAACATCAGCGCCACGCTTCACTACCTCGGCACCGCGTCCCAGATTCACGTGTCGGCGGCGAAGGCGGGTGTCGATGCGGTGACCCGCACCCTCGCGGTCGAGTGGGGCCGCCACGGCATCCGCGTGAATGGCATCGCCCCCGGGCCCATCGATGGGACCGAAGGGGTCAAGCGCCTGCTCGAGGGAGACAAGCGCGAACGATCGAGGCGACTCAATCCGCTGGGGCGGCTGGGAACGACCGACGACGTGGCCGATGCCGCCCTGTTCCTGTGTTCGGACGCGGCCACCTTCATAAATGGGGTGACGCTGGTGGTGGACGGAGGGCAATGGCTTGCCTCATATCGTGTGAGCGGTGAGCCCGCGGCCCTCGAGGATCGGGAGGTGTTGTCATGATCGAAACAACGGAAAGATACCGAGTGCCGGAAGGCACGGCCGTTTCTTACCGGGGCGAGGCGGCCCATTCGCGCGCCCTCTTCGCGCGCGCGGTCAAGGTGATGCCCGCAGGCAACACCCGTCACTCCGTGGCCCTTAGTCCCTATCCGGTCTACATCGAGAGCGGAAAGGGCTGCCGGGTGCGCGATGTCGAGGGCGAAGAGCGAATCGACTTCCTCAACAACTTCACCTCGCTCATCCTGGGCCACGCCGATCCGCAGGTGACCGCGGCCGTCCAGGCGCGCATGGCGCTCGGTACCGCCTTCGCGGGGCCGACCGAACTCGACGTGGAACTGGCCGAGTTGCTGACCGAGCGGGTCCCCGCCATCGAGCGCATCCGCTTCTGCAATTCGGGGAGCGAAGCCATCATGCTCGCGGTCAAGGCGGTACGCGCGTTCACCGGGCGAGCCAAGGTCGCGAAATTCGAGGGCGCCTATCACGGCATCTACGACTACGCCCAGATGAGCGAGGTCTCGGCGCCGGAGAACTGGGGGCCGGCGGATCGACCCAACAGCGTCCCGGATCCGGGTTCGGCTCCCGGAGCGGCGGTAGACGTCGTGGTGATGCCGTGGAACGACGCCGAGGCCTGTGAACGGTTGATCGAGGAGAACCACCAGGATCTCGCCGGGGTCATCGTCGATGCTCTCCCCCTTGGCCTCAGTATGGTGGCGCCGGAATCTGGCTTCCTCGAAAGAATCCGCGAGGTCACGAGGCGTCGCGGGATCCTGCTCGTGGCCGATGAAGTTCTGAGCTTCCGCCTTGGGTACCACGGCGCCTTCCACGGCATCGGCATCCTGCCCGATGTCACCTGCCTCGCGAAGATCATCGGCGGAGGCTTCCCGGTGGGTGCGATCGGCGGCAGCGCGGAGGTCATGGAAGTCTTCGACCACCGCCGACCGAACGCTGTGCACCACGGGGGCACCTATAACGGGAATCCCGTGACCATGGCCGCCGGACTTGCCACTCTGCGTCAGATGACGCCCGAGGCCTACGACCGGCTCAACGGTCTGGGCGACACCCTGCGAGCGGAGATCGCCCGCATGCTGCGCGGGCGAGGCATCGCCGCCCAGGTGCTTGGGCGGGGCTCGCTCTTCTGCGTTCGCCTGACCGACCAGCGCCTGCGCGACTGGCGCTCTATCAGCAGCCACGTGAGATCCGAGCCGATCTACGGAAAACTGTGTCACGAGATGCTCGGCCGCGGGATCCTGATGTCGCAGCATGGCATCGTCGGAAGTTTGTCCACGCCGATGGGAACCGCGGAGGCGGGCGCGTTCGTGGACGCGCTCGACGGCTCGCTCACCGCCCTCGGTCGTTTCAAGTGAGCGGCCACGGAGGCGCATCGCCCGCACGGGAGCTGCGGGGCCGTATCGGGCTCGCCGAGGCGGTCTTCGCCCTCGTGGGGTACATCATCGGTGGTTCAATCTTCATCCTGCCCGGCGCCCTGGCTGGTAGCGTGGGTCCTGGTGTGTTCCTCGCCTACCTGCTGGCCGCGGTGGTGGCGCTCTTCATCTGTGTGGCCTCGGCCCAGATCGGCAGCGCTTTTCCCATGAGCGGCGGCACGTATGTCGCGGTGAGTTCCGTGGTGTCGCCGTTCTGGGGCTTCATGGTGGTGTGGATGGGCGTCCTCGTGATCTTCACCAGCACGTCGGCCCTTGCTTATGGCCTTGTCGACTACATGATTCCGTACATGCCGTTCCTTTCCGAGCATCGCTTCCTGGGCGCGGTGGCGGGAATCGTCACTTTCACCGGCGTCAACCTGCTGGGGATCCGGACCGCGGTGTGGGTGCAGATCGTCATGGTCCTCGTCTTCATCTCGGTCCTGTGGGTGGTCGGAGTGGGAGGGATCATGCATTCGAGCGTCGCCAACTTCACGCCGCTGTTCCCCCTCGGTATCGCGGCCGTGCTCAAGACGGCGGTGCCGGCGTTCTACTCGTACAGTGGCTTCAGCGCCATCGTGACCTTCGGCGGCGAGATTGAGAATCCGCGGCGAAACATCCCGATGGTGCTCGTCATCAGCCTGCCCCTGATCGTCCTGACCTACACGCTGGTCACCCTCGCCATGCCGGGCGTCGTGCCCTGGCAGGAACTCGGGAAGGGCGACGCCACCATCTCGCGGGTCGCCTCGGTCTTTCTGCCCCCGAGTCTCGGGGCGCTCATCGGCGCCGCCGCGATCTTCGCCATCGCCACCTCCATCAATGGACTTCTGCTCACAAAGAGCCGGGATGTCTTCTCCCTGGCCCTCGACCAGGTCTTCCCCGCGGCCCTCGGGAAGATCGGGCCCTTCGGAGAGCCGCGCACCGCCCTTCTCGCCATGTGCGGCGTCGCCATCCTGGGCGTTTCGTTCCAGCGCAGCTTCGTCGAGTACGCCGCCATGTCGGTGTTGTGCGTGATGGTGATCCACATTCTCCAGGGCGTCGCGATTCTTCTCCTGCCTGCGCGGATGCCCAGGCATTTCGAGGCCGCGGGATACAAGCTCTCGCGACCCTCCCGCATTTTCTGGGGAGTGGGGCTCATCATCCTGGCGAGCTTGTTCATTCTGTCCGGTCTCTCCAACGACCGTGCCGGGGGAGTGGTCTACCTCATCGCCTGCGGGATCGGCGCGCTCTGGTACTTCGTGCGGCGCGCCATGTTGCGCTCGCGCGGCCTGAGCATCGAAGAGTTGCTCGTTCACCACGCGGCCCGCGCCCTACGTCCAGCCGCCGCTGCGGAGCCCCAAGCGAAGTGATGTTCACTGGGAGCGCAGGCGCATGAGCGTGCACCAGGAGCGCCGCGACGGCGTGGCGCTGCTGATTCTCGACAATCCGCCGGTGAACGCCATCAGCGCGCCCGTCCGGCGAGGGTTGAAAGCCGGCCTTGATTTGGCGCTGGCCGATGCATCGGTGCGGGCCATCGTGCTGTGTGGAGCGGGAAAGCACTTCAGCGGCGGCGCGGACATCCGCGAGTTCGGCAAGCCGCCAGCGCCCGACGCTCCCGTCCTTGTGGACATCATCAACCTTGTGGAGGTCTCGCCCAAGCCGGTGGTTGCGGCCCTGCATGGGGCGACTACCGGGGGCGCCCTCGAACTCGCCATCGCCTGTTCGCACCGCATCGCGGCTCAGGGTGCCGAGATGGGCCTGCCCGAGGTCACGCTGGGCTTTGTCCCGGGTGCGGGGGGAACGCAGCGCCTCCCGCGTCTGGTCGGTGTTGCTCCCGCGCTCGACCTGATCCTGACTGGGCGGCTCATTCTTGCGGATGAGGCGCTTCGGCTCGGTCTCCTGGACGAAGTGGTTCCGGCCTACGCGCTGCGCGATCGTGCCGTCCTTCTGGCCGGCCGTGTGGCGGAGACGGGCCCGCGCAGAACCCGTGACCTTCCGCTCACCGCTCTGCCCGCGGAGGTGTTCGAACGCGCCGCCGCCGATCTGGCGAAGACGGCTCGCGGGCGAGAGGCCCCACCGGCCGCGCTCGCCTGCGTTCAGCGCGGAATGACGCTGCCCTTCGATGAAGGGCTCCGGCAGGAGCGCGAGGTGTTCCTTTCCATGGTGAAGGCGCCCGAGTCGCGGGCGTTGCGCCATGTCTTCTTCGCCGAGCGCGAGGCACAGAAAGCCCCTTCCTTGAAGGACGGTCTCGCCCTCCGCCGAGTGAGCCGCGTAGGCGTCGTGGGCCTCGGCACCATGGGCAGCGGAATCGCCATGGCGTTCGCGAACTCGGGCTTCAGCGTGGTGGTGGTAGACGCGACTCAGGAGGCGGTGGATCGCGGCCTTGCGAAGGTGCGCGCCACTTACGAGGACGCGCGGATGAAGGGCCGCATCACCGAGGTGGAGCGCGCAGAGCGGATAGCCGCGGTGCGCGGTGGGGTCGACTATGCGGACTTCGCCGAGGCCGACCTCGTCATCGAGGCCGCGTTCGAGGAGATGGGCGTCAAGCACGAAGTCCTTGCGAAGCTCGATGCGGCGTGCCGTCCCGACGCCATCCTGGCCACGAACACGTCGAGCCTCGACGTGAATGTCATCGCGGCGGCCACCCGCGATCCGTCGCGTGTGCTCGGTCTTCACTTCTTCAGCCCCGCGAACATCATGAAACTCGTCGAGGTGGTTCGTCCCGCTGTCGTGGCTCCCGATGTTCTGGCCACCGGCCTCGACGTGGTGAAGCGAATCGGCAAGGTCGGCGTGGTGGTGGGGGTGTGCGACGGTTTCGTGGGCAATCGCATGCTCTACGCCTACCGCCGCCAGGCGGACTTCCTTCTCGAGGAAGGCGCGCTGCCGCATCAGATCGATCGCGTCCTTCGGGACTTCGGCATGGCCATGGGTCCGTTCCAGACCAGCGATCTCGCCGGTCTAGACATCAGCTGGCGCATCCGCAAGCGTCAGTCCGCAACCCGGAAGAAGCACCTGCGCTATTCGCCGATCGCCGACCGCCTGTGCGAGATGGGCCGCTTCGGTCAGAAGACCGGCGCGGGCTGGTACAAGTACGAGAAGGGAAGCCGGACCCCCATGCCCGATCCCGAGGTCGAAGCGATCGTTCGCGCGGTGAGCGACGAACTCGGCTTCAAGCGGCGCGAGATCGGCGACGCCGAGATCGTGGAACGCTGTTTCGGGGCCATGGTCAACGAGGGCGCGCTGATTCTGGAAGAGGACCTCGCCGCCCGGTCCGGCGACATCGACGTCATCTGGGTTTACGGCTACGGATTCCCGCGGCACCGGGGAGGCCCGATGCATTGGGGTGAGCAGTTCGGCCTCGCGAAGATTCTCGAGACGGTGGAAAGTCTCCACGCGCAGCAGGGCGAGCTCGTTCGCCCCTCGACACTGCTGCGTGACTTGGTTCGTGAAGGCCGTGGCTTCGCTGCTCCTGCGGAACCTGAGGGGAAGGAAAAAGAAAAATGAGAGAAGCCGTCATTGTGTCCACCGCGCGCACGCCCATCGGAAAGGCGACCCGCGGTGCTTTCAACATCACCCACGGCGCGACCCTCGCGGGCCACGTCATCAAGCACGCGGTGGCGCGCGCGGGAGTGGATCCGGCGGAGATCGAAGATGTGGTCATGGGCTGCGCCTTGCCTGAAGGGGCTACGGGCAAGAACATCGGCCGCATGGGCGCGATGCGCGCCGGGCTTCCGGTGACCGTGGGCGGCATGACCGTCAACCGCTTCTGCTCCTCCGGACTGCAGGCCATCGCCATCGCGGCCCAGCGCGTCATCGTCGATGGCGCCCCGGTGATGGTGGCGGGAGGCCTGGAATCGATCAGCCTGGTTCAGCCCAGCCGGAACAAGGTTCACGATGCGGAGGAGTGGCTGATGGCGCGGATGCCCGCGTTGTGGATGCCCATGATCGAGACCGCCGACATCGTGGCGAAGCGCTACGGCGTGACCCGCGCGGCGCAGGACGAGTACTCGCTCGAGAGCCAGCGACGCACCGCAAAGGGACAGGAGATGGGCTTTTTCGACGATGAGATCGTTCCCCTCGCCACGATTAAGGAGGTCACCAACAAGGACACCGGGGAGGTCTCGCGCCAGGAGGTGACCCTGACCCGCGACGAGGGCAACCGTCCTGATACGACGCTTGCGGGGCTCGCGAAGCTCGTGCCCGTGCGCGGCCCCGAATATTTCATCACCGCGGGCAACGCCAGCCAGCTTTCGGACGGCGCCTCGGCCTGCGTGGTCATGGACTCGAAGCTCGCGGAGTCCCGCGGCATCAAGCCGCTCGGGATCTTCCGCGGCCTCGCCGTGGCTGGCTGTGAGCCCGACGAGATGGGCATTGGTCCGGTGTTCGCGGTTCCGCGACTGCTCGCGCGTCACGGCCTCAAGATCGACGACATCGGCCTGTTCGAGTTGAACGAGGCGTTCGCAGTGCAAGCCCTTTATTGCCGAGACCGGCTGGGCATTGCGCCCGACCGCTTCAATGTCAACGGCGGGGCGATCTCGATCGGCCATCCCTACGGAATGAGCGGTGCACGTCTCGCCGGGCACGCCCTGATCGAGGGTAGGCGCCGAAAGGTGCGCTACGTCGTGGTCACCATGTGCGTGGGCGGCGGCATGGGTGCGGCCGGACTCTTCGAGGTCTGCTGACCGCGTATGCCGATCCGGTCGAGCGCCCTCGGGGAGGAACTGGAGCCGCGCACGGTGGATGTCACCGCGCGCATGACCCTGGCCTTTGCCGCGGGGGTGGGAGATGTTGGGCCCCGCACCTTCGACGACGCCGGACCGCTGCCTCTGATCGCCCCGCCCGCGTTCTGCGCACGGCTCGAGTGGGGCCTCCTTCTCGCCGGTCGCGATTCCCGCCTCGGCCTCACTGACCTTGAGCGCGGGCGCGCGGTGCACGTCGAACAGGACTCGACATTCCATCGTCCCATTCGGCCAGGGGACCAGCTGACCACACGGGGCCGTACCGTGGAGCTCCGGCAAACCCGCGCGGGCGCGCTGGTGCGGACGCGGCTCGCCACCACGACCGGCGACGGCGCGGCGGTCGTGACCTCCTGGCATGCGTCGATCTATCGCGGCGTTTCGGTGGATGGCCCGGGCGGGAGCGTCGACGAACCCCCGGCCCATCCCGAGACGGCCGCCGACCCGCTTGAGTCGCAGACCATCGCCATCGCCCGCGAGGCCGCCCATGTCTACAGTGAGTGCGCGGACATCTGGAATCCCATCCACAGCGAGCGTGCGGTAGCGCTGCGCGCCGGGCTTCCCGACATCATCCTTCACGGCACCGCGACGTGGGCGATCGTGGGACGCGAGATCGTAAGGCGGTACGCTGGCGGCGATCCGACCCGCCTCCGAAGGCTGCGTGCGAGCTTCAAGTCTCCGGCAATTCCCGGACACTCCATCACCCTGATGCATGGCGCGGGCGGTCCCGCGGAGGTCTTCTTTCGCGTCCTGACTCATGAAGGCGCCTTGGCCCTGGCCGACGGACTCGCGACCCTTACTCCCTGAGATCATGCCCGCTCCCACCGGCCTCCCACTTCCGCGCCTCCATCCCTTCATCGGGATCGACGTTCCCTGGCTCCTGCGCGAACGCGCGCGCATTTACGCGGACCGGCCGTATCTGGTCTGGGAGCCCTCTTCCGGCGAGGGCCGCCGGTACACGTACGCGGAACTCGCGCGCGCGGTGGACCGCTGCGCGGCGGGGCTCCAGGCCCGGGGAATACGCAAGGGCGACTTCTTCCTCATCCACCTCAACAACTGCGCCGAATTCCTGATCGCGTGGCACGCGTGCTCTCGCCTGGGGGCGGTGGCGGTGACCACGAACCCGCGTTCGTCGGCAGAGGAGCTTTCATACTTCGCGGCGCACTGCGGAGCGGTGGCCGCCTTGACCCAGCCCGCGTTCGTGGACCTGGTCGCGTCGTCGGCGCCAAAACTGCGGTTCATCGTGGCGACCGAACTCGATCAGGGCGAGGCACCGGCCGCGTTCGCGGCGCTTGGAATCGTCCCCTTTCGCGAGGTGGAGGCCGATCCGGTGGGGCTGCCCACAGAGCCCCACGATCCGATGCACTTCAACAGCGTGCAATACACCTCGGGCACGACCGCGCGTCCCAAGGGCGTGGTGTGGACGCATGCGAACGTTCTTTGGGGCGCGCGGGTCACCGCCACCGAGCTGAAGCTCGGACCCGACGACATCGGTTTCGTTTTCTTCCCGCTGTGTCACACCAACGCCCTGATGTATTCGTCGCTGGGGAGCCTGTGGGCCGGCGGATCCATCGTGGTGACGCCGAAGTATTCGGCCAGCCGCTTCTGGCCCAGCGCGCTCAAACACGGCTGCACCTGGGCCACCTCGTCACCCTTCATGCTCAAGACGCTCGCGATGCATCCGGTCCCTGAGCGGCACTCGTTCAAGTTCTGGGGTTCGGGTACCACCGATCCGCCGCTCACGCGCGATCAGTTCCGTGTTCAGGGCCTCGGATGGTTCGGGATGACGGAGACGGTGAGCCTGCCGACGGTCGGGCAACTGGATCTCCCGAACCGGCCGCTGGGCATGGGCCGGGTGACGCCGGGATACGAGGTTGCGGTGTGGCGCGAGGACGGAACGCCGGTCGACTTCGGCGAGACCGGCCGACTCATGATTCGCGGCGTGCCCGGCGTATCGCTGTTCTACGAGTACCTCAACAACCCGGAAGCCACCGCGGCCGCCTTCACTGAAGACGGCTGGATGAAGACCGGGGACATGGTGACTCCGCATGCGGACGGTGGATTCCGCTTCGAAGGGCGGGGCGGGGACATGCTCCGGGTCGGCGCCGAAAATGTGGCGGCGGCCGACATCGAGCGCGTGATCCAACCGATCCCTGGAGTGTTCGAGGTTGCCGTGGTGGCCAAACCCCACGAGCTCCTGGGCGATGTTCCTGTCGCGTTCGTGATCCCGGCTCCCGGGGTTTCCGACCGTGCGGCGCTCGCCGCGCAGATCGTCACGACCTGTCGCGAGCAGCTAGCCGACTTCAAGGTGCCG